>ERZ777011.315-NODE-315-length-76680-cov-7.761383_pt1 | contig 76680 bp, 75 predicted proteins | sample MGYA00374964_ERZ777011 | MGnify/ENA primary metagenome ERZ777011 (study PRJEB29310, sample SAMD00008975) | mouse gut metagenome | study: EMG produced TPA metagenomics assembly of the Metagenome analysis of fecal microbiota from mouse which was promoted... | reverse complement strand
TTCTTACCAAAAAAGAGGTATTTTTTTCCAAAGACACAAACTATTTTACACTACCCGCCTTGGACAATTAGCATTTTTGTGCGACACTCTAAAAGACATGAAAAAATCAGGAGACTGTCCGAAAAATAAGAAAAAATGGCGTCAAAAATACCGCCAGAAACGTGATTCCCTTCCCCAATTAGAGTAAGTAATTATTTTCCCGGTTTGCAATTTGTAAACCGACTAATTTGTAAGTTGCATATCCGCCCATAACCAGCGGCTCTGATTTGCAAATTTCTTCTGCCTCTTCACGGCTCTCTGTTTTTAGGATATACATGCCTGCCATTCCCGGATAGCCCTTAAACACACCGCAGATTTCCAGCTTTCCCTCATCGTCCAGTTTTCTTATGTTTTCAACGTGTTCCATAACTGCCTGTTTTGTCATTTTATTATAGGTCTTGCTTTTCTCGATCATCATCATGTACATCAATTTTTCCATACGTTTTTCTCCTTTACATTATACGGGGGTTGCTGAGGGTATTATATTATATTTATCCGGCAATAGCAATCTAAGTTGGCGATGCCTGACAGGAAGCTATCATGTTCCATGCTTCACACGGTGTCAAAGATCTGCGCCATATTGCGCTTGGGATATAAATAGATTATCATAGAATGATGACAAGAGTTGTCACTATTTGGAAAGGAGTTTAAAAATGTCAAAAGCAGAACGGCTTATCGAAATGATGATAACAATAAATGCAAAAAAGGATTTTACAGTAGGCGAGTTAGCAAATGAATTTTCCGTATCAAAAAGAACCATACTGCGTGACTTACAAGAATTGGAGCAAGCTGGTTTTCCTCTTTATTCCGAAGTTGGGGCGGCGGGTGGGTACCATATCTTAAAAGAACGCATTTTACCGCCCATTGCCTTTTCAGAAAGCGAAGCAAAAGCTATTTTCTTTGCCTGTCAAGCCTTACAATATCACCGTGACTTGCCCTTTGAACAGGAAACCATATCCGTCTTGAAAAAATTTTTGAACTGTCTGCCGTTAGATGTACAAAACAGTATCACGCAGATTCAAAATAAGGTTGTATTTTGGATCCCGGACAGACATTGCGATTCGCCGTTGCTTAAAGCAATGTTTCTTGTCGTTATCAATCGCCATGCCGCAACAATACGGTATTCGTCAACACATTCTGAAAGCGTGCGCACAATTATACCTATCGGCCTATATGCCATGAATGGACTTTGGTATTGCCCCGCCTATTGCACAACGGCAAATCAAATCCGAGTGTTTCGGGTTGACCGTATCAAAGAAATCATAGAGGAAAAGCCCTATCCGAAAGGAAAATACCCTATTCCTGCGTCAATTCAAGAATATCTGGAAAAAACAGAGGTTAAAAAGGACTACCACATGAAGATCCGACTGACGGATGTAGGCGTTAAACGCTGCGAAAATGAATCTTTACTTGCACGTGGTTTAAAAACATTTTCAACAGGGGGCGGGATGATCGACATGGAAATAGATCATGCTGCTTTAGAATGGGTTGCCGACTACATATTACCATTTGGGAATAACGCTGCTGTGTTAGAGCCGGCAGAGTTAATAAAACTAATACAGCAAAAAATATACGAATTACATCGGCATTATTGCGGATCGGAACTTACTTAATTAGAGTTTTCTTTTTCCTTCCTGTATAAATCAAGAAAATAACTGTTATTTGCCAGCAATTCATCAAAAGTTCCATTGCCGACAATTTTGCCATTTCTGAATACAACGATACGGTCAAATTCCTTAATGGAAGTCAGGCGGTGGGCAACAGCAATCACGGTGGCATGGTTTATCTGCTCCAAAACATTTTTCATGACGATACCTTCGGTCACGTTATCCAGTGCTGATGTTGCTTCATCTAAAACGACTATATCAGGATTATCAAACCAAAGTCTGGCTAATGCCAATCGTTGCTTTTCCCCTCCCGATAAACAAGTTCCTTTCTCACCGATTCTTGTTTCTATTCCTTTATCCAATGCTGCAAGCATTGACAACAGTCTTGTTTTTTCAAGGCATACATGAATGTCGGTTTCTGAAACTTCGTTGTCAAACACCAGATTTTCTTTAATTGTGCCGTCAAAAACAGGAGTGTCCTGTGATAAATAAGATACTTTTTCATACAGTGATTTCAGTGAAATATTTTTGAGTGATTCGTCATCAAAAAAAATATCTCCTTTATCATACTTCAGCAATCCGACCAAAATTTTTGTCAATGTGGATTTGCCCGAACCCGATTCACCGACAAAAGCTATTTTTTCACCTCTTTTAATAGTCAAACTTACAGATTGAAGGACTTCTTTGTTTTCATAGAAAAATGATAAGCCCTCAATATGAATTTCGTTTAAGAGTGCAACAAAATCTGTACCTTGTTCAAGCTGTGTATCTTCTTTCAAATCTAACAGCCCTGTAAACCGCAGCCAAGCTGTTTTGTTCAGTTTGTACTGCACATAAATGACGTTAAAGATTGCGATAGGTGTATAAGCATTATTGAGCAATGTGATTAAAGCAACTACAGAGCCAATAGATAAATGGTTGTTTCTCCATGCATAGGCTAAAATCCCAACATCTAAACAGGCTACTAACAATGCAAATATGGTAAAAAACGCTTCATGTATCATAGTCATTTTCACTTTTGACGATACAATTACACGCTTTGCCCCTAATGCCTTTTTTACTTCATTTGAAAATTGATTTTTCATACGGAAAATAGGCATTTCCATGAAACCACGCACAAGAAAATGATTTAATTCTTCCTCGCCCGTCAGTATCTTTTCTTTTATCTGATATAATCCTTTCAGCAACAGATTTGTTACCAAAAACACAACAATATATCCGGCCAAAAGAAAATAAGTGATGGTCCTGTCTATTCTCCGGATAAAGTATAGACTGAAAAGAATCGTTGGAAGTAAATTCCTGACAACACAAAACCAAAAGTCATAGAGAACACCTTTCCCTGCATTAGCACCATTTTCAATCTGCTGCACCAGTTTTCCGATCCCTAACTTTTGGTATTCAGAATAATCCATTCTGCCTATTTTACGCAGCGCCAATAACTTGAAATCCAAGTAAATCTCATTCCCTAGTTTTGCGGACGGATATTCGTCTAAATAGTTCATTCCATAATCAACAAAAAGAATGACGCCATAAAACAAAATTCCATAAACTGTTATTGACCTGTCTGTCAGTCCGTCAACAATTTTTTGAAAATAATCAGCCATGTAGTTTGTCATAAAAGCATTGAATAATCCTATGAACAAATAGACGATTATCCATTTCTTGTTGTCTTTCAAAACTTCCTTTATATAATGCATGACTGTACTCCTTTTCTCATGATAATATTTTCAGTGGAACAGTACAGTTGGAGCTGTCAGCAAGTATTGAATTACTATTTTGAACAAAGTAGCATTTATCTATGACTTTGTCAATAAACTTTTTCTTTGATAATTTTGTGGGCTATAGTTTGGCAGCCGGATTTATGATATACTGACATGCAGGAAGAATATCGGGGGCGGGATATGTTTTATGCATTGGGACTGAATTTTAAGATTTTTTTGAGAATTTTGCCGGGAGTTTTGAGCATATGGTTTGTAATAATATTTGCACTATGTTTTCCGGAACACAGTATAATACTCTGGATGATCAAGATATCAACAGCAATTTTTGTAGTGTGGAAATGGATAAGAAAAATAAAAAAACATAGTAAATTAAAAATATTCAAACCATTTCTTATATGTACGGGGATATACTGGGGCACCACAATTGTTTTTATGATTTTGAGAAATGAAATAACCGATATTGCTATATTTTTAAGCGGTATTTTTTGGGTTGCAGGTATGATTCTATGTTATAAAGTCGGGAATGATTCTTGGACAGCAATAAGAAAATATGATCCGAAGATAAAGATGAACACAGAAGTACGTTCCGTTGATGATTACTTTGAACTTTATTCCAGATCAGAAGATGTGGAAAGGAAAATATCCGTATTAAAAACTGAAGCGCCTCCTGCAGTAGTGGACGCAATTTTGCAGAGAGAAGCAGTAAAGTTGATACCTTTTTTTAATTTGACGGTGATGTATCTTGAGTTGTTAATGCTTTTGGGTACGTCTTGGATGCAGTGAGAGGAGAATGTCAAATGAATACAATATGCGAAATTAAACGGCGCATATGTAAATTTGGAATATGTTTTTCCGAGCGGAGAAAAAGTAAAACTGCTTGACGACTCAAAAATATATCTCGGCTATCAGGTTGAAAAACATGGCAGCGACAGATGTTATGGACTTGTCGCAGATGATAAATATCTGTTGGTGTGCGAGTATGGCTGCAATGGTACGGATCTCGAGATCATTGTATACAAAAAGAGATGAATCATTACCCCTGCATCGAGGACGATACAGGGGTTTTATATTACTCTACAATATTGTGGAGCCACACGCCTTTCTTCACAAGAATTACTCCGATGATGGCCTTTACGCCGTCGGCTAGCTGTACGAGGAAGTAGATCCACAGGATGGACAGAGGCGTACATTTAGCCAGAGTAAACGCTAACACCACGCTGATGCACCAGATGAAAACGCTGTCGAAAAAGAATGCGATCATCGTTTTGCCGCCGGCCCGGAGCGTGAAATACGAAGTGTTGAGCAGCGCGTGCTGCGGGACAAACAGGGCGGAGATCATGATCAGTTTTACCGCCAGCTGTTTTACGTCTTCCGTTGTTTTGTAAAACTCCGGAAATACCGGGGCGATGAAAAACATAAACGCCGCCACCAGAGTGCATAACAGCACGGAAAAAACGATGATTTTGGTGTCGGTCTCCTTTGCTTTTTTCATGTTGCCCGTGCCCAGTATCTGTCCCACAATGATTGCGACGGCGTCACCCATAGCGATAAAGGAGATGTGGAACAGGTTGGAGATCGTATTGGAAATATTGAGGGCGGCAACTACATGTAGTCCCCTTAGGGAGTAACACCCGGCGAGGGTAGCCATACCCGCCGACCAGAGCGTTTCGTTTAACAAAAGGGGCGTTCCCTTGATGGCGATCCGTCTGATCACATCGCGGGGGATCGCAAAGCTTCGGTAAAGCCCGATGATGTACGGATTTTTTTCTCTATCTCTGTGTACGGAAACAACAATGATGGCCGCTTCGATCACTCTGGAGAGAACCGTCGCGATGGCAGCGCCCTTTACGCCTAACGTCGGAAAGCCAAACTTACCGTAGATCAGAAGGTAGTTGAAGACAAGGTTGATGCAGATCGCCGCGACGCCCGCTTTCATGGGCAGGATAGTCTGGCCGCACTCCCTCAGAGTGCTGCCGTAAACCTGAGTTATCATAAAAAACGGAAGCCCGGCCAGCATAAACAGCATGTATTCCCTGCCGCTGGTCATTGTCATCTGAATGCTGGCAGCGCTGCCCTCCCCGGTTAAGTAAATATTGATCAGAGACTGGCCGGAAAAAATGCACAGTAAAACAGTGAGGATCGTGATGATCGTCACGGCGTACAGCTTAAAGCGGACCGTATGGCGTATACCGTCCGTGTTTTTCTGCCCGTAATACTGCGCCGTAAAAATGCCGGCGCCGGAAACAGCCCCGAACAGGCAGAGGTTATATACAAATAAGATCTGGTTGACAATGGAGACCCCGGTCATGGATTCCGTTCCGATCTGACCGATCATAATATTGTCCAGCATATTCACAAAGTTTGTGATGCCGTTCTGAATCATAATGGGAATGGCGATGACAAATACCATCTTATAAAAAGCGGCATCGCCAAAGTATTTTTGCCGGAAGTTTCTCATATGCTTATTCTCCTTTAGCAGTAAAAACTGCGAAAAAATCCCCCGCCCGACAGGACGGGGAAATCATTATTATAAAAGGCATTCCAGCCATTATAAGCAGTTTTTGACAGAAAGTCAATAGGATGCTACACTGTTTGAAAGGATAAGCGGGATTATTGTTGATGATAGAAAGCAATAGAGGATAGTGATAGTATGTTTCGTATCGTTTTAGTGGATGATGAGAGAGAAGAGCAGGAAGGCATCGCTTACCTGATCAAAAAGTACGGATACCCCCTCGATGTTGCGTTTGCAGGCAACGGGAAGGAGGCCTTACATTTCATATACCAAAATGAGGTGGATATTCTTTTTACGGATGTAAAGATGCCGGTGATGGACGGGCTCGAACTCGCAAAAAGGGTATATGAATATGATCATGACATTAAGATCGTTATCTTCAGCGCTTACGGGGAATTTGATTATGCAAAGCAGGCGCTGGCGGCAAATGCCGTCAGTTATCTTTTAAAGCCGATCGAGCTGGATGAATTTCGGGCGCTGATGGATAACATCATGCTCACGATCACTGCGGAAAAAGAGGAGAAACGGAGCAGGGAGGAGAAGGACAGGTATTATTTTAACAACATCTTATATAAAGTATTTGCCATGTCAAAAATCAATGCCTACGAGGCCGGAGATCTCGAAACATACTTGTTTGAGAACGGGGTTTTTGGCAGATTGATCCACATTGAATTTATGGACAGCTTTTTTGATACGGGTGAAGAGCAGTTTATTTGCTGCGCGGAGAAGTATCTCGGAAAAAATCTGAATTATATAGAACTGTATTCAAATGAAGCCTACATTTTGCTGAGCGGGAAAAAGCCCCTGTCGAAACGGGAACTGACAGAGCAGCTCGGAAAAGTTTTCCGCGATGTCCGGGGGGGCATATTGGACAGCAATCAATCCATGGTCATTGTGAGCAGGACGATAGCAACAGTGGAGGAACTGTTGGCGCAGCAGGAGAGGATCCTGCATATTCAGGACGAGGTATTCGGCTATCACGATAAAATTATTTTTGTGGAGGATTATTATACAAATGCGGAGCATTATGTAAAAGATATAGAACTGACTGCCGGGGAACTCAGGGAAGCGATAGATACGCTGGATGCGGAACTGATTGAAAAAGAGAATAAGAAACTGATAAAAGCAATAGAAGAATCGGGGCAGACCAGCCGGATCTACATCCAGAATATGCTGTACTCCATGATAAAAATTCTTTGCGATAAGGTGAAACCGGAAAATCTGGACGAACTTTTGATCCGGGCGGAGCGGCTGTTTCAGATCAAGGATCCCCACGGAATGTTAAAGGAGTACCAGGAAGCGATTGGGATTTTGACGGATCAGATCAGTTTAAAGGAGGACAGGTCCGGGATCGTTTCTGAAATTAAAAATATTATTGAACTGGAATATAAAAAGGACATCGGTCTGGACTTTGTGGCTGATCGGGTGAATTTGTCGCCGACTTATGTCAGTTATTTATTTAAAAAAGAGACGGGACAGACTCTTGTGAAATATATTACGGACAAAAAGATGGACAGGGCAAAGAAAATGCTGGGGGACAGAAATCTGAAAGTCCTTCAGGTGGCAAAGAGCTGCGGCTATGAGAATCAGTCTTATTTTAATAAACTATTTAAAAATTATTTTGGTGTGACACCGAAACAGTACAGAGAAAATTTATGAAGAAAATAGTAAAATGGTATTATGGAAATGCTTCTATCAGAAGTAAACTGATATACAGTTATGCCTTCTTAGTCTCCATACCGCTTCTGGTACTGGGCGTATATTCTTATCGTATTTCCAGAGAGAATCTGTTGGTACAGACAAAAGACACGATACGGAGCAATGTGTCCATTATGGCTTCGAGCCTTAACCACAATATAAAGAGAGAGAATGACAATATCCGCTATTTATCTTACAATACGGGGTTCAGAGAAAAACTGCAGGGTGCCGGGAAGGATATGAACGCGCTGGTGAAAGAACTGAACAATTCGGTGGAACCGGCATTCTGGTATTTTCTGACCAGCGACGAAAATCTCAAAGACATCAAAATATATTCCGCCGATATCAAAAATGCGGTAGGTTCTTTTTTGCAGCCGCCCGCCACGGAGGAAGAGATCGAATGGTACGAAGAGCATCAGGAAAATTTCAGGACAGAATGGGAATATCAGGATAAACGGATTTTTGCTTCCAGAGCAATTTTGGACGCAAACAGCTCCTCGAGGCCGATTGGAGTTATGAAAATAGAGCTGCGGACAGATAATTTTCTGGCGCCGATCTTTCAGACGGAGTTCCTGAATAACGGAGTGGTTCTTTTGGATGAAAAAAATAATGTCATCGGAAAAAGAAGCTTGGAGAATACGGAGTTGGACGGTGAGATCATAAAAATGATCCGGGAAAGCGGCCGGCCGGAATACTGCGAGACTGCGGACTATATGGCAGCGGCGTCGGGGAAGCTTTTGAACGGCTGGACACTGTATTATTATGTGGACAAAAAGGAAATATCGGCTCAAATGAATTCGATATATCTCTCCACGGGGCTGATCGTAGGCCTTTGTCTGATTATCGTGTTTGTTTTGATCGGCGTCGTTTCTAAAATATTGAGTTCCCGTATTTTAAAGTTAAAATACTATGCGGAAGAAGTGAGTAAAGGAAATTACGGGCTGGAACTGGCGACGGAATGTACGGACGAGATCGGTATTGTGACAAACAGCTTTCAGGAGATGTGCAACCGGATCAATCAGATGATGGAGGATATGTACCGGCTCGGTTTGAAGAAGAGAGCGGAAGAATTAAAAGCGCTGCAGGCAAAGATCAATCCGCATTTTCTGTATAACTGTTTATCCAGCATTAAATGGAAAGCGATCCGGTCCGATCAGGATGAGATAGCCGAGGTGACAGGGCAGCTCGCCAGATTTTACAGGACAACGCTGAACAGCGGGCGGCAGATCACTACGGTGGAGAATGAAATCAATAATATCAGGGCTTATCTGGAACTGCAGCGAAGGACTCATGAGGATGGCTTTTATGTGGAGTTTTATCTTTCGGAGGAGGGCAGAGATCTGCTTATGCCGAATTTCCTGCTGCAGCCTATTGTGGAAAACGCGATATGCCACGGTATCGACTGCCGGGAGGAGGGAACCAGAGGAAAGATTGTGATCCGTTATGCGCCGGAGGGGGATTATATTGTTTTTGAAATTATGAATAATGGCCCTGCGCTGAGCAATAAGGAGGCGGAAAGGCTGTTAAATACGCCGGGAAAAGGCTATGGGCTTCACAATATCAGAGAGCGGGTGAACATGTATTACGGAAGCGATAAAGCCTGCGGCATTTTCGGAGGGCTGGCGGAGAACGGAATGGTTTCTTTTACCGTGAAACTGAAAAAAGAGGCGGATATAAAAGAGGAGGGGCCGGACTGAAACACAGTCCGGTTCTTTTGTTTAATTGGTTAAAAAATTGTTAGAAATCGAAAAAATGTATCATTTTTTATCAGATACGGCGGAATTATAATGAAAACAACGGATGACATGTTTTTATATCATCCTGACGCAAATAATCAAGAAGGAGGAAGATTCATGAAAAAGAAATTATGGAGCGTGCTGCTGTGCACAGCAATGACAGCGGCATTATTGGCCGGTTGTGGGAACAGCTCGGCGCCTGCGGACAGCACGGCGGGAGAGACAGCCGGAACGGAAGAGACGGGGGAGGACGCCGGGGCGGTGACTGAGGCGGCCGGCGAAGGAAAAACGAAGGTCAGAATGACCTACTGGAACAGTGAGGATACGATGCAGGCATTGCTCGATTATCTGGCGGAGGAAGTGCCGGATGTGGAGATCGAGTTCCAGTTTATCGACAACTCCAACTATAATACGATCGTGGATACACAGCTTTCCGCAGAAGAAGGACCGGACATCATCTGTGAATCTCCGGCATCTGCGCTGAAACATGCGAAACTCGGATACCTTGCGGAAGTAAACGAACTGGGAGCAATGTATTCAAGCGCCGGCACAAACGTATACAGCTATGACGGAAATATTTACGCGCTGCCGGGTATCAGTTGGTTCGAGGGCATTTATTTTAATAAGACAATGTTTGAAGAAAACAATATTGCTCTGCCCACAACATTTGACGAGTATCTTGCCGTATGCAAACAGTTTGAAGATCTGGGGATCAAACCGTTGGCGGCAGGTTTGAAGTCTTGGGAGCCGATGTTAAAAAATTCCATGGCGTTTGTGACGGCGGAATATCTGTCAACAGATGCGGGCGCTTCTTTCGGTGAGGATTACCGGAACGGAGAGGCAAAACTGGAAGGAACGTGGAACACTTATCTGGAAAAATGGTCGGAAATGATCAGTTCCGGCGTTTATACCACGGATATGACGGGAATCGATCACGATCAGGCGTTAGAAGAATTTGCCACGGGAAAAGCGGCCATGTTCTGTTCAGGTCCTTGGGATCTGGAGGCGATTCAGAGCAAGAATCCGGATCTCGTAGTGGATATGATGCCGTTTTACGGAACGAAAGCAAGCGAAGGCTGGCTGATCGGCGGACCGGGCTGCGGCGTGGCGGTAAACGAGGCTTCCGCAAATAAAGAAGCGGCTATGAAAGTGCTGGCTGCGATCTCTACGGTGGAAGGACAGAGAGCTTTCTGGGAGAACAATCAGGGCGGTTCCTCTTACCTCAACGGCGCGGAATTTGAACTTCCTGAGGCATACAGCAGCGCATCGAGCGCTCTGGCGGCAGGCAATGTATACTGTCCTTGGAATGAATGGGGCGATGCGGCAGGCGCGCACGAAACATACGGGATAGAGTTCCAGTCTTACTTATTAGGCGAACAGGATTTAAGCCAGACATTGACGAACGTTGATAATGCTGTGCAGGAGTTATTGGAAAAATAATTCTGAAAGCGCCTTCTATCTGCTGATAGAGGGCGCTTTTTTCAGAAAGCAGGAAGGAACATGATGAAAAAGAAAAAATTAAGAGCCGGCGAACTGGGAAGATGGTTCCTGCTGTTTATTATTCCGGCGCTGACAATCTATCTGGTTTTCAGCATTACCCCTTTTTTATACACCATCTATTTCAGCTTTACGGATTATACGGATATGAATCCGATCAATCTTCATTTTGTCGGATTCAAAAATTATATTAAAGTTTTTAATACGCCGCTTATGGTAACGGCAATTAAAAATTCTGTTATCTATGCGATCCTGCTCACGGGATTTCAGGCCATACTGGGGCTTCCGTTGGCCGTTGTGCTGAATAAAAAACTGAAGACAAAAAATCTGCTCCGGGCGGTGTTTTTCTTTCCGGCGGTTTTCAGTTCGCTGATCATCGGCTATCTGTGGAACTTTATTATGTCCTCTTCGGATTTCGGGCTGATCAATAATATACTGCACCAGTTTGGGTTCTCCACCATCAATTTCTTTACTTCTGAGCGGGCGCTGTACTCCGTCATTTTGACACAGATATGGCAGTGGACAGGGTGGGGCATGGTGATTTTTCTTGCCAATCTCCAGAGCATCTCGGAAGATCTCTACGAAGCGGCCGATATTGACGGCGCTTCGGGACTGCAGAAATTTTTCCGCGTGACGCTTCCTCTGATGTGCCCGTCGGTAAAGATCATTGTGGTGACAGGGCTGATCGGCGGTATGAAAGTGTTTGATATTATTTATTCCATGACATCCGGCGGACCCGGCAATGCCACACAGACGGTTATGATGGTTATGATGAAGAAAGGCATTTCGGATGGATTTTACAGTCAGGGAGCGGCCTTCGGCGTGATCTTCTTTGTGATCGTCGTGGCGATCAGCGCGACCGTGACAAAGCTCATGGGGAAATGGAGTGATGCGATACAATGAAAAAGAAAACGAGAAGTTTACTGATACTGGAGATCGTCATGATCGTCATTGCAGCGATATGGTTTGTGCCGATCTATTACCTGATCGTCACGACTTTGAAGTCGCCGCAGGAGGCCACTTTAAAGCCTCTGGCGCTGCCGTCTTCGCTTCAGATAGGAAATTATATAACCGCTTGGAAAAATATGCAGTTTCCCAGAGCTTTTGCCAACACGTTCATCATCACGGTGGCGGCAGTATTTCTGGTCGTCATTTTAGGCTCTATGGCCGGATACGCGCTGGCCAGAACAAAAACAAAATGCAGTACGACGATCTTTCTGCTGTTTTTGGCGGGACTTACAGTGCCTTTTCAGATGAATATCGTCAGTTTATACCGCATTGTAAAAAATCTGCATCTGATGAATACGCTGTTTGCGGTAATTCTGGTGGACGTGGCGATCAATACCCCACAGGCCATTTTTCTGTTTAAAGAGTTTGTGGAATCCACGGTGCCTAAGGAACTGGAGGAGGCGGCCTCCATCGACGGCTGTTCCGTACCGAGACGGTTTTTTACAATCGTATTTCCGCTGTTGAAATCCGTTATCTCCACAGTGGTGATCCTGATCACTTTAAATGTGTGGAACGAGTTTATGACGCCGCTGCTGTTTTTGCAGAGCAGAGAAAACGATGTGATCCTGCAGGAGGTCACGAGAAATATCGGGCAGTTTTCCACGGACTGGACGGCGTTATTCCCGATGCTGATGTTGGGCGTCGCACCGCTTATGATCTTTTATGTGTTCATGCAGAAATATATCATTGCAGGCGTGTCGGCAGGCGGCGTAAAAGGCTGACAAAGTAGAAAAAGAAATAGAAGAAAGAGGAAAAGCATGAACTATTTGAAACCGGAAGAGCTGACGGGGGGCATGATGGTTATTGTCCCACATCAGGATGACGAGGTCCTTCTTTACGGGGGAGTCCTATACGAGGCGAAAAGGCACGGACAGGATGTAAAAGTTGTGATCGTGACAAACGGCGACTGTGACTGCCGCGATCACACGAAAGGGCAGGAGAGACTCAGGGAGAGCATAAAAGGAATGGGGAAGCTGGGGATTCCGGAGAGCGATCTTATTTTTCTGGGTTATGCGGATACCGGAATGCCGAAGGAGGACAGTTTTCTCGGGCGGTTATATGAAGAAAAACGGCAGGATAAAAAAATTGTTTCAGCATGCAGCGATAAAACATATGCTTTGCCCGAAAAACCGGAGTATCACGCGGAGAAATTCGGTGAACATGCCCTCTATACCAGAAGAATGGTGGAGCAGGATCTAAAATCTGTGCTTACCGACTATAAGCCAAAGTACATCTTTACCACCTGCGGAGAGGACACCCACGGAGATCATACCGGATTATATTTATTTCTGAGGGAAATTCTGCGGCAGCTCCGAACAGAAAAAAGCTATGACCCAGAGGTGTTTTGCGGGCTGGTACATTCGGCGGCGGGGGATGAGTTCTGGCCGGATAGGGATGGAGCAGGCTTTATCTGTCCGGAGGATTTTGACAGCAGCGGCAACTTGAGATGGGATGACAGATACTGCTTTGCGCTGCCGGAAGAGCTGACACGGAAAAAGGGGGCGGAAAATTTGAAATATCAGGCATTATTACAGTATGAGACGGCTTTGGAGCCGAGTGCCTATGAGTTTTTGATGTCCTTTATAAAAGACGAGGAGATTTTTTGGAAAATGGCGGAGTAAAAGGACGGTACAGACCGGTGAAGGAGGAGAGGAAATATGATATACGGAAAGGAACCCGTTTATCCGGTGGAACCGTGGACGATCACGGAGAGGGTTTTTGACAGAAGGACGAATTACAGGAATGAGACGACATTTTCTCTGGCCAACGGTTACATCGGGACCAGAGGAACTTTTGAGGAAGGGTACGACTTTGATATTGATACCGGTTTGGAGGGGAACTTTGTAAACGGCTTTTATGAGAGCGAGAAGATTCGGTATGGGGAGGCGAATTTCGGTTCTCCCGCATACAGCCAGTCCATGCTGAACCTGCCAAACCTCAAGGAAACAAAACTGTATCTTGACGGGGAAGAGTTTTCCATGGAGCGAGGAACGGTGGAAGGGTATGCAAGAACGCTGCATATGAAGGACGGATTCCTTGAGAGGAGTCTTGTGTGGACATCCCCGGAAGGAAAGGCTGCGGAGATACGGATCGGGAGACTGGTATCTTTTGAGATGGAACATATCATGGCAATACGGTATGAAGTGACACCGCTTAATTTTTCCGGCAATATTTGTTTTGCTTCAAAACTTCAGGGAGATGTGGAGAACCATACGAGAAAGACCAATCCCATCGTGGACTACGGCCCCTTTGGAAGGAAGTTGGAAAAGGAAACGTGTCTGATGGAGGATGCGTATCTCTACTATGAAGGAACGACGCAGACGAGCCGCCTGAGCGTGGGATGCGGCAGCAGCCACAGAATATTTAAAGTTGGGAAAGAGGGCGGCGGAGTGAACAGATTACAGCCTGACATTTCGGGAGAAGTTTCAGGACTGGAGGCGGTCTGCAGGCTTGATACAGAGGCGCGCCAAAACGAGATGGTGATACTGGAAAAGATGATCTGTTATGCCACTTCTCTGGATATGGAAAAGCAGGATCTGGAGGCGTTCGTGAGAGAGGAGGCCGGCCGGGCGCAGGATATCGGCTATGAGCGGTTGAAAAAACTGCAGGCGGATTACATGCACCGTTTTTGGGAGGCGGCGGATATCCGCATAACAGGTGAGGAGAGCGGGCCTCTGATGCAGGGGCTGCATTTTAATCTGTTCCATATTATACAGTCGGCAGGCAGGAGCGGTAAGACAGGGATGGGAGCGAAGGGGCTGTCCGGAGAAGGGTACGAAGGGCATTATTTCTGGGATACGGAAATGTACGTGCTGCCGGTCTTTGTCTATACGGAGCCTGAGGAAGCAAAGAGACTGTTGGATTACCGATTCGCCACGCTGGACAGGGCCAGAGAGAGGGCCAGGATTCTGGGGCATGACAAGGGGGCGCTGTTCCCGTGGAGGACCATTAACGGGGAGGAGGCTTCCACCTATTACCCGCTGGGGACGGCGCAGTACCATATCAATGCGGATGTCGCATACGCCCTGTCCCTGTACCTTCAGGCGACGGGGAATGGGGTATACCTGAAAGAAAAGGGAGCGGAGATTCTGATAGAAACCGCCCGCGTCTGGGCGGATGTGGGGAGTTTTGCGGAATGCAGGGGCGGAAAGTACTGTATCTGCAGCGTTACGGGGCCGGATGAATATAATGTGTTGGTGGATAACAACTTTTACACAAACCTGATGGCGAGAGAAAATCTGCGGGATGCGGCAGAGGCGGTTCGCTGGATGATGGTTAAAGAGCCGGAAGCCTACGGGAAATTGAAAAAAAAGCTGAGCTTTGAAGAGGAGGAACTGGAACTCTGGGACAGGATCATAGAAAACATGTATTTCCCTTATGATGAAAAGAGGAAAATTTATCCGATGGACGACGGGTTTCTCATGAGAAAGCCTTGGGATGAGGAAAAGATTCCGGCAGAAAAACGGGCTTGGCTCTATGAGAACTACCATCCGCTGTTTATCATGCGGCACCGGATGTCCAAGCAGGCGGATGCTATTTTGGGAATGTATCTGCACAGCAATTTGTTTGCGGAGGAGGAGATCCGGAGGAACTATGATTTTTATCAGGAGGTGACGCTGCATCACTCTTCCCTTTCCACCTGTATCTTCGGTATTGTGGCGTGCGGTATCGGCTATGTGGAGGAAGGCTACAGATATTTCATGCAGTCTGCCAGGATGGATCTGGACGACTATCACAATAATTTTTATGCCGGGATCCATGCGGCAAACATGGCAGGCACATGGCAGGCGGTGGCGAACGGCTTCGGGGGCATGCGCTGTCAGGGCGGGAAACTGAGTTTCAGGCCTGTGCTGCCAAAAGAATGGGAAAGCTTTTCTTTCAGGATCAGATATCAGGGGAATCTTCTTGAAATATCCGTCGCAGGAGAAAGCGGAGCCGAAAAAGTAAAATTTACACTGCTGGAAGGAGACGGCATCTGTTTTTATCTGCGGGGAGAAGGGGCTGAACAAAAGATAGAGATCACGACATGCAAAGGAGAGTGGAGCGGGAATGTATAAAAAATATAAAGCGGTATTTTTTGACTGGGACGGAACTGCGGTAATGTCCAGAAAAGCGCCTGTGGATGAGGCGGTGGCGGCGATGAAGCCCCTATTGCAGCGGGGCGTCAGGCTGGTGATCGTCAGCGGAACGACGATAGAAAACATAGCGAGTGGAAAAATAGAAAAGTATTTTACGCAGGAGGAGCAGAAAAGCCTCTATCTGGGGCTGGGGAGGGGAGCTTTCAACTATGCCTTCTGCGACGGAGCCCCTTATATTTTTGAGGATATGCTGCCGGACGGCGAATGTCTGGAAAAAATACACAGAGTGTGTTTTGAAATTCATATGGAGCTCAAACGGCGTTACGGATTTGATACGGATGTGGTGTTCAGCAGACCGAACTATTGTAAGATAGATCTGATGCCGAATGCCCTGAGGGGAGATAATCTGTTCATGCAGGAGAATGAGCTGGAAATGCTGAAAAAGAGTCTTACGGAACACGGGATTGCGGGCGGGCTGCAGGGGTTCATGGATCTGGCGGCGGATACAGGAGAAAGATATGGTCTGGCAGTAAAGCCTACTTGTGACGCCAAGTATCTGGAAGTAGGACTCAGCGATAAGAGTGACAATGTGGATACGATTTTCCGAAAGCTGCAGGGAGAGATGGATTTAAAAGCGGAAGAATGCGTTTTCTGGGGGGACGAATTTGTGGGAATAGAAGACGGTATCTACGGAAGCGACAGCTTTATGATCACGGAATTGACAAAGGGAGGGGAGTTTTACGATGTTTCGGAAGTGCCCGGAGTAAGACCTGAGGGAGTGATCAGATTGGGGGGAGGCGTAGAACAATTTTTAAGATTTCTGCGTGAGCAATGATACGAAAGCCTGAAAACCATTTCGTATAGCGGTTCGGTTCCAAAGCTGTCAGAATTTTGTTTTCACAAATTGCTTCGGCGTGATCCCTTTATATTTTTGGAAGGTTTTGATAAAGTAACTTTCGTCGTTAAAACCGCAGGATATGGCAGCTTCCTTGACGGAAATATCTTTTGTGGACAGCATCTCGCAGGCGCACTCAATACGATAGTAGTTCAGATAATCGATTGGAGTGCGCTCTGTCATGCCGCGAAAATAGCGGCAAAAGTATTTGGGGTTCATACCAGCTATCTTTGCAAGTTCCCCCAGACTGATGTTTTTGTCAAAGTGCTCCGAGATGTAAGCGAGCACACTTTTCATAGAGTTTAACTGGCTGGAAGATCTTTCGTCGCTTACATTTTCTTCGTAGAGGTGTTCCGCCAGAATCGTTCCGATCAGTTCGTAGAGACATCCCTGCGTGATAAACTCGTAGCCCGGCTGTTTGCCGGAGAGAGAGTCCGTGAGGGCATTTACGATAGGGACAATGCGGGGGCTTGAGTCAGACAACAGCGTACGGATAAGGATTTTGTGGTCCATGATGTCATGAATGGTTTTCGCGCAGGCGTGATTGTCCTTCATCAAAATCTGCAGATCAAAAACAACACAGTCATAAATACAGCTGTGATCCTGAGGGCTGCCGCCGTGGAGCATCCCGTCGGTGACAAAAATCACATCTCCTGCATGGTAAACGTTGGTGGTATTATCCAGTGTCAGATGAAAGGAACCGGACAAAATGTGAATAATCTCATAATGAGGATGCCAGTGGTAAGGCATATAGTATCTGGGGCTGTGAGGCAGTTCGTGATAGAATGCGATTGGAAAATTAAATGTGCCCTGTTCCCGCTGTTCTCTATAATCAAGGTATTTCATATAAAAGCGCTGATCCTTTCTCAAAGCCAACCGGTTTGCATAGGTAAAGGCGGCAATTTATCTGAATTTTATTCAAATTGTATCAAATAGGTGAATATCCTTTTGTTTTTTTATATTATATCACTATTTTTTTGCCCTGTCAGCCATTATAATCAAAATATTAGTATAAATATTTCGCAAGGGAAAAGGAGGTTATTTAGATGGCAAAGAACAGATTAGTGGGTGAATATCCTGTTATTGGTATCAGACCGACCATTGACGGGCGTAGAGGGGTGTTAAAAGTAAGGGAATCTCTGGAAGAGCAGACCATGAACATGGCAAAATCGGCTGCTAAATTGTTTGAGGAGAATTTAAAATATTCAAACGGCGAACCCGTTAAGGTAGTTATTGCAGACACAACGATCGGACGCGTCGGTGAAGCGGCAGCTTGTGCGGCAAAGTTTAAGAAAGAAAACGTTGACATTACATTGACCGTAACACCTTGCTGGTGCTATGGCGCTGAGACGATGGACATGGATCCCATGACGATCAAAGCCGTATGGGGATTCAACGGGACAGAGCGCCCGGGCGCTGTGTATCTGGCATCCGTACTCGCCACTCATGCGCAGAAGGGACTTCCGGCTTTCGGCATTTACGGCCATGAGGTTCAGGAAGCGGATGATACTTCTATTCCGGAAGATGTAAAAGAAAAACTCCTCCGGTTTGGCCGTGCGGCGGTTGCGGCGGCTACAATGAGAGGAAAATCCTATCTGCAGATCGGTTCCGTGACAATGGGTATCGGCGGTTCCATCATTGATCCGGCATTTATCGAGGAATACCTTGGCATGCGTGTGGAATCTGTGGACGAGGTAGAGATCATCCGCCGCATGACGGAGGAGATCTATGACAAGGCAGAGTATGAGAAAGCTTTGAAATGGACAAAAGAAAAATGTAAGGAAGGCCTTGATAAGAACCCTGACTTTGTGAAAGCTTCCGACGAAAAGAAAGAGGAGACTTGGGAATTCGTTGTGAAGATGATGGTTATTATCAAAGACCTGATGAACGGCAATCAGAATCTGCCGGAAGGCTGCGAGGAAGAGATGGTTGGGCACAATGCCATCGCTGCCGGATTCCAGGGACAGCGCCAGTGGACGGATTTCTATCCCAACTGTGACTTCCCGGAAGCTCTTTTAAATACTTCCTTCGACTGGGAAGGGGCAAGGGAGCCTTATATTCTGGCGACAGAGAACGACGTACTGAACGGTCTCGGCATGTTGTTCATGAAGCTTCTGACAAATCGCGCCCAGATCTTTGCGGATGTTCGTACATACTGGAGCGGCGACGCGGTGAAGAGAGTGACAGGTTACGATATAGAAGGACACGCGAAAGAGGCTGACGGATTTATCCATCTGATCAACTCCGGCGCGGCTTGTCTGGATGCCTGCGGCGAAGCGAAAGACGCTGACGGCAACGGCGTGATCAAACCTTGGTATGAAGTGACCAAAGAGGATCAGGACGCTATCATGAACGCAACGGAATGGTGTTCTGCAGACTTCGGTTATTTCCGCGGCGGCGGCTTCTCTTCCAGATTTGAGACAAAGACAGAGATGCCTGTGACAATGATCCGTCTGAACCTTGTGAAGAATTTAGGACCTGTTCTTCAGATCGCTGAGGGATGGACTGTAAATCTTCCGGAGAAGGTTTCCGATACGCTCTGGAAACGTACCGACTATACATGGCCCTGCACATGGTTTGCTCCCAGATGTACCGGAGAAGGTTACTTTAAGACAGCTTACGATGTAATGAATAACTGGGGCGCTAACCACGGCGCAATCAGTTACGGGCATATCGGTGCAGACCTGATCTCTCTGGCTTCGATTTTGAGAATCCCGGTATGCATGCACAATGTGCCGGAAGAAAAGATCTTCCGTCCGGCAGCTTGGAATGCGTTCGGTTCCTGCAGAGAAGGGCAGGATTTCAGAGCTTGTGACGCTTACGGCCCGATGTACAAGACGATCAAATAGGATGAGCGCCTATTTAACAGATAGATTTATTCGGAGGAGACAAAGTGGATAAAAACAAATTTGAAAAATTCAAACAAAATCCAATCGTCAAGAAGATCGGATTGAACAGAATAGTACTGTTGTGCGTTATGGTACTGCTGTATCTCCTGTTTGCGCTCATTACGCCTATGCTGAAGGCTAATGCGAACTTTGTGAGTTTTGCCAGACTGATCAGCCTGTTAAAATATGCATATTTCATGGGCTTCTTATCTCTGGGGGTAACTTTTGTCATCGCCACCGGTGGAATTGATTTTTCCATCGGCCCGGTGATGTTCTGCGGGGCGTTGGTTTCGGGATATCTTCTGACATCAAAGGGATGGCCCTTGCCGGTCTGCCTGATCATCTGTATTCTGGTGGGCACAGCGTTCGGTCTTCTCAACGGCGTACTGGTGTCCTATGCCGGACTGCCGTCGTTTATCACCTCGATGGCGAGTATGATGCTTGCCAAAGGAATTGGTTCCATATTTACAAAAACGCAGTCCGTGAGCTGGCCTCAGGCCGGGGATCCCAACGGATGGTTCAGGAACCTTGTAGGTGTAAAAGTAGGAACTGTAGAGATTCCGGTCGGGTTATTTATCCTGATTTTTGCGGCGATCATTTGTGCTGTTATCTTAAACAAGACTATGGCCGGACGCTATATTTTGAGCATCGGAAGCAACAGGGAAGCGGTGAGGCTTTCCGGTGTAAACACCAAAAAGTGGGAGACGCTGGCCTATGTGATCTGCGGAACGCTGGCAGGCATGGCAGCTATCTTCTATGTGGCAAAAAATACTACGGTACTGCCCGGGCTCGGCGATACTTTTAACAACGAAGCGATCGCAGGCTGTGTCATGGGCGGAACCTCCATGACCGGAGGTATAGCGTCCATCAGCGGAACGCTGATCGGTGTGCTGATCATTGCCCTTCTGCAGGAAGGCATCATGGCAATGGGCTTCCAGATCAATTACCAGTACATTATTACCGGCCTTATCGTTCTGACGGTAGTGTATACGGATTTGCGCAGCAGAAGCAGACGCAACTAAGCGGAAAGGGGAGAAAGAAGAATGGGCGACGTAATTTTAACCATGAAAGGCATTGACAAATCGTTCCCCGGCGTGCATGCGTTGGACCATGTGAATCTGGAGGTCAGAAAAGGCGAAGTACATGCGCTGATGGGCGAAAACGGGGCCGGAAAGTCAACCCTGATGAAGGTGCTTACCGGTATCTACAGCAAGGACTCCGGCACGATTACATACGAGGGGAAAGAGGTGGAGTTTACCAACCCGAGAGAGGCACAGGATGCCGGTATCGTTATCGTGCATCAGGAATTAAATATGATGGGACACCTGACGGTAGCTCAGAACATTTTTATCGGCCGCGAGTTTATGAAAGGCAAACTGATCGACGATAAGAAGATGAATGAAGAGGCCAAAAAACTGTTTGACCAGTTGGGCATCGATATTGATCCGAAGGAGACAATGAGCCGTCTGACAGTAGGAAAACAGCAGATGTGTGAGATTGCGAAGGCTATCTCCCATGATGCGAAAGTCATTGTATTTGACGAACCCTCCGCAGCTTTGACGGAGGCGGAGATTGAGGAACTGTTCAAGATCATCAGAGATCTTCGGAACAAACAGATGGGGATCGTATATATCTCCCATCGTATGGATGAGATCAAAGTGATCACAGACAGGGTGACCGTTATGCGTGACGGCGGTTATGTGGGGACGCTGATCACTAAGGATTCTACAAAGGACGACATCATCAACATGATGGTGGGTCGTGTGATTTATGAAGATCCGAAAACAGAGAGCGCGGTGCCTAAGGATGCGCCTGTGGTATTGAAAGTGGAACACCTGAATGCGGGAAAGATGGTGAGAGACGTAAGTTTTGAACTTCGCAAGGGTGAGATTCTGGGCTTCTCCGGACTGATGGGAGCGGGAAGGACCGAGACGGCAAGAGCTTTATTCGGCGCCGATCCCAAAGAGAGCGGCGACGTCTATGTAAACGGCAATAAGGTGGATATAAAGACGCCTCAGGATGCGGTGAAATACGGCATCGGTTATCTGTCCGAGGACAGAAAGCGCTACGGTATCGTAGTAGGAAAGACTGTTGCGGAAAATTCGACGATGGCGAGCCTTGAAAACTTTATGAAGGGCATGTTTATCGATAAGAAGAAAGAGGACGAGGTTGCGCAGCAGTATGTAGAGACATTAAAGACCAAGACTCCGAGCGTGGATCAGCTTGTGGTGAATCTTTCCGGAGGAAACCAGCAGAAGGTGGTTATTGCAAAGTGGTTGGTGAGAAACTGTGATATTCTGATTTTTGATGAACCTACCCGAGGCATTGACGTAGGGGCCAAGAGCGAGATTTATCAGTTGATGAGCGAGCTGGCCGCCCAAGGCAAATCCATCATCATGATTTCATCTGAAATGACGGAGATTTTGCGTATGAGTGATCGAATCGTGGTGATGTGCGAAGGCAAAAAGACCGGGGAGCTTGATATTTCGGAGGCGACTCAGGAAAGAATCATGCACGCGGCGACGCTTAGGGATTAGGAGGAGAGGACTATGTCAGAGAAGAAAAAAGGAAATGCTTTTACAAACAATCCGCTTGTAAAAGCAGTAGGTTTGCAAAAGATAGTAGTTGTGCTCGTGCTGATCCTGCTGGTGGTAGTTTTCAGCGTTGCAAGCAGCGCCTTTCGTCAGTATTCAACGCTTTTGAGCGTCTTGGACTGCACGTATTATCTGGCGCTTCTGGGTATTGGCGTTACGTTCTGCCTGATTACGGGAGGCGTAGACCTCTCCATTGGTACAGGGATGTTCTGTTATGCACTGGTGGGCGGTTATCTGATCACAAAACAGGAGACTCCGGTCATCGTGGGTATCGTGGTGACGGTGCTCTGTGGTCTGCTTGTGGGAACCATCAACGGACTGATCGTTTCAAAGGGCGGACATGCGCCGTTTCTGGCTACACTGTGTACGATGATGATCGTCCGGGGAATGGGTGCGATCATTACCGGAAATTCCAGTATTACCTGGCCGTCTGCGAAGGCTCCCAATGGTTGGACACGTCTGATTTTCAAGATGGATGTGGGAGGGACAAAGGTTCCTATAGGACTTTTGTGGGTTCTGATCCTGGCTGTTGTGATGAGCATTTTCCTGAATAAGAGCAGGCCGGGACGTTATATCATCGCCATCGGCAGCAACAAGGAAGCCACAAGGCTTTCCGGTGTCAATGTGGCGAAATACCAGACGCTGGCTTATATGATCTCCGGTGTTTTCACCGGGCTTGCAGCTTTGGCTTACAGTTCCGCATTCCAGTCCATGATACCGGGCGGCGGCGGCGGTATTGAGTTAAATGCGATCGGCGGCGCGATCATCGGCGGAACATCCATGAGCGGCGGTATGGGAACCATATCCGGAACGATCATCGGCGTATTCTTGATGTCGGTGCTGCAGCTGGGACTTCCCATGGTCGGTTTACAGGCTAACTGGCAGCAGGTTATTATCGGGCTGGTACTTATCATTGCTGTATATATTGACGTATTAAAGAACAAACGGTTGGCATAACTTTGGTAATTTATTGTTATTATGTTTGTACATCGCAAAAGCGATTTACAATAGAAACTATTAAATTTTTTAAAAAGGAGGCTTCTTTTATGAAAAAGAAAGTATTAGCAGTATTGCTCACAGCAGCAATGGCAGCAACTCTGTTGGCAGGTTGTGGAAACAACGGCAGCACAGAAGAGACAAATGCACCGGCAGCGGAAGAACCCGCAGCAGAGGAACCGGCAGCGGAAGAACCCGCAGCAGAGGAACCTGCAGCAGACGCAGGTCAGATGTCTTTTGAGATCGTATCCAAAGGTCTGCAGCATGAGTACTGGCAGGCAGTAAAGCAGGGTGTGGAGAGCAAGGCAGCAGAGCTTGGCGTATCCGTTAACTTTGTAGGTCCGGACAGTGAGTCCAACTATGACCAGCAGGTACAGCAGGTGGAGAACGCTCTGAACTCCAATCCTACGGCAATCGGTCTGGCGGCCCTCAGCACAGATACACTGATGGCACAGTTACAGACATGTCTGGATAAGGGTATTCCTGTAGTCGGTTTTGACTCCGGTGTTCCGGGAGCTCCGGAAGGATCCGTTCTTGCTAACTGCTCCACAGACAACTATGCGGCAGGCGCTATGGCAGCAGAGAAAGTTTATGAAGCTGTGAAAGACAAAATCGACGGCACAGTACGCGTTGGCGTTGTTGCACAGGATTCCGTTTCCGAGTCCGTTGTAAACAGAGGTCTTGGTTTCATCGACAAGTTTGCTGAGTTGGCAGTAGCAGATGGCCATACGGCAACTGTTGTCGGCAACGAGAGATACATCAACGATTCCAAATGCGAGAAGACCGACGGCGCAAATGTGGTTATCGACGTTCGCGTTCCTCAGCAGGTTGACTCCGCTATGTCCGTTGCAGATGTTAACTCCCTGTTAGGCGAGAAAGGCATCATCGCATTATACGGCTCCAATGAGCATTCTGCAAACGCTATTGTTACCGCAGCTGAAAACCACAGCGAGATCGGCGACACAGTTGTAGCAGCAGGCTTTGACTCCGGTGCAGCTCAGATTCAGGCTGTAAGAGACGGCGTTCTGCTTGGTTCCATTACACAGGCTCCTGTAGCAATGGGCGAAATTCTGGTTCAGACTCTGTACGATGCAGCACAGGGTAAATCCGTGTCTGATACAGATACAGGCTGCCAGTGGTACACAGCCGACAATATTGATGATCCTGCAATCTGGGATAACCTGTACGGCAAATAAGAAATAGCAATAACTAAATCGGGAGGACACACCCTGTGGTGTGTCCTTCTTTCAAATAGGAGGTAGATATTTATGTTAAAGGGTATTCCGAAAATACTTTCTCCGGAGCTGTTAAAAATTCTGGCAGAGATGGGACACAGTGACAGACTGGTGATTTCTGACGGCAATTTTCCGGCGGAGTCTATGGGGAAAAATGCGATCGTGATCCGCTGCGACGGGCACGGTGTGCCGGAGCTTTTAGATGCGATCCTGCAGGTGTTCCCGCTTGACACTTATGTAGAGCGGCCTGTAAGCCTGATGGAAGTGGTGCCCGGAGATGATGTGGAGACCCCGATCTGGGATACATACAAGGAGATCGTCGGGAAATACGATAAACGCGGCAGTGATGCTGTGGGCAATATCGAGCGGTTTGCATTTTATGATGAGGCAAAGACTGCTTATGCGATCATAGCCACCGGCGAATCGGCGCTCTATGCTAATGTTATGCTGCAAAAAGGCGTTGTGACGGATTAAGAGGGAAGGAGCAGGGGAATGGAACAGGCAAAGTATTTTCTGGCGATTGATATCGGAGCTTCCAGCGGGAGACATATTTTAGGAAGTGTGCAGGATGGAAAAATAGTACTGGAGGAAGTGTATCGCTTCTGGAACGGTATGGATGATATAGATGGAACGCTATGCTGGGATGTGGAGAGATTGTTCCGCGAAATTATAGAGGGGATGAAAAAATGTAAAGAAGCGGACAAAATACCGGTGAGCGTCGGGATCGACACATGGGGCGTGGATTTTGTTCTGCTTGATGAAGAGGACAACATCGTAGGAAAGACTGTGGGATACAGGGATCACAGAACGGACGGTATGGACGAAGAGGTTTATCGCATCATAAGCGAGGATGATCTGTATGCGAGGACGGGAATCCAGAAAGCGATCTATAATACGATCTATCAGTTGATGGCGGTCAAAAAGGAACATCCGGAGCATATGGAAAAAGCGGCGGCAATGCTGATGATTCCGGATTACTTCCACTATAAACTCTGTGGAAACAAGGTGCAGGAATATTCGGAGGCTACCACGGGACAGCTTGTGGATCCTGCCACGAGAGACTGGGATCTTGAATTGATAGAGAAGCTTGGATTCAATAAAAATATATTCCGGAAAATATGCATGCCGGGGACAAAGATCGGTTCCTTGACAAAAGAGGTGCAAGAGGCGGTGGGATACGACTGTCAGGTTGTACTTCCGCCTACTCATGACACGGCATCCGCGGTGATGGCGATTCCCACCGATGATGAAGATGTGTGCTATATCAGTTCCGGCACCTGGTCTCTCATGGGCGTGGAGAGGAAAGACGCGGATTGTTCTGCGAAGAGCAAGGAGGCCAACTTTACCAACGAAGGCGGCTACGGGGGAAGGATCACCTATCTGGCAAATATCATGGGGCTGTGGATGATTCAGTCTGTGCGGAATAAGCTGGCTCCGGATATGTCCTACGGCGAGCTGTGCGATCAGGCGTCCAAAGAGACTATTGACTCCATCGTGGATTGTCAGGATGATTGTTTCCTGTCGCCGGAAGATATGGCGGAGGAGATCAAAGATTACTGCAGAAGAACATCTCAGGCTGTGCCGGAAACGCTTTCGGAATTGGCCTGCGTCGTATACAACAGCCTTGCAAAATGTTATGCACAAAAGCTGCAGGAGATCGAAAAGTTGGTGGGCAGGAGTTATGACAGAATCCACATCATCGGCGGCGGTTCCAATGCGGTATACCTGAACGAACTGACTGCAAAATATACGAAGGTTCCGGTGCACGCAGGGCCGGGGGAGGCTACGGCGTTAGGTAATATCCTGACACAGATGATCGAGGAGGGGCTTTTCGAGAGTCTGAAAGCAGCGAGACAGTGCGTGGCGGAATCTTTTGAGATCAAGATTTATCAGTGAAGAAAGATGACGGAGAGGACACTGCAATGGGAAAAGGTCGTTCTGCTGTGACAATATGTTTTACGAACAACAAAGGAGGAAGCGGGAAATCTACTTCCTGCGCGAATCTCGGCTATGAATTGGCGGCGGAGGGAAAGAGAGTTCTTTTGATAGACGGCGATATGCAGCTCAACCTGTCTCTATCATTTTTTGACGAGGAGAGGGTGCTTGAGATGGCGGCGGGAGAGAAAAATCTCTATCACGGCATTCGGAATAAAAAGGATCTGCAGGAATATATTGCAGCTACGCCTTATGAGAACCTTGATCTGATACCGTCGTCTCTTCTGATGAGCCAGATCGAGTATGAACTTTTTATGATGATGCAGAGAGAGTTTGTCTTGAAAAAATGTCTGGAGGGTCTCAAAGAGAAGGGGGGATATGATTATATTCTGATCGATGCGCCCCCCACTCTGGGGACTTGGGTGATCAATATTTTGTGCGCTTCGGACTACGTCATCGTACCGGTGGAGGCGTCGCCCTGGGGGTTGTTCGGATTGGCTAATATGTTCGATTTTCTGGGCGGGCTTCAGGATATGACGCAGGCGCAGGTTTTGGGAGTGCTGATCACAAAGGTGGATGAACGGAAAAATTATTACAGGCAGACCAGAGAGATTCTGGGGGGATATCAGGAGATCCGTGTTTTTGATTCCTTTATCCATGTGGATGCTTCGATCGAGTGGGCGCAGGATGCTTCCAAACCGGTGGCGGTTTATAAGAGATCCGCCAGAAGTGCGGCGGAATTTAAAGAGGCGGCAAAAGAAGTGATAAGTACGGTTCAAAAGGAAAGGCGGGAGTAAGAAATGGCAGTAGGAAAAGGCAGTATGGAGAGAGCGGCAAAAACGGCGGGAACATCCCAGACAACCGCGAAGAAGGCTCAGACGGCAAAGGAGACGCCTGCAAAGAAAACGGTAAAGACGACGAAACCGAAAGCTGTGAAAGCGGCTGAGACGATCGCGGCTCCCACAGAGGAAGTGATGGAAAAGATCGTGTATCAGACAAGCGATGGGATGTTGGGGCGTGACGCCGAACCAAACGAGTTGTTTGGGGTGGGCGACGCGATGCCGGTGTACTATTTTTAATCAGGAGAGTTTTAAAATCTGACGAAGCAATGCCGGATCGCGGTTGATGATCAGGTCGGACGGGAAATCACACTGCTCGAGCAGAGGAAAAATATACTGCATATCGCCGATGTGATCTTTTCCGTGGCTGTCGCTGGAGAGAAGAACGGGCAGGCGGAGCTTTTTGCACAAGCAGAGTATCTGTATAGAGTGGCGCAGGCCGTCTTGGCGGTAAGCGTCGGGCATCAAAGAAGCGTTATTTATCTCGGGATAAACATGGTTTTCCTTGGCGGCGGCGAGCAGACGTCCATAGTCCACCGGAAAACGGCCGTCGTCGGGATGACCTAAAAAACGAACGCCGGGGTGGTGCATGGCGTTGATATACGCGGAAGTGTTGGAGTAAACTGTCCCACAGGAGAACACAGGATGATGCATGCTGATAAAAGCATAGTCTAAAGACTCGATCAGGGAGTCTTCCAGATCCACATCGCCCTCCTCGTTCAGGATGTTCAACTCCGCACCGTAGAGAAGCTGTAAGCCGAATTTTTTACGGTCTGCCAGCAGCAGATTGCGAAAGTAGGAACTGCCGGCAGCTCCGGGCGTGGCGGGACCGTGGTCTGAGATACCGAGGATCTGAAGGGATCTGCCCGATGCGGCGCGGGCCATATCGGTGATCGTATCGTGGGTGGCGTGCCCGCTGGACAGGCAGTGTGTGTGTATATCAAGCAAAATGGGAATATTGTACATATTCTGAGCTCCTGTGTGTTGGTGTGGCATAAGTTGATTTATTATCTCATAAAAACCATAGGAAAACAACAAGAAAACAACAAAAAACAATTTTTTATAGAGTTAAACAAATATATTTTTAAAGTTATAAGCAAAAAACAAACAAAAACGGAAGAAAACCATGTTGTTTTATGTTGACTTTGGAGGCGGAGTGCTCTATAATAATGATATGAAAGCAGGACTGGCTTTACGGGACGATTTTGCGGAATGAAACGCGAAATTGGAAGTTTAGATTCAGGTAGAAAGGATTGGCAGATTATGGAGGAAAAACAGAGAATCATACAGGAACTTGTTCCCGGAAGGCAGATCACGCTGGCCCATATCATCGCTAATCCGGACAGCGTACTTTACGAAAAGCTGGGGCTTAACCCGGCTGCGGAATATTCCAGATCGGCCATCGGCGTGCTGACGGTTTCCCCGGCAGAGACAGCGATCATTATGGCGGATATCGCCATGAAATCTTCCGGCGCAGAACTCGGTTTTGTGGACCGGTTTTCGGGATCGGTGATCGTGACGGGCACCGTGTCTCAGGTGGAGGCGGCAATCGAGGCAATTCTTCTTTATGTGGAGGGGACGTTAGGCTACACGGTCTGCGGCATAACGAGAACATGAAAAAGTTGATTCTGATAGGCCGCAGCGAAGCGGGAAAAACGACGTTGACGCAGGCGCTGAAGGGAGAGACGATCACATACAAAAAAACCCAGTATGTCAATTATTTTGACGTGATCATCGATACGCCGGGAGAATACGCGCAGACTGCAAAACTCGGCAGGGCGCTGGCGCTCTACTCCTATGAGGCGGACGTGGTGGGACTTTTACTTGCGGCCAACGAACCTTATTCCCTGTATCCGCCCAATATCACCTGCATGGTGAATCGGGACGTGATCGGCATCGTCACAAAGATCGACAGGGAGGATGCCGATGTCTTACAGGCGGAGAGATGGCTGAAACTCACGGGCTGTAAAAAGATATTCTTTGTCAATTCCACAGCGAACGAGGGAGTGGGGGACATTCTGGAATATCTGCGGGAACCGGAAGACGTGATGCCCTGGGAGAGGGACAACGGTTAGAGGAGGTATTTAAGCAAACGTTTAAATAAAAATAAAAAGAGGAAAAGGAGAAAAAAATGGCACAAAACGAGTACGAAATCAAAAAACAGATTTGCGACATCGGCAGAAGAATCTATGACCGGAACATGGTTGCGGCGAACGACGGAAATATTTCCGTAAAACTCAACGACAACGAATTTTTATGCACACCTACAGGAGTTTCCAAAGGATTTATGACGCCGGAATATATCTGCAAAGTGGATGCGAAGGGAAATGTGATTCAGGCTAACAAAGGATTCAGACCTTCTTCTGAGATCAAGATGCATATGCGCGTCTACCAGAAGAGACCGGATGTGGGTTCCGTTGTACATGCGCACCCTACTTTCGCAACAAGCTTTGCTATCGCGGGGATTCCTTTGACACAGCCCATCATGCCTGAGGCAGTCATCGCCCTTGGCTGTGTGCCCATCGCACCTTACGGAACACCCTCCACTATGGAGATCCCGGATGCAGTTGAGCCTTATCTGGAGCATTTCGACGCTGTGCTTCTTGAAAGCCACGGCGCACTGACATGGTCCACAGACCTGTTGGCTGCTTACATGAAGATGGAATCCGTTGAATTTTATGCGGAACTGTTATACAAAGCAAGACAGCTTGGCGGCCCTAAGGAGTTCAGCCCCGAGAACGTTGAGAAACTGTATGCAATCAGAAGACAGATGGGACTGCCCGGACGTCATCCCGCTGATCTGTGCCAGAATAAGGGTAAGGCAAATTGCCATAACTGCGGTTCCTGCTCATCCTCCGGCAAAGATCAGGACAGTCAGGAATTGGTAGCAGCGATCACGAAGAAAGTTTTGGAGCAGCTTGGCAAATAAACTATGGATAAATATAATCTTGAGAAAATCGTAAAAAATCTCGTCGGCGATGCGATTGTGAAAGAGATCATGTCTTTGGATCTGGCGGTAAAGCTGATTGAAGCGGTGGAGGAGAAAGCGCGGGAGATGGGAATGCGGGTGGTTGCGGCAGTTTCCGACGCTTCCGGCAGGCCGGTTGCAGTTCACTGCATGGACGGCGCTTACCACGGCAGTTTTGATGTGGCTTTAAACAAGACCTACACGGCCACTGCCTTTCAGATGCCGACGGCTAAGCTGTCAAGGCTGTGTCAGCCGGGGCAGGATTTATACGGTCTTCAATTTTCGGGTGAGGGGAAAGTCATGATCCTTGGCGGCGGCGAACCGCTTATGGTTGGAGATACCATGATAGGAGCGCTGGGAGTGTCCGGCGGAACTGCGGATCAGGATACAGAGCTTGCCGCTTACGGAAAAGATATATTAAAGGAGGTAATAAAGTGTCTGTAGATGAGAGCATGATCCATGACATTGTACAGAAGGTCATGGCAAATATGCAGATAACCGGCTCGGTAGAAGGCATGCACGGCGTATTTCAAGATATGAGCGAAGCGATCAATGCCTCCATCAAAGCGCAGAAGGTTGTCCGCAATCTGACACTGGATCAGAGAGAACAGATCATCTCTGCAATCAGAAGAAAGACCCACGAAAATGCTGAGATACTTGCCAATATGGGCGTGAATGAGACCGGCATGGGAAATGTGGGAGATAAGATATTGAAACACCACCTGACAGCGGATAAAACACCGGGTACGGAAGACTTACATACCACCGCATGGTCAGGAGACAGAGGGCTCACCCTTGTGGAGATGGGACCCTTTGGCGTGATCGGCGCGATTACGCCGGCAACCAACCCGTCCGAGACGGTGATCTGCAATTCCATCGGAATGATTGCGGGCGGGAATACGGTAGTGTTTAATCCCCATCCCAACGCGAAAAAGACAACGATATTCACGATCAATATGATCAACGAGGCTTCTTTGGAAGCGGGCGGGCCTGATAATATAGCGGTTACGGTGGAAGTGCCCACTATGGAAACCAGCTCTGTCATGATGAAGCATCCTGCGATCCCGCTTTTGGTGGCAACGGGAGGTCCCGGCGTTGTGACGGCGGTTCTTTCTTCCGGAAAGAGAGCCATTGGTGCAGGAGCAGGCAATCCTCCGGCCTTTGTGGACGATACCGCAGATGTGAGGAAAGCGGCGAAGGACATTGTAAACGGCTGTACTTTCGACAATAATCTCCCCTGTATTGCGGAAAAAGAGATCGTTGCGATGGACGGCATTGCGGATGAACTGATGCACTACATGATTCAGGAGAACGGCTGCTATCTGGCAAGCAAAGAAATTCAGGATAAGCTGACGGCCACCGTGCTCACGCCTAAGGGGGCGTTAAACAGAAAGTGCGTTGGAAGAAGTGCGAGAGCGCTGCTGTCTATGGTGGGCGTGGAAGCAGGGCCGGATATCAGATGTATCGTGTTTGAAGGTCCGAAAGAGCACCCGCTTATCGCGGAGGAACTGATGATGCCGATCCTCGGTATGGTCAGAGTGAAGAGTTTCGAGGAAGGCGTGGAGACGGCAGTGTGGTTAGAGCACGGCAACCGCCATTCCGCACACATTCACTCAAAGAATGTGGACAACATCACCACATATGCAAAAGCACTGGATACGGCCATCCTTGTAAAGAATGGCCCGAGTTACGCGGCGTTAGGCTACGGCGGCGAAGGCTACTGCACTTTTACCATCGCTTCCAGAACGGGAGAGGGGCTGACCAGTGCACAGACCTTTACGAAGAGAAGACGATGCACGATGTCAGACAGTCTTTGCATTCGGTAGAATAAAAATAAGGAGGAAAGAATATGGCAGTAAATGAGCAGGAAGTCGAGCTGATCGTCAAACAGATATTGAATCAGATCACGGAAAGCGGCTCCAGTGCCTCTGCGGTGCAGCAGACGGTGAAAAGCGCGGCAAACGCAGCGGTTCCCGCCACGGCACATGTGGCGATGCTGACGGAACTTGAGAAGTTTGAAGTGAAAGAGTATCCGATGCCGCAGGTGGGGGACGATGATATTCTGGTGAAAGTGGAAGGCTGCGGCGTCTGCGGAACCGATGCCCACGAATTCAAACGCGATCCTTTCGGCTTGATCCCGGTTGCGCTGGGACATGAGGGAACCGGCGAGATCGTGAAGATGGGCAAGAACGTGAAGAAGGACAGCGCCGGAAAAGACCTCCATCTGGGCGATAAAGTAGTAACATGTATGATATTTAAAGATGATCCGGACATTACCATGTACGATCTGAACAAACAGAACGTGGGCGGTGCGGATGTGTACGGGCTTCTCCCCGACGATGATATTCATCTGAACGGATGGTTTTCCGATTATATCCTGATCCGCGGCGGCTCCACTGTATTCAATGTGAGCGAATTGGATCTGGATTCCAGAATCCTGATCGAGCCCTGCGCGGTTTTGATTCATGCGGTGGAGAGAGCGAAAACTACGGGAATCCTGCGGTTCAACAGCAGGGTTGTAGTACAGGGATGCGGCCCCATCGGACTGATTTGTATCGCGGTGCTGCGGACAATGGGAATCGAGAATATTACGGCGGTGGACGGCAATCAGGCAAGACTGGATTTTGCGAAGAGATTAGGGGCTTCCCAGACAGTCAGCTTTAAGGATTTCCAAGGGATCGAAGCCCTTACCGGCGCGGTGAAAGCTTCCTTCGACGGACATCTGGCGGATTTTGCTTTTCAGTGTACAGGCAACCCGATGGCTCATGCAAATATTTACAAGTTTATCCGCAACGGCGGCGGGCTGTGTGAACTGGGCTTTTTCATAAACGGCGGCGACGCATCGATCAATCCGCACTTTGATCTGTGCTCTAAGGAGATCACGCTGGTGGGCTCCTGGGTATACACGCTTAGAGATTACGCTACGACTTTTGACTTTTTAAAGAGGGCGAAAGGCATCGGACTTCCGCTTGCGGAACTGATTACACACAAATATCCGCTGGATCAGATCAACGAAGCGCTGAAAACGAATCTTGCAATGACGGGACTTAAGATTGCAATCGTAAATCAGTAGTGATGATAGAAAGTTTACGCAACAGCCCTGCAGGAAACGGCTGCAGGCCAAGAGAAAGGCATGGTTAAGATTATGGAGGAATTGACATCTCGCAGGGAATCGGAGGCGGTAGGCCTGTTGGAAGTGTTCGGGCTTGTGTGCGCGTTCCTTGCCGCGGACGCCGGATGTAAGGCGGCCAATGTCTGTCTGGAAGTTTTTGATAAAAATAAACCGGCCAATGCAGACTCTCTGCCGGTGCCGCTTTTGGTGACTGTGAAGTTCAGGGGCAGCGTCACTGATGTGGAGGAAGCTATGAGAGCGGCGGAGGCGGTTGCCCTTGCGAATACGGGAGTCGTGTCAAAACATATTATTCCGAGACCGACGCAGGACACGGAAAAAATGCTGAAAGTCAGCGCACTGGATAAAAATTAAAATCAAACAAAAAAGGATTGTATAAGGAGGAAAAACAATGGCACAGGAAGCTTTAGGAATGGTTGAAACAAGAGGTCTTACCGCTGCGATCGAGGCTGCGGATGCAATGACCAAAGCTGCGGAAGTAGTTCTGATCGGAACAGAAAAGATCGGTTCCGGACTCGTAACCGTTATGGTACGCGGCGATGTAGGCGCAGTGAAAGCGGCTGTGGAAGCAGGCACAAGCGCAGCAAGCAAGCTGGGTGAGCTGGTGGCGACACATGTAATCCCCAGACCCCACAGCGACGTAGAGAAAATTCTCCCGAAATTCAAAGGCTAATGCAGGTGAAGCTTGCATAGATCCGAAAAGTTTTGAGCGGAAGGAGAAACGGCATGGGTAACGCATATGGGTTTATAGAGATCACCGGGGTGGTGGCGGCGATGGATGCCCTTGATATTATGTGCAAGACGGCAAACGTGACCTTAGCCACATGGGAGCGTAAACTGGGCGGAAGACTTGTTACGCTGGTGGTCGAAGGCGATGTGTCGGCGGTCAGGCAGGCGGTCGAAGCAGGATCCACACAGGCAATCAAAAAACCGGCTGCAACCGGTGTACTGCCGAATCCGCATCCGGAGATCGTGAGGATGGTTGAATTATCAGCAAGCCGTTTTAAAGGGAAAACGGAACCCTCTTCGGGCTCTAAAATGCTGGGCGAAGATCCGCCGGATTTCGTCCCGAAAAAATAAGTAAAAAGTAAAACAATAAGGCAAACAAAAACAGGAGGAAATGATTATGGCATCATTAGAAGCATTGGGAATGGTAGAAACAAGAGGTCTTGTAGCAGCAATTGAAGCGGCGGATGCTATGTGTAAAGCTGCAAATGTAACATTGATCGGAACAGAGAAGATCGGTTCCGGACTTGTAACCGTTATGGTACGCGGCGACGTAGGGGCTGTAAAGTCTTCCGTGGAAGCCGGAGCAAACAGCGCAGGCGCGCTGGGCGAACTGGTAGCTACTCATGTAATTCCGAGACCGCACAATGACGTGGAGATGATTCTGCCTAAGGTTCAGTAAGAAAGGTTTTGAAAGGAGCAGGGTATCGTTGTTATGAACGGTTATCAAAATGTAGAACAGATTACAAGAATGGTGCTCCAGACGATTGAAAACGCCAGGGAAAATGAAAAATTAATGACTGTTCCGGTGGGTGTGTCCGCAAGGCACATCCACCTGACACAGGCGGATGTGGAAACGCTGTTTGGTTCCGGTTACCGGCTTACAAAGAAAAAGGAACTGATGGGCGGCCAGTTTGCGGCAAATGAACAGTGTACGATAGTCGGGTTAAAACTCCGTGCCATTGAAAATGTGAGGATACTCGGGCCTGTCAGAAAGAGTTCGCAGGTGGAGATTTCCGCGACAGATGCGCGTACGCTGGGGGTAAACGCGCCTCTGCGCCAGTCCGGCGATACGGCGGGTTCCGCGCCTGTCGCTCTGGTGGGGCCTAAGGGAGTGCTCTACTTAAAAGAAGGGTGTATCGTTGCGGCAAGGCATATACATATGACGCCGGCCGAGGCTGCGTCCGTTTCCCTGCATGACGGAGATATGGTTTCCGTCCGCATGGGGGATGAGAGAAGCGTGGTGTTAGACAATGTCAAAATCCGCGTCGACGAGTCTTTTTCTTTGGAGATGCACATTGATACAGATGAGGCAAATGCCTGTCAGGTGAGACAGGGGGACTGCGCAACGATCATTCGGAGAGTGTGACAAAATTGCCGGAAAGCATGTTTGGGGTATGAAACATTACAGGATAGGAGCATGATTATTTATGATAATAGGAAAAGTTGTAGGAAGCTTATTCTCTACAAGAAAAAGTGAAAAGTTGGTCGGCAACAAGTTTATGATCGTGGAACCTGTCGAATCGATGTGGGGGACGGAAGGACGTCTGGTGGCAATTGATATCATCGGAGCCGGAATAGGCGAGTATGTTCTGGTGGCGCAGGGGTCTGCTGCCAGAATCGGCTGTGATATGGCGGATGCGCCGGTGGATGCGGCGATCGTTGGCATCATTGACGAAGGACAGGAGTGGAGTAAATAATCATGCTGATCGACGAACTGAAAAGTGTAGCAAGAGAAAGTGGTATAGTGGGAGCCGGCGGCGCCGGTTTCCCATCCTATGCCAAAATGACGGACAAAGCGGACACGGTTATTTTGAACTGTGTCGAATGCGAACCCCTGTTAAAGCTTCATATACAGCTTCTTGCGGCGAATGCGGAAGAGATCGTTCAGATGCTTGATGAAGTGCGGGAAGCTTTGGGAGCGAAGGAGGCCGTGATCGGCATCAAGAGCGAACATGTGCATACGATCTGGATTCTGGACGAGGTGATCAAAGATTACCCGGAAGTGAGGATCTGTGCGGTTCGGCCTACATATCCCATGGGGGACGAGGTCATCCTGATCTATGAGGCGACAGGGCGTGTGATCAAACCGGGGGGGATCCCTATCGATGAGAATGTGATCGTCTACAATGCGGAGACAATGTATAATCTGTATCAGGCGGTACATGGCGGCAGGCCGGTTATCGACAAGTTAGTCTCCATCGTGGGCGAAGTGGAAAAACCGGTTACCGTGAGAGTTCCGCTTGGCATGAGTGTGAAGGAAGCGGTGGCGTTAGCCGGAAAAGTGACGGTGAAAGATCCGGCTTATGTGATGGGCGGCCCGATGATGGGGAGGCTTGGAACGGAAAATACGATCATAACTAAGACAACAAACGCGATTATCGTTTTATCGGAGACGCATAAAGTGGTAATGCGTATGAATAAAAATCTGGATGTGGAGAGACGGAGGGCGGCTTCGAGCTGCTGCCAGTGCAGGACCTGCACGGAGATGTGTCCGAGACACGCGCTTGGTCATCCCATCGAACCGCATCGGATCATGCGGGCGGTGGCGAACCATGATATTTCTGATCTGTCTGTGTATACCAATGCGGCGTACTGCAGCAGCTGCGGGTTGTGCGAGAACTATTCCTGTCCTCAGGGGTTAGCTCCGAGGAGCGTGATCGCCGAATTTAAAAACGGGCTTAAAACTTCCGGCGTGCGGGTGGAGAAGATAGAGCCGGCGGAAGTGGAAACGGACAGGGATCTCAGAAAGGTTCCGGTGATGCGGCTGAAGGAAAAGCTGGGATTAGCACAGTATGATGTTCCGGCGCCGCTCACGGAAACAGAGATTTCTGTGAAAACCGTAAGGATACCGATGAGCCAGCATATCGGCGCTCCGGCGAAGACGGTTGTGGCGCAGGGAGATGCCGTCACAAAAGGAGCGGTGATTGCTGAAGCGGCTGACGGGCTGAGTGTGGCGATCCATGCTTCTGTGGACGGCATCGTAAAGAAAGCAACAGAAAAAGAAGTGGTCATCAGCGTAAAATAACGTAATGCGGGACAATTTTTGATGAGGAAGGATAGGAAAATGGCCAAAGCGATTGGAATGGTGGAAATTACAACGGTATCGACGGGATACACGGCGGCGGACGAGATGGCGAAAGCAGCGGATGTGGAACTTTTGCAGGCCGAAGTCACCTGTCCCGGAAAGTTTGTGATCCTGATCACAGGGGAATTAAGCGCAGTGAGAGCTTCCGTGGACAGAGCAGCGGGCAGATATCAGGATAAGATCATAGACACTTTTGTGCTGGGCAATCCTCATGAGCAGATATTCCCGGCAATTTACGGTACAGCCCAGCCGGAGAAGATAGACGCGCTGGGGATTCTGGAGACATACGATGTGGCGGCGCTTATTGTGGCGGCAGATATGGCGGCAAAGACGGCGGTGGTGGATCTGATTGAACTGCGTCTGGCCAAAGGGATGTGCGGAAAAAGCTATATGACGCTGACGGGCAGCGTATCCGCGGTGCAGGCGGCCATCGACAGGGCCAAGAGTGAAGCCGGCGACAGAGCAATGTTCCTTGACAGTTCTGTGATTGCAAGACCTTCCGATAAGCTGCTGAAGTATATCTTTTAGTATAGACGAGGACAGAGTATGTTAGCGGCGGAGAGAAGAAACCTTATTTTGGAGAAAGTTCATGCGAATAAACGGGTGATCGTCAGCGAGCTGAGCAAAGAGTATGACGTTTCGGAGGAGACGATCAGGAGAGATCTGGATAAGCTGGAGGAAGAGGGACATGTAATCAAAAGCTACGGCGGCGCTGTGATCAATGAAAAAAGCAGTATCGATCTTCCTTTTAACGTCAGATGGAAAGCCAACCCTGAGGGGAAGCATAAAATAGCCGAACTGGTCAGCAGGGAGATCAAAGACGGTGATCACATTATGCTGGATGCCTCCACGACTGCGGTATTTATCGCAAAGAGTATTAAGCACAAAAAGCACCTTACGGTGATTACCAATGCCATAGAGATTTTGTTGGAGCTGGCGGATGTGCAGGGATGGGATATCATAACTCCGGGCGGGCTTTTGAGACCGAACTCCATGTCGCTGATCGGCAAGAAAGCTCTTGACGGCATCGATTCTTATCATGTGGATAAAGTATTTTTTTCCTGCAAGGGGATCGACTTAAAGAACGGAATAACGGATGGAAATGTGGAGACCGGCGGCATCAAGCAGAGCATGATCGCAGCGGCTGACAAAATATATCTGGCGGTGGATTCCAGCAAATTCGGACGGACGGCGTTTTCCAGAATATGCGGTCTGGGGGCTGTGGACTGTATCGTGACAGATGAGAAACCGGACGAGATGTGGATGGAGGCATTCCGGAAAGAGAAGACGGAGTGTATATATAAAGAGTGAGATAAGAAAGGAAAAGGGTGTTCGGCATGTTTACAAGTGACGTTAAGTCGATCAAGAAAACGGACAGAATAACGAGACTGGTGGAACATTTATATGCAAAGCTTCCGGAAATAGAGGCAGCGAGGGCGGAACTGATCACGGAGTCTTATCGGGAGACGGAAGGGCAGCCTGTGGTGATGCGCAGAGCGAAAGCTTTTGCCCATATTCTGGAAAATATTCCGATCATTATCAGACCGGAAGAGCTGGTGGCGGGAAGTTCCACGATCGCGCCCAGAGGATGTCAGACTTATCCGGAGTTTTCCTATGAGTGGCTGGAGGCTGAATTTGATACGGTGGAGCACAGAGCGGCGGATCCCTTTTATATAGCAGAGGATACGAAGAAGCGGTTAAAAGAGGCGAATCGCTATTGGAAAGGAAAAACCACAAGCGAACTGGCGTACAGCTATATGGAGCCGGAGACACACCGGGCTATGGAGCACAATTTCTTTACGCCGGGCAACTATTTTTATAACGGCGTGGGGCATATTACCGTGCAGTATGAGAAGGTGCTGCAAATCGGCTTTGCGGGAATCAAAAAAGAAGCGCAGGAGGAACTTGCGTCCTGCTGTGTAGGCGCTGAAAATTATGCCAGAAAGAGCAGATTTTTGCAGGCGGTCATCCTTTCCTGCGATGCGGTGATCGGCTACAGCAAACGATATGCGAAGCTGGCGCAGGAGATGGCGGCGAAAGAAGGCAATGCCCAGAGAAAGAAAGAACTGTTGACCATTGCCGAAAACTGTGCGAAGGTGCCGGAGCATGGAGCGGAAGGGTTCTGGGAGGCATGCCAGTCCTTCTGGTTTGTACAGCAGCTTCTGCAGCTTGAGTCCAGCGGACATTCCATCTCGCCGGGCAGATTTGACCAGTACATGTATCCTTACTATGAGAAGGATATCGAAAACGGGAAACTTACGCCGGAGTTTGCGCAGGAACTGTTAGACTGTATCTGGGTGAAACTCAATGACTTGAACAAGTGCCGTGACGCGGCAAGCGCCGAAGGATTTGCGGGATATTCCCTGTTCCAGAATCTGATCGTGGGCGGTCAGACGGTGGAGGGAAAAGACGCCACAAACGATCTGTCCTTCATGTGCATCAATGCATCGAAACATGTATTTTTGCCCCAGCCGTCCCTTTCCATCCGCGTGTGGAACCGTTCCCCTCAGGAACTTCTGCTGCATGCGGCGGATCTGACAAGGACCGGTATCGGTCTGCCGGCCTACTATAATGATGAGATCATTATACCGGCGCTGATCCACAGGGGACTTTCTCTGGAGGATGCCAGAGATTACAACATTATCGGCTGTGTGGAACCGCAAAAAGCGGGAAAGACCGAAGGGTGGCACGATGCGGCTTTCTTCAATATGTGCAGACCTTTGGAGATGGTATTTTCCAACGGTTATGACAACGGTGAGATTGCCAGCATACAGACCGGCAATGTGGAGGACTTTAAGACCTTCGACGAGTTCTATGACGCGTACAAAAAACAGATGAATTACAATATCGCTCTGCTTGTCAATGCGGATAACGCCATCGATGTGGCTCATGCGACGTTATGTCCGCTGCCTTTTGAATCCTGTATGGCGGACGACTGTATGAAGAGAGGAATGAGCCTGCAGGAAGGCGGCGCCGTGTATAATTTCACAGGGCCTCAGGGTTTTGGTATTGCCAATGTCGCAGATTCTCTGTATACAGTGAAAAAGCTTGTCTACGAAGAGAAGAAAGTTTCCATCGGCGAGCTGAAGAGAGCGCTTCAGATGAACTTTGGTCAGGGATTTGATGCGATCACGGCAAAAGAGATCGCTCTGCAGGTCGCGGGGCAGCTGCGGGATCAGGGCAGAGAAGTGACGCCCGATATCATTGCCATGACGATCCGGAATGTGCTGACGATGGAACTGCCTAAGGAGGAAAAGGCGCGTTATGAGCAGATCCGGGATATGATCGATGAACTTCCCAAGTTCGGAAACGATATCGATGAGGTGGATGCTCTGGCGAGAGACGCGGCTTATACTTATACTAAGCCCTTAGAAACTTTCAAAAACCCGAGGGGCGGTATTTTTCAGGCAGGGTTGTATCCGGTGTCGGCGAATGTGCCTTTAGGTGCGCAGACCGGGGCGACGCCGGACGGCAGACTTGCCCATATGCCGGTGGCGGACGGCGTTTCACCTTCTTCCGGCAAGGATGTGCACGGTCCTACTGCTGCATGCAACTCCGTGGCGCGTCTGGATCATGCTATCGCCAGCAACGGTACGCTGTTTAATATGAAGATGCATCCTACGGCAATGGCAGGGGAGAAGGGATTAGAGAGTTTTGTAGCGTTAGTGCGCGGCTATTTCGATCAGAAGGGCATGCATATGCAGTTTAATGTGGTGGACAGACAGACGCTGATAGATGCGCAGAGAAATCCTGAAAAATACAGCGGTCTGGTAGTCAGAGTGGCGGGATATTCCGCACTGTTCACAACACTGTCAAAGTCCCTGCAGGATGATATCATCCGCAGAACGGAGCAGGCGACAAATCGCTGAAGCTCTCACAAACGGAAGCATGGAGATCTATGATGGCAGATAAAAATGTATCAGGCAGAATTTTTGATATACAGAGATATTCGATTCACGACGGCATCGGAGTTCGGACGATCGTGTTTCTGAAGGGGTGTGCGCTGCGGTGCAGGTGGTGCTGCAATCCGGAATCTCAGGAATATGATATTCAGAGGATGACGGTAAACGGAAAGTCGAAGACCATCGGCAGGGATGTCACCGTAAAAGAGGTGATGGACATCGTAAAGAGAGACATGCCTTACTACGGGCGTTCCGGAGGCGGCCTTACCTTATCGGGCGGTGAAAGCTTGCTGCAGCCGGAGTTTGCGGTGGAACTGTTAAAAGCCTCCAAAGAGATGGGTATCAATACGGCAATGGAGAGTATGGGATACGCAAAGTTCGATACGATCATGAAGTTTCTTCCGTATCTTGATACTTATCTGATGGATATTAAGCATATGAATCCGGCAAAGCATAGGGAGTTTACCGGAAAAGAAAATACGCTGATGTTGGAAAATGCAATGAAGATTGCGGAGAGCCGCATGTGTGAACTGATTATCCGTGTACCGGTAGTTCCGGGATTTAACGATACGGAGAGGGAGATACTTGAGATTGCGGCCTATGCGGCCTCGCTTCCGGGAGTAAGTGAACTTCATCTTCTGCCCTATCATAAGTATGGGCAGGGGAAATACGAGGGATTGGGAAGACCCTATCCGATGGGTGACGCGCCCATGATCCCGGAAGAGAAGATGGAGAAGTGGAAAGATGCTGTGAAACGTCATACGGCGCTGCACTGTCAGATTGGGGGATGACAGGGTGTCCGATTTTGTAATAAATCAGTCTCTGTGCGGTAAACTGCACAGAGGCTGATTTGTTAAAGCCCAAGGTTCAAGGAGGTAGTAAGATAAAATGACAATATTTAGGGATTTATCTGTGTTGTGGTCGCTTTTTCACGTACTGGTCCTGTTTATGTTATTGTACCGTTCCCGTTTTTCCCAGAAGAAAACATTTCTTTACACGGGAATCTGTATAGGACCATTGTTGGTAGGGAATATGGCGGGATTAGTGCTGTATGGGGCGGAGATTATGGGCAAGATCTTTATACTGACCTGTACTCTGCCGAGCCTTGCGTTTTTCTGGTTTATGGCAAAAGATAAAAACGTGAGATTTTTCTTTACTTTTTGTCTGGCGGATACGGTGGCGCTCTGGATCATTTCCATAACGAATATTGCAGATTTTTATCTGGGAGGAGAGAAGTATATTCTGATGCTGATCGGAAGGCTGATACTGTTTCCGCTGGCAGAGTGGGCGGCTATCCGCTATTTGAGGAAGCCGTATTTGGAATTGCAGGAATCGGTGACGAAGGGATGGGGGCTTTTTGCGGGGATGACAGCTATTTATTATGTATTGCTTGCCGTCAATGGAAATTTTCCTGTAATCCTGACAAAAAGACCGCAGGAACTTCCGGCATTTCTGTTAATACTGGCACTTATGCCTATGACTTACGCTACGATCCTCGCATCGATGTATCGCCAACTTTTGCTCTATAGGAAGAGGAAGAATGAGCATATATTGCAGGAGCAGAAGAACACGCTGGAGGCACAGCTTGACAACCAGCAGAACATACGGAAAATGAAGCATGATATGAAAGGGTATACAGCTACGCTTTCGGGGCTGCTCGCAGCAGGAAAGGTGCAGGAGGCGACGGAGTATCTGGCGGGGGTGGATGAAAAAATAGATGCCCTTTCGGGACAATTTTGCACTAATCCGTATATCAATGCAACGTTGGCCTATTATGACCGGAAACTGAAAGAACTTTCAGCGGCATGCAGGATGGATATTCAAGTCGGCGAGGAGGCGCTGCCTTACATGGAATTGTGCCGTATTCTTGCAAACGGATTAGAAAATGTCTGTGATGCCATTAAGAAGCTGGAGGTAAAGAAACGGCAGGTTTCCGTATGCATGAAGTATCACAGAAATTATCTTTTGATTCGAATAAAGAATTGCTGTGCAGACGACCTGCATGTGGAGCGGGGAACGATAGTTCCAACCAGTAAAACCGAACGGGGACATGGTTTCGGACTTCCTACCATACGGGAGGCGGCGGAAGGGCTTAACGGAGATATGGTCTGCTATACGGAAAACGGATATTTTGTGCTGGACGTGATGGTGGAACAGAAAGCATATCAGGTCAGGGAATTGTAAAAGCACCGATCGTATTATTAGATTTGCAGGACAGAGCATTTTGTGATATGGTTAGAAAAAGGCAGGTAAAGTCGACATGTTGTATGTTATAGTTTTTCTGGTATGTTTTTTATCTTCCATAGCGGGAGCGATCTGCGGGATCGGCGGCGGCGTGATCATCAAGCCGGTTCTTGATACTTTTGATATGATGAGTGTGGCTGCAGTCAGTTTTCTCTCCGGCTGTACGGTTCTGTCCATGACTACATATTCCGTCGTAAAAAGTAAAATGAGCGGGGAGTCTTTGATCGAGCAGAAAACCGGATTTCCGCTGGCTGTCGGAGCGGCCCTTGGCGGCGTTGCCGGAAAGTGGCTGTTTTCCCTGATATCGTCGCTTAGTCCGGATAAGAACAGAGTGGGGGCGGTGCAGGCTGCCTGCCTGTTCGCGGTGACTTTAGGTACATTATTTTATACGCTTTACAAGGACAAGATTAAAACATATAAAGTGAAAGCTCCGGCAGTCTGCATTTGCATCGGGCTTGTTTTGGGGATCCTGTCTTCTTTCCTTGGAATTGGCGGCGGGCCGATCAATCTGGTCGTTTTATTTTTCTTTTTCTCAATGTCTACAAAGACAGCGGCTGAAAACTCGTTATATATTATTTTCTTTTCGCAGATCACAAGTCTGATTTCATCCGTGGCGGCCGGAAACGTTCCGGAATTTGAGATATCCATGCTGTTGTTGATGGCAGCAGGCGGTATCGGAGGCGGTATCGCCGGAAGAGTGATCAACAAAAAGATGTCGGACAGACTTGTGAACAGATTGTTTATCGCTTTGATGATTGCGATTTTGTTTATCAATCTCTATAATATTTATAATTTCACCAGATAGTTTTATTTCGGGGAGATTTAAATAGTATTTTTCGCGGCTTTTTTTGCCTTTACAAGCAGCATCATCGGTCTTCGCATTTCATCTTTCATTCCCGGAAGATTGATCATTTCTTTAGGGGGCTGAGCCTCCTCGATATGTGCAAGGGTAAATCCCGCGCTTATGATCCCCATCAGTATCTGCGTTAGGGTGTGGTGCTGTTTGGGGACGGTATGCCCCAGAAAATCTGTAAGTTATTTCCGGTGAGGAATTGCGTTTGCAGGCTTCTTCTATCATCTGAAGACTTAAATCTAAACCTAAAACGTAAGCAGCGCCCTGCGCCGCGGCATATTTGCAGTGCCAGCCGTAGCCACAGCCGAGATCAAGCACCGATTTTCCCTGCAGCGGCGGAAAGAGCGGCCGGAGCTGGTGCCATTCTCCCGCAGCCTCCAGTCCGTCTTTGCTGCGGGCCATCCGGGCATAAGATTCAAAAAAGTTTTTATCATCATAAATGGTGTTCATAGTGAAGCCCTTCTATTGTTTCGGAGAAGCTTTAAAGCTTCTCCGGTTCGGGATATTCCACGCCAAAGGTATCCACGGTAACGCTCTGCATTACCTGATCTTCCAATGGTCTGTCGGAATAATCGGTAGCTGTCTCGGCAATCTTATTTACCACATCCATGCCTTCAATCACTTTTCCGAAGGCCGCATAGGAGCCGTCGAGATGAGGGCTTGTCTTGTGCATAATGAAGAATTGGCTGCCCGCTGAATCGGGATGCATGGAACGCGCCATGGAGAGAACGCCCTCCGTATGCTTTAGATTGTTCTCAAAACCGTTGATGGCAAATTCGCCGGGGATGGAGTAGCCGGGGCCGCCGGTTCCGGTGCCATTGGGATCTCCGCCCTGAATCATAAAGCCGTTGATGACGCGATGAAAGATCAAACCGTCATAAAAGTTTTTCCCGATCAGAGAGATAAAATTGTTTACGGAAACCGGCGCGGTTTCGGGATAGAGTTCGGCTTTGATCACGCCCCCGTCCGCCATAGTAAATGTTACGATTGGATTTTGTGCCATTGTTTATTTCCTTTCTTTGATAAGATAACTTGATTTTATCACATAACAGGGACATTGCAAACGCTAAAATTATTGACATGGATAAAACATATCTATAAAATATTTTACAGATTTTTCGACGGAGAAATAGTTGGATCCGGTTTGTCGGGAAGCGGCAGAGGTATATGGAGATGATCACAAAAATTATTCTGGAAAAGGAATTGAATGCGGAGGAATTGCAGAATCTGGAGATTCTTTTTAGGGAGACAAGGCGGGAGATTTTAGATAGTTTTCTGATCCTCACAGACAGCCCCGAACTGGCCGGTATCTGCAGAAAGCTGAACATGGCGGTGGCCGCGGTTCTGTCAGATGAGACAAAAAGTTTTCCGGGAATTTCTTACGCTGTGACGGACGTGGAAAATCCGGATGAAAGTTATCTTGAGAAGATATGGCAGCGCAGCAGGAAAATTCCGTGGAAGATCTGTGTGACAAAACGATGCCTTGTGAGAGAGAGCATACAGGAGGATGTGGAGAGTTTTTATCGGATCTACCGAGATGAGAGCATCACGGCGTACATGGAGGATCTTTTTCAGGATAAGGAGGCGGAACTGGCATATATCCGGGAGTATATAGAGAAAATTTACGGTTTTTACGGTTTTGGAATGTGGACCGTGTGCCTGAGAGAGACCGGTGAAGTCATAGGCCGTGCAGGCCTTTCGATGCGGGAAGGGTTTGAGGAGCCGGAACTCGGTTATGTAATAGGGAAAGAATGGCAGCGGCAGGGGATTGCCACTGAAGTCTGTCGGGCAATACTGGACTATGGCAGGGATGAGCTGGGATTTTCACAGGTGAGGGCGCTGATGCACCCGGAAAATGCTGCGTCAAGGAAGTTGTGCGTTAAACTCGGATTTTCCTATGGGGGAGAGGTGGAAGTGGAAAAGGAGGTCTACAGCAGGTACGAAATATTGCTGCGGTGACGGCGAGAAGCGGAGAACAAAATAAATTATAACTGCCCCCCGCTTTTTTGGCTGAAACAGTTGCCTTTAATAATTTAATTTGTTAAAATAAAACTGTATGAGTATTTTTACAGAAAAAGCAATGTGGCGAGGCAAAGGAGCAACCAATGGAGAACACAGTTTTAGTCGTGGAAGATAATGAAATCAACAGAGAATTGCTGGTTACTATTCTGGAAGGTACCTATAATGTTCTGGAAGCGGATAATGGAAAAAAAGCGCTTGATATTTTATGGAAATTGAAAAATAAGGTTTCTGCAGTGATCACCGATCTGATTATGCCGGAAATGGACGGCTTTCAGTTTTTGGAGGAGTATTCTTCGTCGCCGGAACTTTCGACGATTCCGGTGATCGTATCTACAAGTCAGTCGGATTCGGAGAGCGAGGTTAAGTGCCTTGGATACGGCGCGTGGGATTTTATTAAAAAACCTTATAATGCCGAGATCATACGATTCAGGGTAAAGAATGTTATTGAGCGAAGTGAATTGTATGTGCTGAGAAAGCTTCGCTATCAGGAGCAGTTTGATACATTGACCGGCATTTATATACAAAACATGTTTGTGCATCAAACGAAGAAGATGTTGAAAGAAAATCCTGATATAGAGTTTATGCTCCTGCACTTTGATATTTATCAGTTTCAGGTTTATAACAGCGTGTTCGGCAGACGGGAAGGGGATAAGCTGATCTGTCATATTGCGGATATGCTGCGGGAACTGGAAAAGCATATAAAACCCGTGACGTACTGCAGGATAGAAGCGGACGTCTTTGGGATTTGTATGCCGAGGAAAGACGGTGAATTTATCCAGAGGCTGATGGATGAATTTCAGAAAGACCTTAAAGCCTATCAGAGGGACTATAATATTCTTTCAAATCTGGGCGTATTTTACATTGAAGACCGGGAGGCGTCCGTTCCGGCCATGATAGATCATGCAAAGCTGGCGTCCAAAGAGTGTAAGGGAAGTTATATTCAAAATTATTATATCTATACGGAACAGATGGGCAAGAGCATCGAGGAGGCGCAGGCCATCGTCAACGATATGGAACAGGCGATGAAAGAGGAGCAGTTTGTGCTTTATCTGCAGCCGAAATACAGTCTGGCAGATTACAGGCTGAAAGGCGCGGAAGTGCTGATACGTTGGGTTACACCGGATAAGGGCATGGTTTCACCGGGAAAATTTATTCCTGTTTTTGAGAAGAACGGATTGATCATGAAGCTGGATTATTATGTCTGGGAGCAGTCCTGCAGACTGATCAGGAGCTGGTTGGACAGGGGAATAAAACCGTTTCCAGTTTCTGTCAATATTTCCAGAGTCAGCATGTATAATCCGAGGATGGTGGAAGAGATCCATGAACTGACGCTGAAATATGACGTTCCCGCAGAATTGTTCCAGCTGGAGCTGACGGAGAGCGCTTATACGGATAATCCGGAAGCGATCAAACGGGCGATGCGCCAGCTTCAGGAGTACGGACATACGATACTGATGGACGATTTCGGCAGCGGTTATTCATCTTTAAACACGCTGAAAGATATTTCGGTGGATGTGCTGAAACTGGATATGAAGTTTATGGCGGCTTCCGGCAGTGAAAATCAGAAGAGAAGCGAAAGCATCGTGGCGAATGTGATCCGGCTTGCGAAGGATCTTGATCTGCCCGTTATTGCGGAGGGTGTGGAAGAGAAAGAACAGGTTGAATTTTTGAGCAGTGTGGGCTGCGAATATGTGCAGGGCTACTATTTTGCGAAACCGATGCCGGTGAAGGAATATGAGACGCTGGCGTTTCAAGTTGAATCAGTATTCAGATAATTGAGAGATTTTGTTTTGTAGAGTTGATGTGAAAAATTTTTAGATCCATAAGCAGGTGCTGTGAGACCGTCGGCACTTAGTGAATGCGAAATTTGAAAAATTTCACATGAGCTTAGTGGCCGTTACGGTCGAACCGCAGCGGGAGCGTGCCTGCTTATGGAATATAAATTTTGAGCAACAAAATAATAAAGACGGCAAATCTCGCAATTATCTGGAATTTATATTTACGTATGAGGAGGAAATGAAAAAATGTATGGTACTTGGTGGTCGCTGGTGCCGCCCGTCGTGGCGATTTTGCTGGCATTTATAACGAAGGAAGTGTATTCTTCCCTGTTTGTGGGAGTGCTTCTGGGGGCGTTATTCACAGCGGGGTTTCAGCCCTGGGGGACATTTGAGACTCTGTTTACAACCATGACGGGGAGCATGAACCTGAACATTATCATTTTCGACGTGCTGCTCGGCATGATCATTGTGCTGATGCAGAAGTCGGGCGGCTCGAGGGCCTACGGCAACTGGGCCATCGGGAAGATAAAATCAAAAAAGAGCGCGCTTTTTGCAACCACGGGGCTGGGTGTTTTGATTTTTGTGGACGATTATTTCAACTGTCTGACGGTGGGATCCGTGATGCGGCCGGTGACGGATAAGTACAAAGTTTCTAGAGCAAAACTTGCCTATATAATCGATGCGACGGCGGCGCCGATCTGTATTATCGCGCCGATCTCAAGCTGGGCTGCGGCAGTAAATTCTTATGTGCCTGAGAATAGTTCTCTGACAGGCTTCCAGTTGTTTTTGAGCACGATTCCGTTTAATCTGTATGCACTCTTAACGCTTCTGATGGTGTGTCTGGTGATCGGCTTGAATCTGGACTTTGGCCTGATGAAAAAGCATGAGAAAAATGCGGCAAAGGGCGACCTGTTTACTTCCGGGGCAGAGGAATTTAAAGATATGGAAGCCGCCGGGGAGGAAGGGAATAAGAACGGCAAAGTCATGGATCTGGTGCTTCCGGTGGCAGTGCTCATTGTATCTGCGGTCTTCGGCATGATTTATACGGGCATGCAGGGCGGCGCGGTAGGAATTGTGGATGCTTTCGCAAACTGTGATGCGGAGATTAGTTTGATCTTTGCTACTACGGTGACGGTTATCTTCATGGCGATTCTGTATCTGCCGAGAAAGGTGATCGGCTTTAAAGACTTTATGAACTCTCTGGCGGAGGGATGCAAGCTGATGGTACCGGCTATTTTGATCCTGACTTTCGCATGGACACTGAAGGGCATGGGCGATAATCTTGGCATCGGTGAGTTTGTGAACGGTACGGTGGGAGCGAGCGCAACTGCAAGTATCTTTATTCCGGCAATCATGTTTGCCGTGGCGCTGTTTCTGGCGTTTTCCACGGGAACATCTTGGGGCACTTTTGCGATCCTTGTGCCGATCGTAGTGGAGATGTTCAGGATGGCAGATGAGAAGATGATGATCATTGCGGTCTCCGCAGTGCTGGCCGGCGCTGTCTGCGGCGATCATGTTTCGCCGATATCCGATACGACGATCATGTCCTCCGCAGGTGCGCAGAGCAACCATATCAACCATGTGCAGACGCAGATGCAGTACGCGATGGTTGTGGCAGTGGTCTGTGTGATCGGCTATATCATTGCGGGAATCTGCAAGAACTGGTTGATCACTTTGCTGATCAGCGCAGTGCTTCTGGTGGCGGCGCTGCTTGGTATTAAAAAATATTATGACAAAAAAGAAGCGTAAAAAACTGATAAGAGTTCCATACATTGACCAGACAAAAGAGTGGCCCACGGGCTGCGAAAGCGTTTCAGCCGTGATGCTTTTACAGTATCTGGGGGCGGATATTTCGGTGGAACAGTTTGTGGAACGTTATCTGGAAAAAGAGCCCTTTTTTGAACAGGATGGGAAGCTTTACGGCGGTAATCCTTGGGAAGTGTTTGCCGGAGATCCTGCGGATGATCATGCTATGGGATGTTATGCGCCGGTGATAAAAAAGGCACTTGATAGAGTTTTGGAACAGGCATTTCGTCCGGATGAAGCTTGGGAAGCGGTGGATCTGACAGGAGTGTCAATGAGGATTCTGCTGCGGGATCACATAGATAATGACATGCCTGTCATATTTTGGGCGACTATTGATCTGAAAGAGACTTACAGCGGGCCGGAATGGATCCTAAAGGATTCGGGAGAAAGCTTTCTGTGGCGTTCTAATGAGCATTGCATGCTGCTTGTGGGTTATGATGAGGAGAACTATTATTTCAATGACCCGTGGCATGATCATGGAACGATCGGGTATGAAAAGAAACTGGTGGAGAAGCGTCACCGGGAGCAGTACCGGATGGCGGTATCATTAAAAAGGAGAGAGAAATGATTAACAGAGCGGATTTGAAAATGAAGGCAAAACAGATGATGAGCGGCAATATCGGGATGCTGATCGTCTGCTTTATTATTGTGGGAGCGATCTTGGGCGTATGCAATTTTGTTCCCATTGTGGGCGGAATCGCGTCGATATGCCTGACGGGGCCGTTGAGTCTCGGCACGGCGTATATTTATCTGAATCTGACGAGAGGATTTGAGCCGGATGTCAATGTATTGTTCAGCGGATTTCAGCGGTTTGTGGATGCCCTTGTACTGACTCTTCTGATGGGGGTGTTTACATTTTTGTGGAGCCTGCTTTTCGTTGTACCGGGCATCATTAAGGCGATCAGTTACTCACAGGCATTCTATATTCTGGCGGAGAATCCGGGGATGAGCGGCAAGGATGCGTTGGATGCCAGCGTTGCAATGATGGATGGCCACAAGATGGACTATTTTGTTCTGATGCTTTCCTTCATCCCGTGGATGCTTTTGAGCGGCATTACCTGCGGTATCGCAGCGTTGTACGTGATGCCTTATATGAACGCTACGCTCGTAAATTTCTATGAGGCAGTCAAAGGGCCGGTGGTTATGAATACGAACGCTGATTTTACAGATAATACAAATGATTATTATCAAGTATAAAGTACGCGGGAAAGAGGAATAACCTTATATGAATATATTTGTGGTGATACAGCAGATGTGCGTATTGCTTGTCATGATGCTGATCGGCTATATTGTTTTCCGGATAGGATGGCTGGACGGAAATGCCTGCAGCAGAATGTCAAAGATAGTTGTAAATGTGTTAAATCCATGTCTTATGGTTTACGGTGTGCTGGGCAAAGAGGCGAATCTGGATAGGACAATGCTTGTTCAGACGCTTGTGCTGGTAGTCATATATTTTGGCATACTGATTTTGCTCAGCGGGCCGGTGGCATCCTTTTTGCATGTGAAACGTGAACATTATAATCTCTATAAACTGATGCTGATCTTTTCCAATGTGGCATTTATGGGGATCCCGGTGGTCTCCAGCATTTACGGGAAAGAGGCGATACTTTTGATCGCGTTTTACAATCTGGGATATAATTTATTGCTCTACACCTACGGATTTTGTCTGGCGGGAAAGGGCGGCATACAGTGGAAAAAACTGATCAATCCGGGTGTGATATCCTGTGTTGTTGCGATTGCTGTTTTTGCATCGGGGATCTCGATGCCGGACAGCGTCTGTACATTTTTTGATTACGTCGGCAATGCGGCAGTGCCTCTGTCTATGATTCTGATAGGCGCATCCGTGTCTCAGGGCGGTAAAAAAGAATTTTTTCTGGATAAAAAGATGTATGCATTTATGGCGGTCAAAATGCTGGCGATACCGATTTGTGCGGCGCTTTTGCTGAAGCTTGTGCCGTGGCCGTCCCTTGTGGAGGGGGTATTTGTTCTGATGTTGGCAATGCCTGTAGGGTCCATGGTTGTGATGTTGGCAGCGGAGAGCGGGAACGACGCTATTGAGTGTACAAAGGGAAGTATTTTGACGACACTTGTGTCAGTATTGACAATACCGATCATTTCCACTTTTTTGCAGTTTTAAAATAAGAGGTTACGGATATGCGGAAAAAGCGCGTGGAGGACAGCAGGACGGAACAGTTTCGGCTGCTCAAATACGAGGATATCAACGGGGCAAACCGGCTGTTTGGCGGGAAGCTGATGGCTTGGATCGATGAGGTGGCGGGAGTTGCCGCAAGGCGCCACTGCGAGGAGGACGTAACGACTGCCTGCATAGACAACCTGCAGTTTAAGGAACCGGCGTTTTTGGGAAATATGGTGGTGATCATCGGCAGGATCACTTACATCGGTAAAAGCTCTATGGAAGTCCGGGTGGACAGTTACGTGGAGGATTCAAAGGGTTTTCGGAGGCCGATCAACAGAGCTTATGTGACGATGGTGGCTTTAGATGAAAACGAGCGTCCAAAAGCGGTGGAGTTTGGCTTGGAACTTGAAACAACAGCCGAGGAGATGGAGTGGGAGAGCGGTAAAAAGAGAGCAGAACTCAGGAAACAAAGAAGAAGAGAGGGATTTTGATCCCTCTCTGTTTTTATGCGTTGATCTCCGCTTCCACAAGACGGTGTACCTTGTAGCGCTCCCGCAGTACCGGCTTTTCGATCTTGCCGGTAGGATTGCGCGGGATATCGTCGAAGATGATTCTGCGCGGACGTTTGTATCTCGGGAGGCCGGTGCAGAAGAGGTTCATCTCCTCTTCGCCGCAGCTCATACCGGGCTTTAATTCAATGATGGCCGCCGCAATCTCGCCAAGACGCTTGTCGGGCAATCCTATCACCGCCACATCGTGAACGGCGTTGTGGGTGCGGATAAAGTCTTCGATCTGTACGGGATAGAGATTCTCACCGCCGCTGATGATCACGTCTTTCTTGCGGTCTACAAGGTAATAGAAACCGTCCTCATCCTGTCTTGCCATATCTCCGGTCAGAAGCCACCCATCTTTCAATACTTCCTCCGTAGCCTTCGGGTCATTGTAGTAACAGGTCATCACGCCGGGGCCTTTAACGCATAGCTCGCCCACTTCTCCCTGCTTTACGGAGGCAGCGTCGGGGGAGATGATCTTCACTTCCCAGCCGAACCCCGGTACGCCGATAGCGCCGACTTTATGAATATTGTCTACGCCGAGATGGACAGCGCCGGGCCCTATGGATTCGCTGAGTCCGTAGTTGGTGTCGTAGAGGTGATCCGGAAAATATTTTTTCCAATGTCTGATCAAAGAAGGAGGCACAGGCTGAGCGCCGATGTGCATCAGCCGCCACTGGGCTAATTCATAGTCTTCCATGTGCAGTCTTTCAGCGTCGAGAGCTTCCAGAATATCCTGAGCCCACGGTACAAGCAGCCAGACGATGGTGCATTTTTCTTTCGAGACGGCATCCAAAATGTACTCCGGCTTCGTACCTTTCAACAGGACGGCTTTGCTGCCGGATAAAAGAGAACCGAACCAGTGCATTTTCGCGCCGGTGTGGTAGAGCGGCGGAATACACAAAAAGACGTCATTCCGTCCCTGACCGTGGTGATTTTGTTCCACCTTGCAGGAGTGCATCAGACTCTCATGGTTGTGCAGGATAGCCTTCGGAAAACCGGTGGTGCCGGAGGAAAAGTAGATCGCGGCATCATCTTTATCCGTCAGCATGATATTCGGCGACATACTGGAACAGTCCGCCGTCAGAGTATTGTAATCTTCGGCAAAAGTAGGGCAGTTCTCCCCAAAGAAGAATAATAGCCTGTTTGTGATAATACGGTCTGCTATCTCCTCGATACGGCCGATAAATTCAGGTCCGAAAATCAGGATATCGGACTCGGACAAATCGAGACAGTATTCGATCTCGCTGGAAGAATAGCGGAAATTTAAGGGCACAGCCAGTGCGCCGGTCTTTAAAATACCGAAATAGATCGGCAGCCATTCCAGACAGTTCATCAACAGGATGGCAACCTTGTCCCCTTTTTTAATACCTCTGGATAAGAGAAGGTTGGCAAAGCGGTTTGCTTTTTCGTTGAAGACATTCCATGTGATCTCACGTCTGTAGTAGGAGGCGTGGGAAGGTTCGATCAGCTCGTACTCTTTCCAAGTGACTCTGCGCTTGTCTTTTACTTCCGGATTGATTTCCACAAGGCAGATATCATTCCCGTACATTTTGCAGTTTTGTTCCAACAGTTCCGTAATCGGCATTTTTCTATCCTCTCAGCAACATACAATCTTAGGAGATTGCGAAATTCATTGATTCTGCTGTTTTGCCGTGCAAAATATACGATCAAGGCGCAGGCGCGTTTTCACTGCGGTTCGACCGCAGCGGACACATAAGGCGCCAAAATACGGCGCCTAAGTGCCGGCGGTCTCACAGCGCCTGCTTATTGATGCGTAAATTTTGCACGGCAATACTTGTAGAAAAAGAAGTTTCGCAAACGCCTAACATACAAACTAAAAAAGCTACCCCTCCACTTTAGCACGTCTACCTGCTAAAGTAAAGGGGAATTGTGTCTAAATTTGTATCAGATCCCTGCAGCGGTTGATGGCGGCGTAAAGTTCTTGGGAACGGGGCATGGCCAGATTGCCGGGCAGATATTCACCGCCTGCAAATACGGCGAAACCTTTCGCATCGATCCGTTTATAGAAGCCTTCCACCGCTTCTGTAAGCGTCTTTTTGCCGTCGAAGTCATGGAGCTTCATAGATTTTATCATGTAGGCCAAAGCCGTGAGCTGTTCGCTGTCCACAAGCTGTTCCACATAGCGCATATCCACCTCGGACTTGTTGATGGAAAAGCCGTCGGTTCCGTCCGTCCGCATTTTTATCCGGTTCTCTTTAGCAAAAGCGGCATCGGTTTTGACAACTCTGCGAAAATCGGGAGCCTCCGCAGCGGGAAGATCTCCGGTGAGATAAGGATAGTTTTCCGCCTCTTTTTTAGCAAAAGCGGTAATTTCCACGGGAGCATATTTTTTCATCTGTACGATGCAGTCTGATTTGTGGAAATAGGAACCGCAGCTTCCGGCCACCAAAATAGTGGAGATGCCGTGAGCGGTATAAAGTTCCCTGATCCTGTCGATAAAGGGGATGATCGGTTCTGCGTCCCTGCTCACAACGCGCTGCATTAAGTCGTCGCGGATCATGAAGTTTGTGGCGCTGGTATCTTCGTCGATCAGGAAAAGTTCTGTTCCGGCTTCCATGGCTTCTATGGTGTTGGCGGCTTGGGAAGTGCTGCCGCTGGCATCTTCCGTGTAGAAAGCGGCGGTGTTGCGGCCGTTCGGAAGATTGCGGATAAACATGGAGATGTCGGCTTTCTGGATGCTGCGCCCGTCCTCCGCGCGCAGCTTTACCGCTGTATCGTCAGTGATCACATATTCTCTGCCGTCTCCGGCGATATGGTTGTAGACGCCTGCCATCAAGGCCTCGAGGAGGGTTGATTTCCCGTGGTAACCGCCGCCTACGATGAGCGTCACGCCCTTTTTGATGCCCATGCCGGAAACCGTTCCTTTGTGAGGAAGGGTCAGTGTCACTTCCATGGAATCGGGGGAGCGGAAGGGAACCGCTTCCTTCATCGGCAGGGAGGAGACACCGGACTTTCTCGGGAGAACGGCATCGTTTGCAACAAAAGCGACAAGCCCTTTTTCTGAGAGAGAATCTCGGATGGCTTTTTGGTCGTCAGCTAAAAACAGTACCTTTTCAAGATTTGCTTTCGGACAGGTGGCCGCAAGCAGTGTCTGGCGCACGCAAAGGGGCAGAAAGTCAAATAAAATTTTGATCAGTTCTCCCGCGTTTATAGTACGGCCATTCGCAGGAAAACCGATTTCCATACGGATCGTCACATTGCCTGTGGCAGGATCCACCGTGCAGGCGCTGCGCTCTAAAATCTCCTGCCCCGGGCGGCTGATGCCAATCAGGCCGCTCTTGCCGGAACCTTTCGCTTTGAAGGAAAAGTCTTTTACTTTGAGGTACATACGGCGCAGCAAAAAATCCTGAAAGGCAATGCGGCGCTCCTTAGTTTCATAGCATTCCTTTCCGAAACCGGCGATACGCCCGGGAACAAGGATGCTCACTTTGGAAGGGGAAGCGAAGGGATCCCCCTGTACATGGTCGATGGAAAGGATGTACTGGTCAAACTGGTATTTGTCCTTTGTATCTTTGTAGGCCGGATAGCCTCTGTGATCGATTTTCATTAAAAGGGTTCTTAAATCTGATGCGTTTTTCATGACGGGTCTCCTGTATTGTCTGATTGATTGCTTTCCTGTAAGGCATGTCCCACATCGCAGATTGACGGGTGGGAAGCTGTTTTTGCCCCCTATACTATATGCTGAAAAGGGCAAAAAGTCAATAAAACTAAGAGGAAGGGAATAGCATTTCATTTTCAGCCGCCTGAATTTGCGCTATAATGATTAGATTATTAAAGAGATAAGGCGAAAGGAAGGGATATAATCATGAAAGTAGGAATCATATGTGCGGGGGACGAGGAGTTTGCTTCTTTTTTGCCGTTGAAAAAGACTGTAAAGTAACAGAAAAAGCCATGTTGAAATTTTATGAAGGGAAAATACACGGAATAGAAGTCGCAGCCTTATTTTCGGGTGTATGCAAGGTGAACGCCGCGATAGCGGCGCAGCTTCTGATCGATGTATTCGGAACGGATATCATTATAAATTCGGGAACAGCGGGGGGAATGGACAGGGCCTTGAAAATATTTGATACCGTGATCTCTACGGAGGTGTGCTATCATGACGTCGCGCCGGACATTTTGACGGAATTTCATCCGTGGATGGACTCTGTATTTTTTGAGACGGATCGCGAACTGATAGAATTATCAAAAGCTGCTGTCAGTAAGATCAAGCCGAAGGGAAAAGTAGTCTGGGAAAGAATGGCAACGGGAGAGTCTTTTATAACCGACGAGGGGCGGCAAAGGATATTGCCGCGGCGTTATTGAATGAGATTGGAGTGGTTGTAAAACAGTAAAAAATTATCGAAAAACAATAAAAATATATTGACATTCAATCATGGCAGTGCTATATTGTCGGTAGAAAGGAAGGGATGGCAATATGACGGAAGAGAGAAAAGAAAATGGGAAAAAATGGGATTTTGTAAGAAAGCATCCGTTTTTGGCGGCGATACTTTTGTCGGTGGCGGTGAGCGCAGCGCTGGCTATACTGCCGCTGACAAACATGGTGTGGAAAGAGGCGGGATTTCTCATATTTTTGGGAAGCCTTTTATCATGGATGATAATCGGCGGCGGTTTTTTGATATTTCCCCTTGTGCTGACCGGAGCGGAGATCTTGTTTTTTATAAAGGGGAGAAAAGACCATGAACTTCACCGGAAGGGCAGGATCTTTGACATAACGGGGATGATACTGGGTTTCGTTTACAGCATGTTATATATAGGGTTTTCCAGCGAGGTGATGTTTGGGAGCGATTGGCAGGAACAGTTGGTAAACGGGCAGACACATACTCCGATTTACACCGAGGCGCAGCTTACCGCTGCAGTTATCGGAATTGTGGGTGTTATCGGATATTTTGCGGTGACTTATATACCGTTAAAAAAGATGCCGCCCCTGTTGTTAGTTCTTGGGATGGCGGCCATGTATCTCGGGACGATAGAAAGTATTGTCTGGGGGATACACATTACAAGAGAGCTGCCCTTTGATCTGTACCTTTTGCTGCCTGCCTTCAATTATCTGCTGATCACCGCGAGAGCGGTGGGGTATAAGATGTGGGAATGGCAGCAGATGGGAGAGGCGGACAGCGATCTGACAGCGAGATATCAGGAAAAAGGCGGCATCTTTTCGTTCTGCAATCGTCTCCTGACAAAAGCGGAGCGCTGGCCTTTTGCGGCATTCCTGCTGATGTGGCCGCTTCTCGGAATTGTGATCGGTGTTTTGATTTTGTTCGGGCAAGAGCCGGATGCGGTCATCAAAGCCTTTACGGAGACCAGCGACTGGAATCTGTCCAGACGGGTGGCGCCTCAGAATATTTATTATGATGAGCATTATCTGTGTACCGTGGCGGCGGGCGGTCATGGGAAGATCGTGAAACCGCAGCGGCTGGGGCTGCGGCATGGGCATCAGGTGATCGTCAACAGGCAGTTGTGCGTGGCCAATGCTTTCGAGCAGGTTTTAGAGGAGCGGACGCCCCGCTTCCACAAGACGGTGCGGCATTTTTATGACACATACGGTTTCCCGGTGGCAAGATTGATCCGCTCAAAATATACGGCGGATATGATTTACTTTCTGATGAAGCCATTGGAGTGGATATTTCTGATCGTTCTGTATCTGACGGACGCAAATCCGGAGAACCGGATCGCGATTCAGTATACGGGGAAACGAATGGAAGATTTTGAGAGAATCTAAGAGAAGAGAGAAACTGTAAAAGGCAGTAGAAAGCGGAGGAATTTTGCGGTGGGAAAAGAGGAAGAAAAAGGAAAGTACCTGACAGAAAAAAAGATGCCTTGGATCAAGGGGACAAAGTATCTTCTGGATATTATGTTTTATTGCGGGATTTTGGTGACAGCCTCCCTGCCCTTTAGCATCCGGTGGATCGCAGAGAAGCTGCCCGGACTGATCGGGCACTATGAGGAGACCGTGATCATCTACTTTGTGTTGGGGATATCTGCGGAGAAACTGCTCCTTGAACTTAGGAAAATTTTTAAGACGGTGTTGGCGGAGGATTGCTTTGTAAAAGAAAATGTTGTCAGTCTGCAAAAGATGGGAAACTGGAGTTTTTTTATTGCGCTGATGGCGGGAGTCAGGAGTATCGTCTATATGACGATCGCGATGATCGTGGTGATTTTTGTCTTCCTGATCGCAGGACTTTTCAGCAAGGTTTTGAGCTTCGTGTTTGAGCAGGCGGTTGCTTACAAGGAGGAAACGGATTGGACGATTTAAGGACCGCAGAAAAAATTGTGATACGAGGAGAAGACATATGGGAATTATTGTAAATCTTGATGTCATGATGGCAAAGCGAAAAAAGAGCCTGACTGATCTTGCGAACGAAGTGGACATTACCCTCGCAAATCTGTCGATTCTGAAAAATAATAAAGCGAAAGCGGTGCGCTTTTCCACACTGGAGGCGATCTGCAAGGCCCTTGACTGTCAGCCGGGTGATATTCTTCAGTACAGGGAAGACGATTCGTAAGGAATCCGTATGCTGTCGGTATATAAAAAATATTATCAGGAAAGGATGAGAAATTATGGAAAAGAAAAAAGATCAGTTTGCCAAACCGGAATTGGTAACTAAGATTGCGCCTGCAAGTTTTCTCTATGCGGTCTTTTTTACCTTCTGTCTCTATAAAAACGCATCGGGTATCACCTACCCTTTTTATGTGGCAGGAACTATCGGCTTTGCCGTCTATACTATCAGAAAGTCCGGTATTTCCTGGAAAGGCGAACATGTTTTGGCGCCGGCGGCGAGTCTTCTGCTTGGGGTTTCAAGCTGTTTTACAGACAACGCAAAAATCATTGCAATGAATAAGGCATGGCTGTTTGTGTTGATGATGTATTTCCTGTTGGTTGTCTGTTTTGATACAGAAAAATGGCAGCTTGGAAAGTTTTTGGCAAATATGTTCGGACTGTTTGTCGGAAGTTTTGGAAAAATGTTTACTTTTTTTCCGGATGTGCAGGAATGGGCGGAGGAAAACAAAGAGACGAAAAATACGCAGGCGTTGTATGTGCTGGCAGGAGCGGGCATATCGATCCCGCTGATCGCCGTAGTGCTTGTGATGCTTTCCTCGGCGGATGTCATTTTTGCAGAAAGTATGAATGCGGTATTCGGAAAAATAGACGGGTGGGATGTGTTTTGCTGTATCCTCTGGTCCGTTGCGGTTTTTTTCTTCAGCTACGGCATGGCGTCTCTGCTGGAGGAGCGCGGTTTGAATGAAACGGTGAAAGACCGCAGGACCGGACAGCCCGTCATTGCGATTTCCGCCACGGCTGTGATCGCTTTGATCTACGTTTACTTCTGTGTGATACAGGTTGTTTATCTGTTTGCCGGATATGGGACGCTGCCGGAAGGCTATACTTATGCACAGTATGCGAGACAGGGATTTTTCCAACTGCTTTTTATCTGCCTGATGAATCTGGTGCTAGTGTTGATCGGGCTGGGATTTTTCAGGCAGAGCAGGGTGCTCAAGGGGATTCTTCTGGTGATCTCCCTGTGTACCTTTGTAATGACCGCCTCCAGCGCCTACAGGATGCTTTTATATATCAGTGTCTATCAGTTGACTTTCCTGCGGATCTTTGTGCTTTGGGCGCTTTTTGTGATCGCGCTGCTGATGGCGGGTATCATCGGCAAAACTTTGAAAAACGGATTTCCGCTGTTTCGGTACGGGCTTTTTGTGATCACCTGCTGTTATCTTGTTTTATCTTTCAGCCAGCCCGATTACTGGATCGCCCGGTACAATATTTCAACCTATGTGAAGCAGGAGAAAGAAAGCGGGAAGCCGGAGCACGCCGTAGATACTTGGTATCTGAAAAACTTGTCGGCGGATGCGGCGCCGGTGATCATGACTGAGAGTAGTGTTGATAGATACCTCGCTTACGAGGCGGAGAAAGAGAAGTGGGAGAAGGGTGAGGCAGAGAATTTGTACACGTCATTCTGGGATGTCTATTATATTGAAAGGCAGAAAGAACAGGCCGATAGCATGACTTTTCGCAGTTACAATTTCTCGAGAGGGTATGTGAGGAAAGCGCTTTCACATAAGTAAGTTTATATTCTGGAAAATCTATTGTTCTAAAAGTTTGGAAAAGGGCACCACAGCCGGAGGGGTTTCGGGGTGCTCTTTCAATATCTTCTCCATCCAGACCATATCATACCAATGTCCGAACTTATAGCCGCACTTATGAAACCGCCCTACAAAGCGGTAGCCCATGTGTGTATGAAACTCAATGCTGTTCATGGTCAGATATTCGTCCTCTGCTTCCGGACAGCCGATGCAGGCGTTGAGGCTGTAAATATTCTGTACTTTTGAAATTTCTTCTAAGGCGAGATACAATCTTTTGCCTATCCCCATTTTTTTCATGTTTTCCTTCAGGTAGATCGTTGTCTCTGCACAGTGATCATAGGCGGCGCGCCCGACAAAGGCATGAGTGCAGGCATATCCGAGAAGTTCCCCTTCTTTTTCCGCCACAAGATACGGGTACTTTTGCAGGGTGTTTTCCATCCGTGTCTGAAATTCCTCCGTGGAAGGAACTTCATACTCAAAGGAGACCGCGGTTTTTTCCACATAGGGGGCATAGATCTCCCTAAGGGCGAGAGCATCTTTCGCGCAGGCAGTGCGGATGATAATGTCTGAGGTACGGTTCATCATGAAGAAACTCCTCTCTTTGGCTAAATTTGTTTGCGGCCGTTTTATGTTTCGGTCAACGCCACTATTTTACCACAGAGGATCGCGGAAGGCCATAAAATGTTGCGGGAGATAATAAAAAGTCGTTTTTTAATTGTAAATAAATATTTAGCGATACATGGGGGCTTCTAACAGGCATAGTTAAATAAAAAGTAAATGCGGAAAGGAGCTGTATATGGGAAGTACAAAAGAACTTGCGGCATACTTGAGGTATCTTCAGTCTGAGGAGCTGGCGGAGGGAACGATCAGAATCTATCTGAAGGAAGCGGAAAGTCTGACGGAATATCTTTCAGGCAGAGAAGTCACCAAGGACATTATGGTGGAGTATAAGAACAGACCGGCGCTTTCAAATTGCAGTGTGACGACCAGAAATCTGCATATTGCAGCGGCAAACCGTTATCTGAAATATATCAGTCATGGAGACTGTATGATAGCTGCATTGCGTATTCAGAGAAAGCAGAGTCTTGAGGATGTGCTGACGATCGAGGAATACCGGAGACTGCTGGAATATGCGAAGGAGAGCGGCAGGGAAAAGTATTATATGATATTGCGGACCCTCGCCATGACCGGTATCCGCGTCAGCGAGTTGAAATATTTTACCGTGGAGACTATGAAAAAGCCGGCGATTTGTGTGAGGAACAAGCAGAAAACAAGGGAAATATGCATTTCTCAGAAGCTGCGGAGTGAATTGGAAAAATATTGCCGGAGAAACGGGATTTCGGGAGGAATTATTTTCAGAGGAAGAAACGGAGAACCGATCAGCCGCATTGCGGTCTATAAAATGTTGGTGAGGCTGGCGGATATGGCGGGAATTGAAAAGGGAAAGGTTCATCCCCACAGCCTGCGCCACCTTTTTGCCGTAACTTATATGGAACATTATGGCAATATATTTGAACTGGCGGATCTGCTGGGGCATTCCAGTTTGGAGACAACCAGAATTTATACCAGAAATACTGCGCGGGAGAGAGGGCAGAAAATAGATAGATTAGGACTGTGATACAGAGCAAAAAATTAACAAAATACAATATTATGTTTCATTTGTCAATGGAAGGTTTTGAAAAAGAGAAAGTTTTTTCTTCGTTTTTATCCCTTTTTTTGCGGTCTTTTTTGCAGAGAGGGAGGCGGTGAAAAATCTGTGGGAGGAAGGAAACTTTTAGGGAGAATGGGGGATATTGTCGAAGATGCCCTTATTTTCGGAAAAGATGGGTTAACAAAATATTGTATTGTGAATAGAGAGGCGGACTGTGCTTCAAAAACAAAACTAGGAGGAAAGGACATGGAACTGGTTCAAAGTATTTTGACAAACAATCCCTGCTACAAAGAGGGAAAGAAAATCACAGTGAAAGGTTTGATGCTTCACAGCGTCGGCTGTCCTCAGCCAAATGCGGAAACCTTTGTGAAAAGATGGAATAATCCTGAGAGCCGCAGAGCGTGTGTACATGCCTTTATCGATGGCAATTCAGGAAAAGTTTATCAGACACTTCCATGGAACCACAGAGCATGGCACTGCGGCGGAGGCGCCAACAGCACGCATATAGGCGTGGAAATGTGTGAACCGGCTTGTCTGCGCTATACAGGCGGGGCATCTTTTACCTGTTCGGACAAAGAGGCGGCTATGGCGGTGATAAACCGAACTTATAGCGCAGCGGCAGAACTGTTTGCCTATTTGTGCAAGGAGTACGCCTTAGACCCGTTGGCGGACGGTGTGATCATCAGCCATAAAGAAGGACATGGAAGAGGGCTTGCGTCGGGGCATGCCGATCCGGATCATCTCTGGAAGGGGATGCAGTGCGGCTACAGCATGGATACCTTCAGAGAGGCTGTGGCAGCAGCGATGAAATGCGGCCACGGTGGCCGCCAAAATTCCGGCCTATAACATGGGAAGCGGGAAAGTGCTTTCCGGGTTAGTGCATAGGAGAGAGGAAGAAAAAAACTGTTTTTGAGTTAGGGGAGGATGCGGAATGGACGGCGAAGAATACTGTGATAATAGGGAATATGAAGTGGAGGGGGAATCTCAGGCTGACAGTTTGAAAGCGAGGTTTCGGGACAGTGATTTTATTCCTCTTGACGATCTGGTTTATGCGCCGCTCCACGCCCTTGCCAAATCCAACAGGCAGCTGCGGGCTCAGGTGGTAGAAGCCATTAAAAGTATGGGAACGCTGCGGCAGAGCGGGACAGAGGAGACGGTCTGCCTGAATAATATCAATATTGCCTACGATCAGGTGAGACCTGAGGGGGAGGAGGGGTACAGCGTAGATAATCTTCAAATGCAGGTGCCGTTGTTATCCATTGTGCCGATCACGAATCTGAATGTGGAGAAAGCGGAGATCAGTTTCTCTACGGAGGTGAAGGCGGAAAAGGGGGAGGAAGGAGACTGCTCCATCACTGCCAGAATATGTTCCCCGGAGCAGCGGGAAAGTGACTTTCTGCCCAGAGTGTCCTATAAAATGCAGATAAGTTCCCTGCCGGCCACAGAAGGCATTTTGCGTCTGACGGATATGTTAAGTTCTAACCAGATAGCGAAAAAGACCGATACTACACCGGTGGCGGTGGACGGGAATTTGGGCAGCAGCGATCAGAAGGATACTTGGCAGCAGGTGTCAAAAATGAAAGCAAAGGTCAGGAAACTGAAGATGCTTTACCAAAAGATCACGGATATGGTGACGGAGCAGGAGAGAATACAGCAGATCAGCCATGACGCTTTTGCGGAGGATACAAGAGAATTCGATAAGGACAAGTACCTGATGGCGCAGTCAAATATTGCGAACCGTATTATGGAATATCAGGAAAAGATCATGAATAAGGAAATTGAATTCGGACTGGAAAAAGATTATGAGTGAACTGGATAAAGAGGAAGAAGAGAGGGTGAGGAATATGATCCGACAGTATGCAAAGGAACTTGAGGAAAAGATGAATTTTAGACTCTTGCTGGATCAGGAAAGCAGGGACGATAAATGCTTTTTTGTGGATCATATCGGAGTCACGGATATTCTTTTTCCCAGTCAGGCGGAGGAGAAAAAGATCGGTGCAAAGATAAAGGACAGCCTGATAAAACTGTTTCGGAAGATAGGGATCAAAATCCGCAGCCTATTTTTCAAAAAAAATGGACGGATTTACAAATGACAGGAAATAAAAGGTCAAATAAGCAGAGAAAGAAGGAGGGAATGAATTATGGCGATTGCAGAACAATTTGCAGGTTTACAGATGGATCAACTCATCGGTGCGCCGCTGCGGGCGGCCGCAGACGCCAGCACCCAGCTTGCCAATTCCACAGCTGATTTTATCAACCGGGTAGGATTTGATAACAGCGGGAAAGTGCGTACCGTGGCATTCGGTTACCAAAGGCGGAGTACAAATGAGGACGGCACCAGCAATCTGGATGAAATGAAAGTGGATATCCCGATGTTGGCGATCGTGCCGATTCCGAATCTGCAGGTGGACGAGGTCAACGTACTGTTTGATATGGAAGTCAAACAGAGTGAAAGGCAGGAATCGGCGCTGGACTTGAGTGCAAGCGTTACCGGAACATTGAATCTGGGTATTGTCAAAGTGAGCGTTACGGGAAGTGTCAGCGCGCACCAGTCCAACACGAGGAGTTCGGATAATTCGGCGAAATATCATGTAGATGTGCGGGCGACCAACCACGGCACGCCGGAGGGCCTTGCGAGAGTGCTCGACATGATGGCGGCAAACGTGGCGCCGATGCTGGTGGGATCCACATTAAAGGATGGCAACGGGCAGAATCTTTCCGAGAAGGCGAAGGCAAAAGCGGAGCGTCTCAAAGCGCTCAGACAGGAGATAAGCGGGATAGAAAATTCTTTGAATGCTGCGCAGGATAATTTAGGCTCCAGTCTGATCCAGCTGAAAAAGGTAGCTTCCTCCCAGTTGAATGTTTACAGGGAAACCATTTCCAGATTGTTGAACGCGATCGAAAGAGAAGATTATGATAAGCAGCTCAAAGAAGCAGCTACGGATGAAGAGAGGGAATTGATCGAGGAGGAGAAAAGAGCCAGTGATGAAAAAGCTCTCGCTTATACCCAGACTATGGATTCTGTAAATCAAAGCTTCGGAACTTTCCAGAATCAGGCCGGTGAGTTTATCAAAATGATCGTGGACAGCGGAAGTATACCGGAGGGGATATCCGAAATGTTCGCTTTAAAAGCAGTGGACAAAGAGGGCAATGAGGTGGGATACAGCAGTGAGGAAACCTACTATGCGGCAATGGTAGCTGCCCAGAAAGGCGCGATCAATAACCAGAACAATGTGAGCAGACTGGAAAACGAACTGTTTGAAAAGAAGGCTCAGTACAGCGACGAAGTGGCCGGAAAAGCGCCGGCACTGCCTGTAAAGCAGGATGACGAAGTACAGGGATAAAAGGCAGGGGGCATGAACAGAGAGGATAAAACGGCCCTTACGGATATCCATTATGTCAAACTGGTGTCGATAGGCAGCGCAAATCCAAATAATCCGCTGTCGGAACAGGGGAGAGAAGAACAGGCGGCACTGCTCAATAAATGCTTGAATGATTATCCTAAGGGCATGATTATCGGGAAGGATATTACCGTCGGACGCTATCTGATCGGAGAACATGAACTGACGATGGAAAAGATTACTTACCATGTGGGATTTACCAGAAAGCCGGCATGGGAGGAGGAACGTTAGGGAATTGAGAAATTGGTTGTTTTATTGTTTTGGCGTGCAAAACATATAATCCAACGCAGGCACGCTCTCGCTGCGGCTCGACCGTAGCGGACACGTAAGGCGCCAAAATACGGCGCCTAAGTGCCGACGGTCTCACAGCGCCTGCTTGTGGATGTATAAATTTTGCACGGCCAGTACTGTAGAAAGCAGAGTTTCGCAATTACCTAAGGGAGAATGGGCGATAATGGGGAGGATGGTGGGAAAGAGAATGGGAAAGAGTATGGATATTGAAGAAAAATACGTGGGAGAGAAATTGATTCTGAAAGTAAAAGGGAGGCTGGATAGTGTCACGGCTCCGCAGATGGAGGAGGTGGTTTCAAGAATATTGGAGAGCACAGAGGAGTTGGTGGTTGATTTTGCGGAGCTGGAATATATCTCTTCCGCCGGACTGCGGGTACTGCTGAATGTACATAAGAAGATGGAAATGAAAGAGGGAAGGATGGCAGTGACCGGCGCTGGTCAAGAGGTGAGGGAAGTGTTTGTGATCACAGGGTTCTCGGAGATCCTGCATATGGAATAGAACCGCTAAAGAGGAAGCAGGTGAAAAAAACGAAAGAAAGATTATTGAATCTGCAAAACAGACAGGGAGACGGAGCGTGTTTTCGTCTGCGGCTCCTCAGGCCGGGAGAGGAGGCAGGTCTGATTGCTTGTATCGAAGAAGAGTACGGCGGCACTTATTTCAAGAGGGAGCTTTACCGGCCGGAGCAAATACGGCGGGAGGCGCGAAGCGGCAGGATCGTTTTTCTGGTGGCGGAAAGAATGCCGCAGGAAAAAGAAGCGGAGGCGGAGATCGCCGGTATGTTGATCTTAAAACAGTTTTACCCGGATGAGACTATGTGTGAAGTGGCCTCCCAGATATTCAGAAAAAAGTACAGGGGCTACGGATTGGCTATGCCGTTCTTTGAGTACGGCATGGAAATTTTGGAGGGCGGCAGTTATTCGGCGGCTTATTGTCTGCCGGTGCTGTTCCACGACACGACCCAGCGGCTTTTGTATCGTCTGGGATTTAGAGCCACAGGATTTGTATTAAATGTATTTCATATGGGAAAGATCACTCATTCCTACAAAAGAGATCGGAATAAGAAACATTCACAAGGTATTCAGATCAAAATGGAGGAAAAGAAAAACGCAGGGATGCTGTATCTGCCCAAGGAGCATCAGGATTTTTGCAGAGAGATCTATGGTGCGCTGGGAGCGGCATACCGAATGGCGGAAGAGGCGGAAAGCGGGAAGGAAACGTTAGCCGAAAACTGTGGGATGAGTGTGACCCAAAATGAGGAACAGTGCAGTTTGACAGTATGTCTGCAAAGGGTTGGAGCCGATTTGGAGCGGCGCATGGAGGAAATCCACCTAAGATATCCTCTTGCCGGAATGCAGACGGCAAATATATTTTTAAACATAAACGATGAAAATGCCGTATGGGCGTATAGGCGCCTTGTAAAGAGCGGGTATTTCTTTGCGGGACTGAGACCCCTTTGTGCTAAACGGGAATATATGGTACTGCATCACAGAGGAGAGGTTGAGATTTGTTTTGAGGAGTATGCGCTCACCGGGGAATTTAGGAAACTGATAAAGTATATTAAAGAGAGGATGGTGCAGAATGAATACTTTGAATGATTTGAGGGGAATGACCGTGCAAAATGTGGGGAGCTGGAGTTACCAAACGCTGGACGTACCGGAGGAGACAAAAGCTATGGTGGCGGCGGCGGAAAGAGACAGAGATGAAAAAAAGAGGATAACTTCGCAGGGAAACGAGGATGTTTATATGTACTATAAGGAGAGGACAGAGAACAAGGGAAAGGGAGAGGATCTGTTCAATGACGTCTGCGCTGTGTTCAGAGATATTATACAGATCATTCGGAGCGAGGAGGATATCTCCTCGCTGGCGCCGCAGAAGAAGCAGGACATCGAAGCGTGGTTTAATGCAGTGTATCAAATCAGAAACGACAATAGAAGTCCCTTTGCGGATGTGAGAACCGTTCTGGAGAGTCAGCTCCCGAATCCGCTGCCGGGTTTCCTGAGCACGGACTATAATGTCATGATTTTTACCGTGGCGAAAACCAGAGTGGATGCGTGCCTGAAACACGGAATTGACGATAGACAGTTGAGCGAAGTGCTGAGGACGCATTTTCTTCAAGAAAGAAATATTGTATCAAACTGCGTGGATATTCCGATCGTTCCCTATATAGAACCCGGCCGGAAAGCGGCTTATTTTAATTATTTGACAGCGGCAGTCGATGCCGTCAGGGGACTGACAGAGGCGGTTCTTTCCTACTTACAATTGAAGGAGGACCTAAAACGCCACCATGAAAATCATGCGGCGTTTTAGAAGGAAGACGATCCGCCGTAAAATTACAGTCCTGTTGATCGAGCTGGCGCTGGCAGCGATGTTGCTGACAGCGGGAATCAGTTCTTATACGATTTTTTGCATGAGACGCATTTCCTTGACAAGCAGTAAAGAACTGGGAGAGGCTGCTGCGGAAAAAGCAAAAAATGCGTTGGAAGAAATGGCAGTGCAGGATCTGTTAAATATCTCTGCGGAGCGGGCGGCGTATATCGAGGAACAATTTGCGGAAGTTGAAAGTTATGTCTGCGGCATTGCGGCGCAGGCACAGCATATCTATGAAAATCCGGAGGCGTATCCGGATCGAAAAGTTGCGCTGCCAAAGCAGGACTCTAAAGAGCTGGCAGCACAGCTTTTGTGGTCTGAGGAACTGGAAAATGGAAAAGAGGGCGTTCCGAAGGCGGATGAAGAACTGCTAAAGCTGGGCAATCTGCAGGATATGTTAGTACAGTACAATGCGAATAATAAAATGGTATCTTCCGCCTATATTGCGACGGAGAGCGGCTGGATGATACAGGCGGATTATATTGCCTACAGTAAATATGAAAAAACAACAATGCTGGGTAAAGAGGCAGCGCTGCCAATGACTTATGAGGCGAAGGAACGGGAGTGGTATAAACGGGCAAAAGAATCCCCGGAAGGTCTGGTCATATATACGGATATCATCAGGGATATTCATGAGGGCGGAGACTGTATTGTCTGTGCCTGTCCGGTCTATGCGGGGGGAGAGATTAGAGCGGTTGCCGGAGTGGGGTCTTATCTGGAAACGGTGGATCGTGCCGTTTTGAATACTACGGTCGGAAAAAACGGCTATGCTTTTCTGGTAAATGAGAAGGGACAGATCATTGCATCGGGGAAAAGAACCGGAGAAACCGCTGCATTCTCGGAGATAAGCGGAGACTTGCGAAGAAGCAATAATACTGCTCTCGGGGAGGCGGCGGAAAGAATGGCGGCGGGCGAGAGGGGGTTTTTGAGATTGGAACTGGACGGCAGGGAAGTTTATCTTGCCTATGCTCCGTTACAGAAACTGGGATGGAGCTTTGCGGCAGTGATCGGCGTGGATGAGGTGACGGCGCCGGCGCAGGAAAGCCGGAACATGATCTTAAAAGCTGCGGAGGATACGGCGGTGAGTCAGAGTGCGGCCATAAAAAGAATGCTGTTTGCGCTTGCGGCAGCGGTGATAGCGGTAATGGCATTGATCTGTATGGCGGGGGCTCTTTTTTCGGGGAAACTCACGAAACCGATACGAAGGCTTACGGAGGAGGTGGCGGAAACCGGGGGAGGCAATCTGGGCCGGCGGATCTATATTACAACAGGAGACGAAGTGGAGGATCTGGGAAACGCGTTTAACAGGATGCGCGATCAGATACAAGAGTATGTGGAACATCTGGCAGTTTTAACCGCCGAGAAGGAGAGGATCCGGACGGAGATAGAGGTGGCTGCCAGACTGCAGGCGGATATGCTTCCGGAAGCGGAGGGAATCTTTCGTGGCAGTGAGGAGTTTACGCTTGCCGCCTTCATGACGCCGGCAAAAGGCGTGGGCGGAGATTTTTATGATTTCTTCTTTGCCGGACAGGACAGACTGGTTTTGGTCATGGCGGATGTGTCCGGGAAAGGGGTGCCTGCGGCTCTGTTTATGGTAGTGTCCCGCATGATCATCAAGAGCAGGATAACGGGGGAGGACAGAGACTTTATAGAGAAGGAAAAGGTTCTGGCGAAAACCGTGGAGGAGATCAACAATATTTTGTGTGATAATAATCCGGACGGAATGTTTGTCACGGCGTGGATCGGAATATTAGATCTGAAAGAGGGAAAACTTGTTTTTGTAAATGCCGGGCACTGCAGGCCGCTTATCTGTCACAGAGGAAGGGATTGTATCTATGAAAGTCTTTTGGGAGGGCCGGTGCTGGCGGGGCTGAAAAATATCCGTTATCGGCAGGGAGAGATCAGACTGCAGAGCGGTGATACACTGCTTTTATATACTGACGGCGTGACCGAGGCTACCGGTCAGGCGAGGGAACTGTACGGAGAAAAAAGGCTGAAGGCTGCGGCAGAGAAATACGGAAAAGCGGGAACGATGCCGGAAGGTTTGATCAGTGCGGTGCTGGAGGATGTGGAGGCGTTTCAGGGAGAGGCAGAACAGTTTGACGATATCACGATGTTAGCGCTTCGTTATTACGGAAAAGGATTTATGAAGAAGACGGGAAAACCGGATATCAAGCATATAAAAGAATTTTCGGATTTTTTGGAAAACCGTTTACGGGAAAAACAGGTGCGGGTAGATACTGCCCTGAAACTGCGGATGGCGGCAGATGAGATTATGGCTAATATCTGCAGCTACAGCGGTGCGGAGGAAATTACGGTGAGCGTCAGGGTGGAGGAAAAAGAAGGCGGAAAGGCGCGGGAAGTAAGCATCTGTTTTGAGGACGACGGTATTGCTTTTGATCCGACAAAAAAACCGGATCCGGATGTGGGGGAACTGTTGAGGGAGCGAAAACCCGGCGGTCTGGGGATCTATCTGGTGAAAAGGCGCATGGATAAAATGACATACCGGCGCGAAGGCGGGAGAAACTGCCTGATGATCCTAAAGCGGGAGTAAAAAGCGACGCTTGTTCTTGAAGGAGATATAGTGTATACTTAAACCGGCCATTATCTGATAATGGCCGGTTTAAGTTATCTGGAGGTTTCTAAAATGGAAGGATTTATATTCAGAGAGATAAAGCGCGTAGAGACGGAGCAGGCGATTGCGATAGAACAGATTTGTTTTCCGCCTCATGAGGCCTGTTCGGCGAAGGCAATGACGGAACGGATCCTTGCGGCGCCTGAATTTTTCTTGGCGGCGGTGGATGAGAAGACGGGGAAGATCGCGGGATTTTTAAATGGTGTGGCTACTGATGAAGATTCTTTCCGGGATGAGTTTTTTACGGATATCGGACTGCACAAAGAGGATGGAAAACATGTGATGCTGTTGGGGCTTGACGTACTGCCCGAATACCGGGGGCAGGGGTTGGCGAAAAGTATCGTGGAAAAGTATGTGCAGAGAGAGTGCACAAAAGGCAGAAAGGCATTGATTCTCACCTGTCTCGAGGAAAAGGTGGAGATGTATAAGAAGATGGGATTTGCCGATCGCGGTATTGCCAATTCCTCGTGGGGCAGCGAAGAGTGGCATGAGATGTGTTATAGAATAGAGTGATGAAGGAGTGAGGATGAATCCACAGGTTAGTATTATTGTGCCTGTCCACAATGCACAGGCGACATTGAGGCGCTGCGTAAACAGTATTATTCATCAGGAATACGCAGAGTTGGAGCTGCTTTTGATCGACGACGGCAGCACGGATGGATCCGGCGCTATCTGTGATGAATTTGCGGCTCAGGATGAAAGGATCGTTGTGATCCATAAGGAAAACGGCGGTGTTTCCGAGGCAAGAAATCTGGGGCTTTCAAAGGCGCGGGGGACATACCTGCAGTTTGCGGACAGCGACGACTGGATCAGTCCGGATGCGACAAAGCAGTTTGTGAAAGCGGCGCAGGAGACAGACTGTGATCTGGTCATTGCAGATTTTTACCGCGTGATAGGGGAGAGATTGTCGCCCAAAGGAAATATTGATGAGACAGAAGCTTTTTCGAGGGAGAAGTATGCGGCATATATGATGGAAAATCCGGCGGATTTTTATTACGGCGTTCTCTGGAACAAGCTGTTTCGCAGGGAGATCGTTGAGAAATATAAACTCAGGATGGACCCTTCCGTGAGCTGGTGTGAGGATTTTATGTTCAATCTTGAGTATATCCGTCATGCAAAAGTATTCTGCGCCCTGCAAATTCCGGTGTACTATTATGTAAAGACAAAGGGTTCTTTGGTATCTCAGGGAATGAGCTTTGCGAAGACCGTGCGGATGAAGCGGGCCGTTTTTGACTGTTATACTAACTTTTATAAAAATATATTTTCGGAGGAAGATTATGAGAAGATCCGTTTTCAGGTTTACCGCTTTTTGATCGATGCGGCGGGTGACGGAACTCTTTCTATCGGAGCGCAAAAGCTGGAGAATCAGATGTATATTTCGCTGGAGGGGATCAGTGCGGAAAGTGTGTTGGCGGAAGTTTATAGGGACCGTAAACTTTTGGATTACTATCTGGAACCTGTCGGTAAAAAGTACGATCTGTCCCTAAAGGAGGTGCGCCTGCTGCTTTGTCTGTGCGATACATCTTTTCCCTGCAGCAAACGGGATCTGGCGGACAGACTTGGCGAGAGATCCCAGGGGATATCTCACAGCCTGCAGAAGCTGGCAGCGAAAGGTTATCTGAAGACAGAGGAAGCCAGGCCGGGCAGGAGGCAAGGGGAATCCCGCAGGACAAAACGGATACAGGTTGAATTTTTGTCGGAGGCAGAGCCCGTCCTTCAGGAAATAAAGCTGGCACAGGCGGAGGACATGGAAGTGCGGTTCGGCGGGTTTACGAAGGAGGAGCGGGAACTGTATCAGAAATTGTCAAAAAAGATGAGTTACAACGTGCAGAAGATCCTTTATAATTACGGGAGTATCATATCATCTGAGATGTGATAAGAGAGAATATGAACATTAAAATTTTTGTCATGACACATAAATTGTTTGAAGGCCCGAAAGATGCCATGTACGTCCCGCTGCAGGTGGGACATGCTCTGCGCGGAACGCTTGACGAAAGTTACCTGCGGGATGATGAGGGAGAGGATAATATTTCCGAACAGAATCCTTTTTTCAGTGAACTGACCGGTATGTACTGGATCTGGAAACAGTGCAGGGATACAGACTATGTGGGAGTCTGTCATTACAGGCGTTTCCCTGTGATAAAAGACGGCGGGGCAGAGCGGCTTATGACGGAGAAAGACTGTGAACGGATCCTGAAAGAGTATGATCTCATTACGACGGAAAAGCTCACCCTTCACAGCAATTATTATGAGGGCTTTGCAGTAGATCACAACCTGCGTGATCTTCAGGTGACAGCACAGGTCGTGGAGGAAAAATATCCGGAATACAAAGAGTGCTTTGAAAGGCTGGTGCACGGCAATCAGGTCTATTTCGGCAATATCTGTGTGATGCCTAAGAAGCTTTATGACAAATACTGTGAATGGCTGTTCAGTATTTTGTTTGAGGTGCAAAGAAGGATCGATGTGACGGGATATGACGGCTACAGGAAACGGGTATTCGGATTTTTATCGGAATTTCTTCAGATGGTCTGGATCCGGGTGAACGGCTTGCGCCCCTATGAGTGCAGGATCGCGATCATCGGGGAAAAGTTTGAGACCGGGGAAGTGAAACGGACATTAGCCGGTTTCTTTGCGAAAAGAGATGTGCAGGGGGCGAAGGCATACTTTCTGGAGTGTTTTGAGAAACGGCCGGATATTTTGATGGAGGCGTCGGATATCACCGGAGAACTTCGGATCTGCATGCAGATCATTTCCACCTGCGAGTTTGAAAAAAGCGCTCTGGGGAACTGCATTCTTGATAAAGAAAATGATATGCGGAAACTTATCAAGTTGTTCAGGGAACTGAACGGTGCGGTGCTTGCCTGCAGTCGGGGGGAGGAGACAGAAGCCGACAGGCAGATATTAAAAAACGGCCTGATCACGGAATCGGCGATCGAGGTGGCGAAACAGGTGATGGGGGTATGAACTATTGACACTGCAGCAATTAAAATATGCTTTGACGATCGCAGACTGCGGTTCCATGAATGAGGCGGCAAAACAGCTTTTTATTTCCCAGCCCAGTCTGTCGGAGACGATGAAAGAGCTGGAACTGGAGATCGGGATAGAGATCTTTCTGCGTTCCAACAGGGGCATCAGCCTGACGCCGGAGGGGGAAGAGTTTCTGGGCTATGCGAGGCAGGTGACGGAGCAGTTTTCGCTCTTGCAGAGCAGGTATATTGAGAAAAAGAAAAAAGAAAAGTTCAGCGTTTCCACCCAGCACTATACGTTTGCAGTGAAGGCTTTCGTGGAGACTGTAAAAAAGCTCGGCATGGAGCGCTATGAGTATGCGGTGCATGAAACCACGACTTATGATGTGATCGCTAACGTCAGATCTTTCAAGAGCGAGATTGGGGTGCTGTATCTGAACGATTTCAATGAGAAAGTGATGATGAAGACGATACAGGAAAATGGGCTGGAATTCAAAGAATTGTTTTCCTGCAATACCTTCGTTTATCTGTGGGCGGGGCATCCTCTGGCGGGGCGGGAGGTGATCTCCATGGAAGAGTTGGACGATTATCCCTGTCTGTCTTTTGATCAGGGCAAATATCACTCGCTGTTTTTGGCGGAAGAGATGAAGAGCGATTACGAATATAAGCGTCTGATCAAGGCAAACGACAGAGCGACTTTGTTAAATCTGATGGTGGGCCTGAACGCCTATACGCTGTGCTCAGGCATCATCTGCGAGGAGCTAAACGGCAGCGATTATATGGCGGTGCCGCTTAAAGAGACGGAGAGGATGCGGATCGGCTATATTGCCAGAAAAGGGCAGAAAGTGAGCAAAAGCGGGAAGCTTTATATCGAGGAACTGAAAAAATATCAGGAGATGGCAATGTAGATATAGGATTTACCTATAACCAAATAAAGGTTTCGCGTATTATCATTTTTTTTCATTCAGAGGTATAATGTTTTTTGTCATATTAAAAACGGTGAAGCCTGAATGAATATGGAGAAGACGAGGCAGAGCCGGAATCAGAGGAGGAAACATTATGAAGAAAAAAGTTTTGGCAGCCCTTTTGACGGGCGTGCTCGCAGCAGGAATCCTGACCGGCTGCGGCACAGCGGCGGAGGATACGGTGACGGAGGAGACGACGGAAACATCAGAGCAGGGAGAGACCGAAGAGGACGCTGCATCTGCGGAAGGTGAACAGACAGGTGAGGAGACGGAGGAAAAGGGGACTATCACCATAGCGGCATCCCCCACGCCCCACACGGAGATTCTGGAAGCGGCGAAGCCTATTTTGGCAGAACAGGGGTGGAATCTGGAGATCACGGTATTTGATGATTATATTCTGCCTAATCAGGTGGTGGACAGCGGAGAACTGGATGCGAACTATTTCCAGCACATCCCTTATCTGGATGAGTTCAATGAGCAGCAGGGGACACAGCTTGTCAACGCAGGCGGTATCCATTACGAGCCTTTCGGGATATATCCGGGCACAAAGAAGACGTTGGAAGAAGTGGCGGAAGGCGATGTGATCGCAGTGCCCAACGATACGACAAATGAAGCGAGAGCGCTGCTTCTTTTGCAGGATAACGGCCTCATCACTTTGCGGGAGGGCGCAGGCCTGACAGCGACTGTGCAGGATATTGAGGAAAATCCTCACAATCTGAAGATTCAGGAACTGGAAGCGGCTCAGGTGCCCAGAGTTGTGGACGAGGTGGCTTACGTCGTATTGAACGGAAACTATGCACTGCAGGCTGGATTCAGCGTTGCAAAGGATTCTATCGCATATGAGAAAGCGGATTCCGAAGCGGCGAAGACCTATGTGAATGTGATCGCAGTAAAGGAAGGAAACGAAAGCAGTGAAGGCATCAAAGTTTTGGTGGATGCGCTGAAATCTGATGAGATCAAACAGTTTATCAACGACAACTACGATGGAGCGGTAATTCCTTTTAATTAAACAGCTCCAAACGATGAATAATAATTGAAAGTAAAAATCCTGCCGTTCAGTTGAGAGCGGCAGGATTTTTGATGTTCTTCGTTTTTCGTGAACTTTAAAAAATTCTGTTTATACAGAGAATTTAGATTAACGGGCGCCATATGTGTAAATAAAAATAGTTCTTATCTTGACTATTGAAAAAATTTCCATGTCTGATATCATGATAGAAAGAGGGGATTTTGTCAGAAAATTTTACACATTACGGGGGGAGAAGAGATGGCAAAGAGACAAAAGCGGCAGGCGAGGGTATGGAGTTTTTTGCTGGTATTGTTGCTGGTGCTGCAGGACGGCGCGGCGGTGACAGCCCGGGCAGAGACAGGATACACTTCCGGGGTGCAGACCATGCAGACCGGCAGGGACAGGGAAGAGGAAAAGACGGAGGCCGCAGAGGAGGAGAAGGACGCCTCGGACAGCGGAAAGACAGAGGATACCAAGACAGAAGATACGGAAAAGACAGACACGGAAAAGGATCCGGAGAGCGGAAAAGAGGAAGAGAAGGAAGAGGGATCTGAGAAGGATCCGGAAGAGGAGGAAGAGGAGGAGACAGAGGAGGTCTCCGGCAATGACGCTTCCGACAGGGAGGACCCCGGGAAGGAGGAGCCTGACAGCGGCGTCTCCGGGAATGATGTCTCGGATAATGATGTCTCGGGGAACGACATCCCGGACGTCTCGGAAAACGACCCGGCGCTGCGGGAGCCGGAAAACTACTATCCGGAAGGAGAAGAAGAGGATTACGGGGAACTGGTGGCCTACGACGCC
>ERZ777011.313-NODE-313-length-76840-cov-4.850583_pt1 | contig 76840 bp, 76 predicted proteins | sample MGYA00374964_ERZ777011 | MGnify/ENA primary metagenome ERZ777011 (study PRJEB29310, sample SAMD00008975) | mouse gut metagenome | study: EMG produced TPA metagenomics assembly of the Metagenome analysis of fecal microbiota from mouse which was promoted... | reverse complement strand
TCAAAGTACATTTCAGTAAAGACACTGACAAAACCTTTAAGGACAGAGTGCAAAATCTGATTATCAATGAGTGCCTTGAAAAAATCAGAAATAACCACGTCAACACTGTACAACTCTTATCAGATGATTGCTGTAAATGAGGAAATGGAAAAATAATCACACCGTCAAAAAGAGACTGGGGGTTGTATCAGGAAAATCCCCGTTCTAATTTCCCGAACTCTTATAAAACCGGATACTGTATCGCCAGAACCCATAGGATGCCAGATACAGGCATAATCCTATGGCAGGGGTCAGGTACATGTAAATATCAGGGAAAGCGGACATATCCTCCTTGCGCAGCAGATACTGGGCCGGGAAATAGTTCACAAAGGCAAAGGGTACCACATAGATCATGAAGAATTGAATGGCTTTGTGAAAGATGCTGACGGGATAGCCCGCAAACTTGCGCATATTCCAGTAGAGAAGGTTTTTCAGGCTGTCCGTTTCCAGCAGGTAGATATTCAGGGAGGCGAGAAACAGAAAGAAGGCTCCCTGGATCAGGACGCCGCCTGCAACTGCCGCAATATAATAGAGTACGGTAGGCGTGTTCCAGATAATCCCAACCTTTCCCGCCGAGATTAAAAACAGCACAATGCCCAGTCCGCCATGCCCGATGGCGGCAAACCAGTCTGCGTTGGAGAAAATAAGCTGGTAGAGAAGTCCTCTGGGGCGCAGAATAAAACGGTCAAAACCGCCGCTGCGGACGGTTTGCCCAAAGTCCCGCGTTCCGGTAAAGAAAACAATGAGGATGCCATAAGTCAAAAACAGCAGGCTGTACAGAAACAGTAATTCGTAAAGGTTCCAGCCATTTAAGGTATCAAATTTCAGCAGGGCGAAATAAATGACAAGGATCCCTGTAGCCTCTCTGAGAAAAACAGCCAGTGAGAGAAGGACGGCATTTACCTTGTACTGGAACCAGGATTTCATAATGGTTTTGGTGTAGACTCCTGCCAGATAAATCGCATCGCTTTTCATGATCTGTTATCCTCCCTGTACAACAAGCTTTTTCTGTCCCTTTTTCCACAGCAGCATGCCAATGGAAAACAGGGCAGCAATCCAAAAGAGCTGAATCATAAATTCCTGCAATATTTCCGAAAGGGACAGCTGTCCCAGGTATATCTGTATCGGTGTGAAATAGATGGAGGAAAAAGGCGTAAACCGGATTACTCCCTTCATCCAGTCCGGCATAAACCAGAGCGGCATCATGGCTCCGGACAGCACATTGACAAACACATTTTTGAGGGTCATAATGCTCCAAACATTGATGAGCCAGAAGGAGAACATCTGCACGGCGAAGCTGATCGTCCATAAAACGCCGTAGCCGAGAAGGGCGCTTAGTATAAACAGAAGCAGCATGGAAAGCCCTGCCGGTGCCATAATTTTACGGAAAAGCATGGAGACCGCCACCGCAGGAATAAAATGAAACAGCAGCTGGAACAGGGTGTGTCCCAGATTGTCCGCCAGCATTCTTCCGTGAATATTTACGGGCAGCAGTAATTCCGTGGCAATACTGCCGTTTTGAATACGGCTTGGAAGATAGTAATCGTTTACAAAAAATACGGACTCCAGCCCCAGCGATATGATAAAGTTTGTGGTAACCATCGTGAGGGTAATGCCGTCAACCTCGGTTTTTCCGCCATATAGGGCCCGATAAATTTCCCAAAAAATAAAAATGCGGAAAATAGTATTTAAAATTCCTATAAAGTGATTGAAACGGTAAGCGCTCTGCCCGAGAAAGCTTTTTCTGGCAAAGGCAAAATAAGGCCAAAGCTTTGTCATCCGGCTGCCTCCCCGCTGTAAATTTTTCGAATCAGGCCTTCAATTTCAGGTTCCGAAACGGTGAGATCCCGGATGGCGTAATGGGCCAGCAGAGACTCCATCAAAGCGTCAATCTGCACCTGTCTGCTCTCGAACAAAAAGCGTTTTTTCCGTCCCCCCGGGGCGTCAAGCTCCTTGATCTCCACATGCTCCATGGCGGCTACCGTACAGTCTTCGGCAAATTCTATATCTACCTGCCTCGTGGTTCCGTAGGCTTTGCGGATGCCGGAAAGCAGTCCGTCATACACCTTGGAGCCCCTATCTATGATAATCAGCCGTTTACAGGTTTTCTCTATATCCTGCATATCATGGGTGGTAAAGAGCATGGTCACCTGGTCTTTGGCGTTCAGTTCACAGAGGAAGTTTCGAATCGTTTCTTTCCCTACTACGTCAACACCTATAGTGGGCTCATCGAAGAAAACAATCCGGGGAGAATGCAGGAGCGCTGCCACAATGTCCGCCCGCATCCGCTGCCCAAGGGAAAGCTGACGCACCGGCTGATTGAGAAAGCCGGACATATCCAGCATATCCGTAAAGCGGTTCAGGTTATTCCGGTAGACATCATCCGGCACACGGTAGATCGCCTTTAACAGCTCGAAGCTGTCGATGACCGGCAGATCCCATTGGAGCTGAGACTTCTGGCCGAATACGACACCGATACGCCCCACATAGTCTCTGCGCTGTCTGTAGGGAATATACCCGTCTACCTGTACCCTTCCACTGTCCGGATACAGGATACCGGACAGCATCTTGATGGTCGTGGATTTTCCTGCGCCATTGGGTCCGATAAAGCCCACCATTTCTCCCTGCTCAATGGAAAAGCTGATATTGTTTACCGCCTGTTTCTTCTCATATTTTGGCATCACCAGATTAGCCAGCATACCTGAAATGCCTGCGGAACGCCTGCTTACCCGGAAAGACTTGCTCACCTCGTTTACTTCAATTAAGCTCATACTTTTCACCTCTGTCTTAAAATCGGTATCCGCATCGCCCGTCAGGATACCGCTTTATATTTGGTTTCTGCAAATCGCATCCGAAAGCCCTGATTTATGCGTGGTCACTGCCGTAACCGTGGTCTGCGCCAGAATATGGCGGAGCAGCTCTGCGGAAGTGACGTAATTGGAGTTATAGGTCAGCTTCAGCTTATTTTGCTCCAGGGAACAGTGCGCTAACGGCAGGTCCTCCAGATCCGGCAGATTTCCGGAAAAGCAGATTTCCATCACTTCCACAGGGGCAAAGCGCTTTAATAAAAGCTCCCTGTCCCCATAATATCGCAGGCTTCCCTGGTCTAAAAGGGCGATTCTGTCACAGACGGCGGAAATTTCTTCCATATTATGGGAGCTTATTACAAGGGTGGCTCCCTCTGCCTGCCGCTGTATCAAAAGCTCCCTCAAATGATCTTTGGCTGTCTGGTCCAGGCCTTCCGCCACATCGTCCAGCAGCAGGAGCTTAGGGCGTGTGAGAAGAAGGGCGCCCAGCTCCGCCCGGTGTCTCTGACCCAGAGAAAGCTGTTTCACCGTCTCCTTTGCAAAAGCGTCAAAGCCCAGCTTTTCTGCCAGTGTGGTATATTCCCTGGTAAAAAGCTCCCCTTTCATCCGGTGAATGATTTTCAGATTCTGAAAATTACTTTCCACCGTCTCCTCTTCCCGGAAAAATGGAATATCAGAAAAGAGGGCTCCGCTGGTAGTTCCCAGTTTCCGCCTGTTCCTTTCGGGGATCAGCCTCATGGTGTGAATACATCCCTCAGCAGGCTGCAGCAGGCCGCAGGCCAGCTTTAAAAAGGTCGTTTTGCCGCAGCCGGAGGGACCGATCAGCCCCACGGCGGTTTTCTGCGGAATATGAATGCTGACGTCAGTCAAAATAAATTTGCTGACATGCTCGAAAAAAATCATGGGTCATTCCTCATTTACAAAATACCCCCTGCATCTGGTTCATGCAAGGGGGATGGGATAAACGATACTTATTGTGGGATAAACACCCGGGAGCAGAAGAAGCCGTCCTTCTCATAGAAGTCGCAGATACCGTCATAGGAGGCCGCAATTTCCCTGATCTGCGCAATGCCCATTCCATGAAGCTCTCTGTCTTTCTTTGTGGAATGCAGCCCGGGGTTCTCTGCTAATACGGATTTTCCGATTTTATTTTTGACACTGATACCGTCATATCCCCGTTCTTCAAATATATGGAGCAGCAATTCCCTGTCAGGCTCGTCCCTGCTTGCTTCGATGGCATTATCCAACAGATTGGTAAGCAATGCGGAAAAGTCTATGCTGCGCATCCTGGAGAAAGAAAGGGGTTCGATCTCCGCCCTGACCGCTATTTTATAGCTCCTGGCAAGCTCCAGCTTCTCATTCAGGATATGATTTAACAGGGAATTTCCGGTTTCCACATAGCTGTGCATTGTATTCAGCTTGTCCAGTATCTCTGAGGTATACGTTTTTGCAGCCTCAAAGTCGCCGCTGTTTAAATAAGAGGCAAGTACCATGAGGTGGTTTCTCATATCATGCTTTAACTGGCGTGCCCCCTGATGGAGGGAGCGAATATCGCTTTCCTGTTTCCGGGAGTATGCCACCTCTTCCTGCTGCATGGCAAGCCGGTATTCTAATTCGGATTTTTGTGCCAGTATCCGCAGGTACTTTTGCTCCTGCGCAGCCAGTTCCTTTTGTAATTGACGGTATTGTCTCATGTCCTCATATACCTCAGCAGATGTTCTCTTGCCGTTTTTGCATAGCTTTGTCCGATGGGAAGCACCGTGCCGTCGGAGAGCTCTGCCTGCTCTGTGCCCAAAAGCCTGACGGCTGCCTGGTTGACGAGAAAACCCTTGTGGATGCGGATAAAACCGCAGTTCTTAAAGGTATTCTCCACAGAGGCAATGGTGCTTCGAAAACGATACTGCCCTGTTCCCGCAAACAGCTTCAGGTAGTTGCCATCGGCTTCAAAGTATAAAATATCGGAGAGAAAAAGGCATATCCGCCTGCCTTCTGTCCGAAAACAGAAATGCCTTTCCCGATGTGACAGCTCCTGTACACAATCTGCCAGCGCAGCCGCAAGCTCCAGGTTCAGACGGCTTTTGCGCAGGAACGCGAAGGGGTGGTATTGAAAGCTGTCATAGACCAGCTCGTCGTGGCTGGTCACGAACACGAGGAGCGGGCGTTTCTCTCCCGGCTCAAGATTCCTGGCTATTTCCAACCCGCTTATATCCGGCATGTCAATGTCAAGCATCAGGATGTCGCAGGATTCTGCCGCCAGACAGGAAAGAAGCTCCCGGCCGGAAGAAAAAGCCCGGACATCACTCTCCGGCAGACAGGCTTTCACATTTTTCGCAATATTTGACAATATCTGTGGTTCGTCATCACATATCAGTATCTGCATATGTCTTCTCCTCAATGAAATATCCCCGTCCTCCGGCAGGGGTGGAGGTAATGACCTGGAGCGGCGCACAATCTCTGCAGGTGTACAGATTTTCTGACCGCCTCCGTACGGACTTATTGTGCACGGTTTCCACCAAAATGTCAAGGCAAAGCAAAAGATGCTCAGGATACAGCGGAAGCAGTATGATAGTTTCCGCGCAGGTGGGACGAGGCAGGGGACTTGAAGGATAAAGCCGGGAACGCGAAGGTTATAACAGATGAAAAATATTTTGAAGACATATTTTGGATAGGATACCTTTCGAAAAGGGCAGGAAGATATTATTGCATCCCTTTTAGCGGGGAATGACGCGCTGGCAATCATGCCCACGGTTTTGCAGAACTTTTTGCAAAGAACAAGGATCTGTTGTATAATGAGATACATGGAATTTTCATGAATATTTGAGGATATATGCTATATTTGGATAATCTGTTGCAGAGGTTAAAGATGAATACTTATTGGTCACAATATGTACAAAAGACGGAAGAGCTCTATTCATCCCGGGCATTAAAGTTTCACCAGGGAAACATTGATAAATGGATTGATGCCATGCAGCTGTGCAATGGGATGAAGATCCTAGAGGTGGGGTGTGCGGGAGGCCTTCTTTGCCATCTGCTAAAGAAGCAGCTTCCGGATGCAGAGATAACCGGCCTGGATTTTGATCTGGGGCATATCGAGTATGCGAAGAAAAAGGCTGAAGAGCTGAAGCTCCCATGCAGCTTTGTGGCGGGAGATGCGACAGAGCTGCCCTTTGAGAGCGAGGTGTTTGACGCCTGTTATTCTCATACGGTTATGAATTTCTGTGACCCTCAAAAATTTGCAGGGGAACAATATCGGGTGCTGAAGCCGGGCGGCCGGATGATCGTGATGGACGTTTATAACAGAGGGGCAAAACCTGAGGAGTGGATTCCTACGGAAGACTGTGAAGAAAAGGAATTGTTCGACAAGGTATGGGCAGCGGCATCCGAAAATCCCAACAGTCAGATTAAGCGGTATGAGAACCGGCCGGAAAAGTATTTCGCCTGCCTTGCGGCGCAGGGCTTTCAGGATCTTTCCATTGATGCCATGGCCGTGGTAAACTATGCGCCGGATTGCGATAATATTGACGGGGAAACGGCGCGGGCGCAGATCAACGATGACAGAATTACGGAGCTTTGCAGTGCGGAGAAAGCGTACAGGATGGCTCCCGACGGGATCAGCAAAAGCGAGTATCAAACCCTGGTGGATATGATTCATCGCAGATATGACAGGAGGCTTGCGCAATACGAAAATGGAGAAAAAAGCTGGGAGTTCCGTATCGCCACCACGGTGCTGATCAGCGGGAGGAAGCCTTAGGTGCAGCAGGGAAAGGAGCCCTTTGATTTCAACACATTGTCCAGTGGCTATCAGGCGGTACTGGACATTGTACTGGATATTATAATGCGGATGCAGAGTCAGACCCATCGCTCTTTTGATTTCAATCTTCCGGGAATTGTAATAATAGACGAAATTGAGACGCATCTGCATCTGGAACTGCAGAAAAATATTATGCTGCTGCTGACAACTGTTTTTCCTAATATACAATGGATTGTGACATCACATTCTCCGTTTATATTAAACAGTATTGAGAATGCTGTGATTTATGATTTGGAAAATCACACCCTGGTAGAGCATGGCTTAAATGACGTGCCTTATGACGGTGTTGTGGAGGGATATTTTGGTGTTGATAAGTTGTCCGATACTTTGAAGGAAAAGTTTGAGAGGTACAAGGAGCTTGTTGTGAGGGAAAAGCTGACGGATGATGAGCTCAGTGAAATTGCGGAATTAAAAGATGCTATGTACGGGCGCATGCCCGGGAATATCCGCAGTTGCAGAAATATTTGTAAAATCAGCTTAATGGGCTTCACATCTGCTCCGGATCGGCAATGAAATTCTTACAGAGGACGACGGATCACGGGAAATTGTGTTTGAGAAGCTGCCGGCAGTGTGCTTATATGAGCATCGAGGAAAACTGTGGGGCATGGTGACATAATTCAGTTGAAAGAGAAAGAGTTTCAGGCTATAATAGGGGTTACAAAGCCAGGATACCATTGTGGCATAACAGAGAGGAGAAAGAGATGTTAAAAACAAAACTGGGAATTTCCATCGCACTGGTGGGGGCGGCGCTGTATTTTCTGGGGGCGTTCAGCTTCATTCCGGCAGTATTGCTTGCGGGGTACGTGCTGATTGCAGAGGAGAATGAATGGGTGAAGCGCCAGGCGGCAAGAATGATCGGCGTTGTCTTATTGTTTGGGGTATTGAGCATTGCAGTGGGCTGGATCGATGATGTTGTGAGTATACTGAATGTGATTGTCCGTTGGTTTGACGATGATGTATATCTGAAGGTTCCCGCGAACCTGACGAGCCTGTGCCAGTATATCATTTCCCTTGCAAAGGAAATACTCCTGCTGGTAATGGGATTTATGGCACTTGGCATGAAGGGCATTAAGGTTCCGTTTGTTGAAAAGCTGCTGGATAAGTATATGAGCAGTGAACAGTAAACCGGGGCGTACAGACAGTAATCAAAGCAGGGCAGAGGGGTAGTAAAAAGCGTGTCTGCAGGACCGGCGGAGGGGGAACAACCGTGCATAATATTCAGATAAGGACAGAACGTCTGTTGCTGCGCCCGCTTAAGGCTGCCGACGCGGAAGACGTGTTTGCATGGGTGGGTGACGAGAGAGTATCGCGATATATGGTTTACACTACCTATACGGATGTGGAGCAGGTGAGGAAATGGCTTGCTTTTGTAGAACAGGAGGCGGAAAATTATAACTTTGGCTTTGAGCGCATTGCGGACGGAAAGCTGATCGGCAGCGGTGATATAGGATATCATTCAGTGAGAGACCGCTGGGGCTTTGGTTATAATTTCCGGTATGACTGCTGGGGTATGGGGTATGCCACCGAGGCGGTTCGGGCGATGATAGAGTATGCCCGTGCACACTTCGGTGCCAGGAAATTTGTATCGTCACATTGCGAGCCAAATCTTGCTTCGGGAAATGTGATGAAAAAGTGCGGACTGCATTTTACGGGATACGGGGAGTTTGAAAAACTGGACGGAAGCATGAAAATGCGTTCCATGGAATATGAGATGGAGATTTCCTGAAATGGCAGCTGTCGGTAACACGACAGCTGCAGCTTTCCTGCAGGTTAAGAAAAACTGCCTGCCGCTTAACTTTCTCTCCGTTGTGCAGACGTCTGGCAGAGTCTATACTGTATTTACCGGCCGAAAAAGGAAGAACCGCAGCTCTGATGCGGCATAATGGCAGGATATGCGAAGCAGAATCGTGGTGTGAGCACGAATGAATGGCAGGATATGCGAAGCAGAATCGTGGTGTGAGCACGTATGAATGGCAGGATATGCGAAGCAGAATTCAGGAGGTAAGTGCATATGGATTTGAAGATTGGCGGAAGGATCGTGGAGCGGCGGAAGGCCAAAGGCATGACGCAGGAGCAGCTGGCAGCAGCGCTGGGGATTTCTGCTCCTGCGGTGAGTAAGTGGGAGACAGACAGCTCTTATCCGGATATTACCCTGCTGTGCCCTCTGGCCCGGGTACTTGATACGGATGTAGATTCGCTGCTGGCTTTCGAGGAGGAATTGTCGGAAGAAGCGCTGGGGCAGTATATGACGGAAATAATCGGGAAGGCGGGACGGGGCTGTATACCGGAAGCAGAGGAGCAGCTGAACAAACTTCTCCGCCGCTATCCCTCTAATGTCTCTCTGAAGTTCAGTGCCGTGTCAGCGCTTACTTTTTTTGAAATCAGTGATTCCGCGTGCGGCAAAGAAGATAAGGCTCGCTGGACAAAGCGAAAAAAGGAGCTTTGTCAGCAGGTGCATGACAGCAGGCATCCGGGCCTTATTCTTTTTGCGGTATCCATGCTGGCATCTTTGGCACTGGCCGAAAATGATCTGGACAGGGCAGAAGAATTGCTGAAGGAGAACCCAGCCAATACAGGGGACTTTACGCCGTTGTGGGTGCGGCTTTATCTGAAAAGGGGAGAGCGGGACAAGGCTCTGGGAACGGTACAGAGAGAGCTGTATAATCTGGTGGGCAAAGTGCAGAGCTGCCTGATGAGTATGCTGGGGGAAGGAATAGATCTGGAGCAGGAGAAAAAGCTGGAGGTATACCATGTGCTGCAGCGGCTGGACGAAAGCTTTCATGTGGGCGGCGGCCTTGCAGGCAGCGTGCTGGCGGAGGCTTACCTGAAAGAAGGAGATACCGGCAGGGCCCTGGATTACCTGGAAGAACTGGCAGACCGGCTGACCAGGCAGCAGGAGCCCCCCAATCCGCTCCTGTTTGCTCCGGAGATCGCGCCGACGCCGGAAAAGCTTAAGTGGAGCAGGGAGTTCCGACAGGTGATCCTGCAGGGGCTGAAAAAGGATGCCTGTTTCGAGCCGCTGCGGGGGCAGGAACGGTTTCAGGCCCTGGTGGGCAGGCTGGAGGAGAGCCTGGAAGAAAATGCTGGAAAGGAAGGAGAACAAAATGTCGGATATAAGGACTAACGAGAGGTTTGAAATAAGGGAGGTCCGCCCGGAAGAGGCGGAGGAAGCGGCGGAGCTGGAACGTATCTGCTTCCCGGCCAATGAAGCATGCGCGCCGGCCCAGATGAAGGCCAGGGTGGCGGTGGCGTCGGAGCTGTTCCTGGTGGCAGCGGAGAAAGAAACGGGCAGCCTGGCAGGCTTTATTAACGGTCTGGCTACGGATGAGGTCTCTTTTCGGGATGCCTTTTTTGAAGACGCAGGCCTGCATACACCGGAGGGTAAAAATGTCTTGATACTGGGGGTGGTGGTTCTGCCGCAGTACAGAGGGCTTGGGCTGGCCAGAGAGCTGATGGAGGAATACCAGAGAAGGCAGAGGGGCCGGGGCCGGGGAAGCCTGATTTTGACCTGCCTGGAAGCCAAAGTTAAAATGTACGAAAAGATGGGATTTTGCAGCCGGGGTATATCGGCTTCCACCTGGGGCGGGGAGCAGTGGTATGAGATGGATTGTGTTTTAAATTCCTGAGGGGAAAGTTTTTCTATTTTGTATTTCCATTTTCCGCAGACAGAGTTATAATAAAAAGTAAAGAAGCTTTTTATAGGAGGACAGTATCATGAGACTGGTAACACGTTCGGATTTTGACGGCCTTGCCTGTGGCGCACTGCTATTGGAGATGGGAATCATTGACAGTTGGAAATTTGCCCATCCCAAGGATCTGCAGGACGGTCTGGTTGAGATAAATGAAAATGACTGTCTGGCGAACGTGCCGTATGTAGAGGGCTGCGGGCTCTGGTTTGACCATCATTCCAGTGAGCATGAGCGGCTTCAGCTGCAGGGGAAATACAAGGGGGAGAGCAGAATTACACCGTCCTGTGCCCGGATTATTTATGAATATTACGGGGGAAGGGAGCGTTTCCCCCAGTTTGATGAGCTGATGGAGGCAGTGGACAAGGTGGATTCCGGAAATCTGACCTTCAGTGAGATCATGAAGCCGGAAGGATGGATTCTGATAGGCTTTCTGATGGATCCCAGAACCGGCCTTGGCAGATGGAGACAGTTTACCATCTCCAACTACCAGTTGATGGAGAAGCTGATGGAAGCGTGCCGTACCATGACCACGGAAGAGATTCTGGCCCTGCCGGATGTGCAGGAGCGTATCGAGGTATACCAGGAGCAGACGAAGAAGTTTAAGGAGATGGTGCGAAAGTATACCAGGACAGAGGGAAAGGTTATTATTACCGATTTAAGGGGTGTGGATCCCATTTACACCGGCAACCGTTTCATGATCTACAGCATGTATCCCGAACAGAATATTTCCGCGTGGATTGTCAGCGGACGGGGAGGCATGGGCTGTTCCGCAGCGGTGGGTTACAGTATTCTCAACAAGACCTGCAATGTGGACGTGGGCAGCCTGATGTTAAAGTATAACGGCGGCGGACACCGCAAGGTAGGTACCTGCCAGTTTACGGATGAAAGTATGGAGACAGATTTACCCAGGATGCTGGCAGAGCTCTGCGAGATGGCAAATCAGGGGAATGAGAATCAGCAGGAATGACAGCAGTATTTGTTGCGTCCGGCCCGGGAATTTCGGGCCGGGCGCAATTTGGTGGTGAGCCATGGGTGTGCTTCAAGCTGTGGAAAGCAGCGCGGGAAAATGTTTTTCGCATGTTTTGTGACAGTGGCGAACAGTGTCTCAGCGATTATTCGGAAGGGAGAAAAGGCATCTGATTATGGCGTATTTCAGCGTTCTGAATCCGGTTGAGCCAAAGACGACGGATACCTCCAGGCCCGGATTCCTATGGGATCTTAACCTGAACCAGATTTTGGATGCGGTTCAGCTTCAGTCCCCCAGGTATGAGATATTGAAAATGTATTATCGATTTCCTGTGGAAGAAGCCTGCACGCAGTATCGGAGGGATATTTACGGGGATATAAAACAGCCTGAAATATATGAATGCTTTACGGCATTTTCCCGGGAAATGCAGGGAGCTGCAGCTGCAGCAGGCAGCAGGGAGGCCGTTAAGACAAATCTGCAGAGAAGCGCCTGGCATGTCAGTGCAGCATACCAATATTGTACTGCGGTGAGCGGTCTGCAGGCGGCATTGTCCGAAAGTAATTGCAGGTCTGAGGGGCTTCGGAAGCTGTCGGAATATCTGAGCACATGTACGGGGCAGGAGGGCTTTCAAAGATGCAGGGAAGAAGCGGCTTCCATACAGGGGCTGCTGGAAGATTTTCATCTGATTCTGGAAATAGAGGACAACAAGGTCGTTATTACGGCAGGAAAGCGCAGCGGAGCCTATGCAAAGCTGCTGGGATATGGAGGGGATACCAGGGGCCTCACTCCCTTTTCGGGGACGCCGGGAATGTCCCCTCTTGAGGAAGCGGTTTTTGATACGTTTCGTAAGAAGAATCCGGACATTTTTGACAGGGTGGAAGATTTTGCGGAGCGCTATCCCTCCTATGGGGATGACACGGTCCTGCGGCTTGAGCAGGAGATACAGTATTACCTTGCCTTTTACCGATTTGAACTGAAGATGAAGGAACAGGGCTTTTCCTTCTGTACGCCGGACAAGGCGTCAGGCCGGGATATGGAAGCGGGGGGACTTTATGACCTGGCCCTTGCCTGTGCCAATTATGCCAGGGAGAAGCCGGTGGTGAGCAATGATTTTGCATATCGGCAGGGAGAGCGCTTTTTCGTGGTGGGCGGTCCTAATCAGGGCGGCAAGACCACCTTTGCCAGGAGCATGGGGCAGCTTGTTTATTTTGCGGCAATGGGGCTGGATGTGCCTGCGGAGCGGGCCAGGATTCCGTATTTTACCACATTGCTGACGCATTTTTCTGCGGAAGAGAGTCTGGGCAGCGGGAAAGGAAAGCTGAAGGAAGAATTGACGCGCCTGGCGCCCATGATGAAAGAAGAGGCAGAGGGTGCTTTTGTGATTATCAATGAGCTGTTTACCACGGCGGCCCATTATGACGGCTGCGTTATGGGGAAGAAGGTGCTGGCGCATTTTATGGAAAGGGGCTGTATGGGCGTTTATGTGACGCACCTAAGGGAATTGGGAGATTCCGCAGAAGGGGTGGCGCCGCTGACGGCCATGCTGGACGGAAGCCGGGAGAGGAAGAGGACTTATAAGGTCAGCCGTGAGCATATGGAAGGGGTGGGCTACGCGGAGGATATTGTGAACAAATACGGTCTCACCTATCAGGAGCTGCATCGGAGGCTGACAGAAGAGAGGGAGGGCCGGTAATGAAGGTAAGGCTGTTATATCCTGACAGGGAATGGAAATATACAGGCACATATTATGATTCGGACAGCATTGTCAAGGATCTTGGGTTATCCGTTTTGTTTCAGGTGTCCTCCAGAAGCCAGGAGCCGAAAAAGGGTACGGTACAGCGGGCCGACGAAGCCGACCGGCATCTGGGGGATATTTTGAAAAAGGTCATGATGGTGCCCCTTAAATCAAAAGAAGAAATATATTACCGCCAGGATATTTTGCGGGATTGTATGGAAAATGCGGATTTTATAGAATCCCTGTATGAGCTTTCCAGAGAAATGACCTTTCGCTGGGAGGCGCTGGGAAAGCAGCAGCTGGATAAGCCGGGATCCCGGGATAAGAGCGCCAATCTGCTTTCCAGAATTGAGATCCTGCATTTGTTTGTGAATACCCTCTCACGGATCAAGGCGCTGTGCCGCAGGTATGGAATGCTGCGCTCCCGGGGGTTTACGGATTTTTGCCGCAGGCTGGAGGAAGAGTACGGGGAGGAACAGGAGGAGAGGATTCGGAGGATTCTTTCAGATCTCATTTTTTATTGCGACGGGCAGGAAGAATATTCTCCGGAGGGCGGCGGGAGCAAGCGGGAAAGTATATCCCGGATGGTCCTGGACTGCAGTGTCACGGAGGGGATTAAGCTGGGAGAGATAAGCCTGGAGGACGTGTCCACCGTGGAGAGGAAGCTGAGAAAGCGAAGAAGTGACAGGACGTTCCGTGAAAGGATAACCACAGCTTTGGCCCAGGAGCCCACGCTGATCTTAAAGAGCGTAGAGCAGCTGGAGGACCTGAAGCAGTTGAATGAGCAGATTACGGCTTATATTATGGACAGCTTCCGCCCTGTGATGGAGGAGCTGAAGTGTTTCTTTGAAGAGCTCTATATCCAGACCGCTTTTTACCAGGCGTGTAACAATCTGTTTACCCGCTGCAGGCATGCCTGCATTTCGTTGAGCTTTCCGGAAGCAGGGGACAGGGAGGAGCTGCATTTCCGGGGACTGATGGAATTCTGCATGGCGATATACCGGGGACGGAAGCCTGTGGGAAATGACTGCGACGGAGACGGAAAGAAGCTTCTGGTGGTCACGGGTGCCAACCAGGGCGGGAAATCCACTTTCCTGCGCAGCATCGGTATTGCCCAGGTCATGCTGCAATGCGGTATGCCGGTTTGCGCAGAGGCTTTTACCAGCGGTATTTTTCCGCATTTTTTTACCCATTTTACCAGGCGGGAGGACAGCGCCATGAACAGCGGCAGGCTGGATGAGGAGCTGGGGCGTATCGACGGGATTATCAGGCATCTTGGGGACGGTTCCATGGTGCTGTTAAACGAGTCCTTTGCCACTACTACGGAGGAGGAAGGCTCCGTGATTGCCGATGATGTGATCCGGGCTATGATGGAGGCGGGAGTTAAGGTGCTGACCGTAACCCATCTGCTGGCATTTGCGCGTAAGATGTATGAGCGGCAGCTGCCGGAAGCAGCCTTTCTGACTGCCCAGCGAAAGGAGGACGGTACCCGCACATACAAGATGATTGCAGGGGCGCCGGAGCTGACCAGCTTTGGCTTGGATTTGTATGAAGAGTTGATCGGAACATAAAGACTCCCTGCCGGGCAGATTGGCTTAATCTGTTCGGCAGGGAGTTGTTTTTTGTAATCTGTATGGAAATTACTTTACGGTTACGGAAGTGATATGGGGGTTTGCACCGTTGTACCAGTACAGGAAGCCCTCCAGATCAACCACATCGCCAACCTTCAGGTTTTCAACGGCCTTGTAAACATCGGAATTCTCGTCGCACAGGTGGGATTCCACGCAGAAGGTATAGGTAGCGCCGTTTAAGGATACGTTGAAGTACAGGTCGCTGCCGCGCTCGCCGGAGTTATCATCGTTATAAACGAAAGCGGTGTCGTAGGATTGGCCGTCCTTCACATAGGTTTCAACGGTCATGCCCTTAAAGGCTACAAACCGGTTCTGATAATCAGCCAGATCATCCAGGCCGAGATATGTACTTACGTCAACAGGCTCTGCAATGTAGCTGCCCTCAAGAATCTCGAAGTTTGCATCCAGGATCTCCACTTCGCCTGCCCATTCGCCTTTGTAACCGGTAACCTTGATCTTGGTGCCGGGAACCAGCTTCTCACTGTCTTCCTTGGAGCAGTTCATTTCATAAATGTAGTAGCCGCCGTCTTTGTCCTGTGCGTAAACGGTGAGCTTGCCTACACCGTCCTTTTCCCACCAGGACTGATGTGCCTGAACATATGCCTCGATGGTAACCTCGGTGTCAAGAGCTGCTGCAGCGTACTCTGCATATGTCATAACGCCTTCGGACTTTACACCGGGGTCGTCCTTTCCTGAACCGGAAGCATTGCCGCAGCCGGCAAAAGTGAGTGCCAGAGTGAGTGCCAGAACTAAAATCAGTGATTTTTTCATATTTCCTCCTCTTTTCTGAAAGTGAATACGTGCAGCTATTTGCAAAAATCTGGAATTGGAACAGCTGCGTTTATAGATTCAAGGCTATTATACAATAAAAATGTAGAAAATCAATGGGCATTATGACGGGTTTTCCGCAGCTTTACCGCCTCCCGGCATACATAAATAATAATCAGGATCCAGGCCAGGCCCAGGGCCCCCAGCAGGGCCAGCGCCGCTTTCGGGAGGGGGCCGGGCTCGGCCCTGTCTGCGGCGGACGGGCCTTTTTGATCCAGGCGGTACAGGCTTGTCACATCGGCAAACAGCTTTTCCAGATAGCCTGCGTCCACGGTTTCCTTGCGGCGGATGGATTTGGTTACATTTTCGATCAGCTGGCCGGCGGCGTTCCGCAGGGAAGCGGAGCCGTTAAATACGGGAGTGACAAAGGTACTGTCCAGGTTGTCCAGAAGCAGCCTGGCGGCCTGGATTTTGATGTCGTAATGAAGGCTGTTGTCCTCTCCCGCCCGGGACAGGTAATCCTGATATTCCGCAGAGTCCCGGGCCTTGGAGGTCACGGGGACATATCCCTCTGTCTCGGAGTATGCAATCTGCACCTCATTGGTCAGCAGATATTGGGTAAAGAGCCAGGAGGCCAGTACCTCCTGAGGATCCGGTTTATTAAAGATACATACGGAAGGCCCCTGGGAGATCATCTGCGGATCGTCAGGGTCAAACTGGGGAACCTTCATGACCACGGTTTCAAAGTCCGCAAGCTGCTCTGCGCTGATGTCAAGCAGCGGCGCATGGGTGCCCATCCAGGTAGCCCCCGCCGTGGAATCAATAGCGAAAATGCACTGTCCGGCATTTAAAAAATTGGCAGGGTAGCTGGATATTTTAAAGGTGGAGAAGGCACCGGTCCGTGTATGCTCCGCCACGGTGTACAGCAGTTCCCTGGCAGTATCGTTGAAAAGCAGGATTTCGCCGTCCTCGGTGGAGTATCCGGCATGCTTTTGCTTCAACATCTGGATCATCATATTGTCGGTGGACTTGTAGATAAAAGGAATCATCACGCTCTGGCCGTTGACCAGGTAATTGCCGTCGGCACCCTTTGCCGTGGCCGCGTCTGCCACTTCCCAGATGAAATCCCAGGTGAGGGTGTCCGGTAATTGGTACCCCAGAGCCTCCACGTAGGTCTTGTTGATATAGCAGGCCTCGGTGGAGCGCATGAAGGGCAGGGCATAATAGTGCCCGCCGAAGGCGCACTCCTCCAGAAAACGGGGAATGATTTCGTCCCGGGCAGGAGCGTCAAACAGAACCTCGCTGCCGCCGGGGCCGTACCTTTCATCCGCCAGCAGGTTGTCCAGGGGCACCACCACGTTGACACCGGTGAGATAGGTGGCAATATGGTCAGGGTAGGTAATACATACGTTGGGCGTGGTGCCGGTGGAAATGTTGGTAATGACATCGTTGTAAATCATGCCGTAATCGGTGTACAGGCGTAAATTTACGGTTATATTGGGATACAATGCTTCGAAGTCCGCAATGGCCTTTTTGTATATGTCGGTCTGGGTCTTGTTGGTGTCGTTCTTGGCCCAGAAGGTAATCTCGTATTCGGCGGAGGTGTCGAATTCTTTGGGCATCGTGAAAGCCTGTGTCCCCCTGGAGCCGTGGCAGCCCGTGAGGAGCAGCAGGGGGAGAAGGGTAAGCAGCAGGATAATCGTACTTTTTTTCATGCCTTGGTACCTCCTCTCGCCACACCCTCCATGATCTTGTTGCGGAAGACCAGAAAGAGGAGGATCAGGGGCAGTGAAATGACGACTACCGCCGCCATCATTGCGGGAACATTTTCCCGTCCGAAGCCGTTTTCGCGGATTTCCTGAATGCCGTTGGAGACCAGGAAATAATCGGGATCATCCGTAATCAGCCTGGGCCATACATAGGAATTCCAGCATTCGATGATCTTTAAGACCACGATGGTAATCAGGGTTGGCTTGCAGATCGGGATCATTACTTTGCGCAGGTAGCGGAGGTCCGAGGTGCCGTCCACCTTGGCGGCGTAATAGAGGGAATCCGGTACCTGGGCAAAATTCTCCCGCAGCAGGTAAATATAGAACACGGATGTCACGGAAGGCAGGATCAGGCCGGTGAAGGTGTTCCGCAGTCCCAGATTGGTGATAGTGGTAAAATTAGTGATAACCACCAGCTCGTTGGGAATCATCATCAGCGACAGGAAAACGGTGAAAACCAGGTCTCTTCCCTTAAAATTCAGCCGGGCAAAGGCGTAGGCGGCAAGGGTAATGACCACCAGCATGACGGAGGTGGTGATGACGGTAAATACCAGGGTGTTCCACAGATACCTGCCAAGGGAAACGGTAGTAAAGGCGTCCAGATAGTTCTGCAGGGTGGGGGCCAGGGTAAAAAACGCCGGTATACGCTCCCCGTTGTAGGAGCCATAGCTCTTTACGGAGGTCAGTACCATCCAGTAGAAGGGGAACAGTACAATCAGCCCCCAGAGAGCCAGGAAAAAGTAGAGGGCAATGTTTCCCGCCTGCCTGCGGATTCTGACCCGCTGTCCCGTTTTTTCATATTCGCTTTGATTTTTCATGTATCCTCTCATTTTGAATCCTTTCAGCCTGTGTAATGCACGTGTTTCCGGCTCACCAGCAGGTTGATGCAGGTGATGGTGAGTACGATGGCAAACAGAAGAATAGCAGCTGCAGACGCGTAGGACGGGTAGCCGCCGCTGTCGCCGTAGAGCATATCATATACGTATCCGACGATGGTATTCATCTCCGCGGCATTTAAGTCCGTGCCAAACAGTGCCACTGCATCGCTGTAAGCTTTAAATGCACCGATAAAGCCGGTGATAACCAGATAAAAGATCGTGGGTGAGATCATGGGCACGGTAATTTTGCGAAAAATACGAAAGCTGCCGGTTCCATCCACTTTTGCGGCGTTGTAGTACACCTGGTTTACGGAGGCCAGGGCACTGGTCAGGATCAGAATTTTAAACGGCATCACCACCCAGACGGTGTAAAAGCACAGGACAAACATTTTTGCCCAGTAGGGCCCGTCGATAAAGTCCACGCTGCTGCCGCCGAAGGCGTTGATCAGGAGGTTGACCAGGCCGTCGGAGTAAGGGGTTTTCTTAAACAGGATCATAAACACCAGGCCTACCGCCAGTGTGTTGGTCACGTAAGGCAGAAAGTATATGGTCTGAAACAGGTTCCGCAGGGGCTTGATGGAGCTTAAGCCCATGGAGATCAGCAGCGCCAGAACCGTGGACACCGGTACGGTTATGATGACCAGGATAAAGGTATTTTTCAGTGCCTGCAGGAAGTAGGGATCCCGCAGTACATAAGAATAATTGTAGCCGCCTGTGCCCAGGTAGGTCTGGGAGGCGGAATTGTATCCCTCCTCAAAGGAGTATATAAAAACATCTATCAAAGGGTAGATCATAAACGCACCCAGGAAAAGAATGGCCGGAATCAGGTACAGCCATCCCTTCAAATTCTGTTTTTCCATAGCTGTCTCCTTCACACTCTTATTTCAAAGGGAATCCGTGCTTCCGCTGCCTGGTCAAAGAGAAATACTTTACCGGGCTTTAAGGCAAAGCGCACAATATCCGAGGCGGTGTCGATTGCGCTTTCTGCAGGGATAATGGAGCGGATGGTGTCGCTCTGGCAGCCGGGGTGGGAGGAAACCACGCTGACGTCCCTGCCCATAACCTCCAGACGTCCCATTTGGCAGTGCAGGGGACCGTCCTCCCGGAGAAGAAAGCCTTCGGGGCGAACACCTATATGGACGTTTTGATCCGGAACACCGCCGACCTGCAGTACCGCATCATCGCCGATATACAGCCTGCCGTTTTTCACGCTGCCGTCAAAGACGTTGATGGGGGGAGTGCCAAGGAATTTGGCTACGAACAGGTTCACCGGATCGTCGTAGACATCCTGGGGCCTGCCGACCTGCTGCACATAGCCGTCCTTCATGACGACGATCAGATCGGAGATGCTCATGGCTTCATCCTGGTCGTGGGTGACAAAGACAGTGGTAATCTTTGTTTCTTTCTGGATACGCCGGATTTCTTCCCTGGTCTGCAGCCGCAGCCTGGCGTCCAGATTGGAGAGGGGTTCGTCCAGCAGGAGTACCTTCGGCATCTTCACCAGGGCCCGGGCAATGGCCACACGCTGCTGCTGCCCGCCGGAAAGCTCGCCGGGCTTACGCTCCAGGAGTCCCTCGATCTGTACCAGCTTAGCCGCGGCATATACCTTTTCCTCCATTTCCTCCCTGGTGAGCTTTGCTTCGCCCTTTAAGTTCTCCAGGGGAAACTGGATATTTTTGCGGACGGTCAGGTGGGGATAGAGAGCATAATTCTGAAATACCAGTCCCACTCCCCTGTTCTCGGGAGGAAGATTTGTCACATCGTCGTCCCCGAAAAAGATTTTACCCTCCGTGGGCTTCAACAGGCCGCAGATCAGGTTCAGGGTGGTGCTCTTGCCGCAGCCGGAAGGTCCTAAAAGTCCAACCAGCTTTCCGTCGGGGATTTCAAAGCAGAAATCGCCCACGGCAGTTACCTCGCCGCGTTCCTTTCTGTTCCGGCCGGGAAATTTTTTTGTCAGATGGTCTAATACGATTTTCATGGTGTCCTCCCAAATATCAGGTTCTATTAAAAAGTCCGGCGGCAGTTCTTGTGCCGGTTAAATCCCGTACTGGTCCCGCAGGTCGCTTGATATATGCTCCAGGTCAGGATAGACAAAGCTTTCCGTGATACCGAAGGCCCGGAGGCTTTTGATAAAGTATTCCTTCCTGCTGCCGGGAATGATGATCTTGTAGAGCATGTTGTCCTGACAGATGTCCTCCAAATGCCGCAGGGAATTATGCACTGTGAAATTGGCATGCTGGGAATACATTCGCAGATTGTTTTCCGTGGAGCTGCAGGCCAGGATTCTGTCCACCAGCTCCGGGTTATGATGATTATGCTTGAAGGCGGGCAGCAGCATTTCCTGGGTGGTATCCGCATCGATGGGATAAATGCAGCGCCCGAAGCCCTCCCGCTCATTTAAGAGGTCGGGAGCCAGAACCCATACGCAGGCATCCAGATCTTCGGCAATGCGGTACGTTTCTGTGGCAAAGAAAGAGGCGATCAGGGGAGACTCGCTCCAGTCCAGCATTCTCGTGGGCAGGCCGTAGTGCTGCATCAGGGAGACCCAGGCGGCGTAATTGTGCTTTGCCGGCGGATTTTCGGTGATCTGCCTTGCGCGGATATAGAAATCATTGGTGATGTACCGCTCCACATCCAGACGGCGTTTGCTGCGTTGAATGGACGGAATCAGGGTTCCTGCCGCGTCTTCCTGGCCACGGTACCAGAGCCTGCTTCCGTGCTTTTCATATAAGCCGTTCATAAACTGAAGCAGCTCGTCCATGGTGCGAATTTCCTGAATCAGCATAATTTTTCTCGCTTCCTGCATTGAATAAGGTCATTATATCATGTGGGATGAAAAACAGGCAATGAAAATTTGCGGATAGTTTTGCTTTCGCAGGCTGAAAGAGAAAAAGCAACAGCTGGAGCAGCTGCTGCTTTCCTTTGTTCCGGCGGCCTACAGACATCCGTAAGCCACGGCCCGCATCCGGAGATGATGGTATTCCTCCAGGTTGGGCTGCAGGTTGTGCATATAGACGATGGAAAGGCCCTCCTCGGGGGAGGATTCCGCCCAGGTCCCGGAGCCGCCCGTCCAGCCAAACTGTCCGGGAAAGCCGTTGTGCTGGCCGGCATATCTGTCCAGAAGCATTCGCATTCCGTAGCCGTATCCGTAGCCGGCCAGGTAATTGTTTGAGAAATCTTCCTCAAGCATCCGGGGAGTCAGGGTATTGGTCCGAAGAAGATCAATGGTCTTGCGCCCCAGGAGCTTCTCGCCGTTATAAGAACCTCCGTTGGCCAGCATCTGCATCAGCTTCGTGTAGTCCCGGCAGTTGGTGATGACCCGGGAGAAGCCGGGCACGGTTCCCAGGGGGCCGACAAACTTTGCTTCCCGCTCCGGCTCCGGCAGAAAGAAAGGATCCGCATCTCCCAGGTTCTTTCCCGGTTTCAGGTAATAATCCTTCACCAGGCGGCTTTCCAGATCGCCGAAGAGGAAATTTGCCGAGCTGTCCATGCCCAGGGGCTCAAAAAGCATTTCTTTGATTACCAGCTCCGCCGGTTTGCCGCAGAGCACCTCCAGAAGCCCTGCCGTCAGCTCGCTGGCAAAGCCGTAGAGGAAACGGGATCCGGGTTCAAAGGCAAGGGGGACCCGGGAGGCTGCCCGGATCTGGTCTCTGAGGGTAAAGTATCCCTGCTCCCGAAGCTCCTTCATCTCCCTGGCCATGGCCAGGGCCGTGGGATGGTGCTGCACGGGGACACCGCCTACAATCATTTCATAGGGCAGGCCGCAGGTCATGTTAAAGATGTGCTTCACCAGAATGGGTCCCTCCGTGGGGAATACTTCCAGGGCGCCGTTGGGCATGGTGACCAGTTTGGTGGAATTCTTAAATTCCGGGAAATATTCATACAGGGGATCCGTCATGAGGAATTTACCCTGCTCATAGAGCATCATGGCCGTGGTGTACATGGCAACCTTGGTCAGGGAGGCCTGGCGGAATACATGCTCGGGGCTCAGCCTGACGCCGTTTTCCTTATCGGCCCAGCCAAAATAATTTTCGTAAAGGATTTCCCCTTTTCTGGCAATGACACAGCTGCAGTTGGGCAGCCCGTCATCCACATATTTTTGAAGCAGTCTGTCGAGATCTTTAAAATCTGCCATTTTTTTCACTCCTTTCCGTTATTCCCTCACAGCAGCCCGTAAGAAATCGTGCGGACTCTGGGATGATAATACTGTTCGCCGTTGGGGATCAGGTTGTGCATGTAGACGATGGAGAGTCCCTCCTCCGGATCGGCCTCGCACCAGGTCCCGAAACCGCCCGTCCAGCCGAAAGCACCAGGGGAGCCGTTGAGATTTCCGGCGGCCCTGTCAGTGAGGGTACGGACACCGTAACCATAGCCGTAACCCTCCTCGGGGAAATCTTTCCGTTGGATTTCGTCCAGCCCGTTAGTCCGCATCAGGTCAATGGTTCCGGCGCTCATGAGGCGGACGCCGTCGTATACGCCTCCGCAGGCAAGCATCTGCAGCAGACGGGAATAATCTTCCACATTGGAGAAAAGGCGGGCCCAGCCGGCTTCGTTTTCTTCTCCCGGCAGGTGCTTTTTGTCAAAGAAAGCGGGACCGGGTAGATATTCTCCCTTTTCGTCCAGAGCATAAAGGGAGACCATTCGCTGTCCGGCATCGCCGAAGAGCAGGGCTGCCGTGTTTTCCATGCCCAGGGGATCGAAAAGAAGCTCCTTCAAGGTATCGTTGACCGGCTTATCGCATATTTTTTCCACAATGCCTGCGGCAATTTCACTGGAAAAACCGTACATCCAGTGGCTTCCTGGCTCGCAGGCGAGAGGGGCGGCGGACATGGCGGCAAGCTGTTCCTGAAGGGTGTAATGTCCCTTTTCCCACAGCGGCTTCATACATTCCTGCATGCCCCGCAGGGTGATGTCCTCCGTGGGGGCGTCGGAATTGCAGTAGGGCAGGCCGCATTTCATGGAAAGGGTGTCCCGGATGGTAATGGGGCGTTCTGTGGGTACCACATTCACGTAGCCATTGGGATGGCGGACGTATTTTTTACTGGTCTTCCACTGGGGAAGATAGTTGCCCACAGGATCCGTGAGCAGAAACTTCCCCCGCTCGTAGAGCATCATCATTGCGGTGTAGAGCGGGATTTTGGACATGGATGCCTGGCGGAACAGGGATTTTTCGGTTACGGGGGCTTGGGTGTCAAGGTCCGTAACCCCGAAATAGCCCTCGTAAAGGGTGGTTCCCCGCTGCATGACTTTCAGGGAGCAGCCTGGCAGCCCCTTTTCCACAAAGCCTTCCAGCAGCCTGTCAATGTCTTTTACTGTTGCCATAGTTTTAACCTCCTGTTTGGATTTTGATACTGAATTGTCTAAGCCGCCGTCGCTTTTCCGGCATGGAGCAGGGGAAGCTGCTTCCACTGTCCGGAGCGGTAGCGGATAGCGATGAGGGCGGAGCGAAGGATCTGGTCCGTAGTGATGGCAAGCCACGCGCCGGACAGCCCCATATGGAATCCCCGCACGGCCAGGATGGCCAGGCCCGGGCGGAGCAGGAGCACGGTGTAAAAGGTCAGCTTTGCCACGAATTTCGTGTCCCCGGCCCCTCTGAGGGCACCGGCCACAATAAACTGAGAAGACTGGAAGGGCTGTATGAAAGCCACGATCCAGAGAATTTCCACACAGATGGAGATGCAGGCTGCGTCCTTGGTGTAGAGGCCGGATAGAGGACCGCCGAAAAGGACGAATGCCAGACCCATGAGGATGGCAATTGACATCCCGCAGCGCCTGCAGCGGGTGGTGTAGGCCTGAGCCATATCCGGCCTTCGCCGTCCCAGGCTCTGTCCCATAAGGGAAGTGGCGGAGATGGAGAATACCTGCCCGTTCATCATGGTAAGGGACTGGATATTCATGCAGACCTGGTGGGCGGCAAATTCAACGGTTCCCAGGGAAGCCACGGTTTTGGAAAAGATCAGGGTGCCGATGCGCATCATGAACTGTTCCATTGCGGCAGGAAGGCCGATGCGGGCGATCTCCGTTATCTCCTGCCGGGAGGGACGGAAGTCATCCTTAAAACTCATATGTAAATAGCACTTTTTCCTGGAAACCGCCCACATAGCCAGGCCGCAGGCAAGTACCTGGCTGACGGCCGTGGCCAGGGAAGCACCGGCCACCTCCATTCTGGGAAAGCCGTAATGCCCGTAGATCAGCAGGTAATTCAGGACGATATTGGACAGGTTGGCGGCGGAATTATAGTACATGGCCGTCCGGGAATCGCCGACGCCCCGCAGCACGGCGGTAAGGGTGGAAGTCAGGGAGAAAAAGAGGAAACTGGCCATCTGAATCTGAAGGTAGGCAGTTCCCGCATCCAGGATCTGCTGCGTCTTTGCACCCATAAAGCGAACCAGGGGACCTGCGGTGAGCAGTCCCAGAACGGAGAGGAACGCGCCCATGATAAGGTTGACGGTTACGGCCTGGCGGGCGTATTTCCGGGCAGCATCCTGTCTGCCGGCGCCCTTTGCCTGTGCCACCAGGGCTGTTGCGCCAACGTTCATGGACATGACCATGGTCATCAGCAGGAACTTGGGCTGTGTGGTAAGGCCTACGGATGTGATGGCCCAGGTGCCGGAGTCAAGTCCTCCCACCATCATCAGGTCTACCATGGAGACCAGGGAGGAGAGCATCAGCTCCACGCTGGCGGGCAGAGCAATCCGCAGAATATCCCGATACACATCCCGGGAGGACACGCCTTCCGGAAGGCCGGGAGAAATCTTCTGTACCTTCAGATCCTCGTCGGTGCCGGGGGCCAGCAGTTCCAGTGTATTTTTGGCGGTGGTATTTTCCGAGTCCGTTTTTTTCATAAGCAAATTCCTCTCCTTTGTTCTGTATCTTAACATAGAAGAAAACTCTCTGTCAATAAAAACTATAACGAATTAGCAAAAGTGAATTTGGCGTAATTATAAGGAAAACAGCATATGCAGACAAAAAAATTGCTAAAATGCAGGACTTCGATTTTTACATTATGCACATTGACAAAACTGTCAAAAATAGAGTACGCTTAGTCTGCAATAACGATTTAGCAGGAATCTGTGGAGGGGTAACAATGGGACTTGTATACAAGGAACTGAAAGACACAGGCAGAAGTATGTATCTGTATTTCCCGAACCAGGAGAGGCGTACTGCTTTTAAGCGCAGCCTGATTACCGTGCTGCGGGACGGGGAGGACGAGGCATCCGTGCGGGAGCTCCTGGAGGAGCAGGGGCTGGGAAAGCTGGCGGAGGAAAAGGAAGTGATCCTGTCCTTTCCCAATCCCGGCAAGGGCGGATGGAATTTTGAGCTGGAAGAGGGGGAGGACGACGTGGCGGCTTTCCGCCGTTTCCAGGATGCCTGCAGCCGGGAGAGCGAGGAACCTCTGCAGTGCCATCCCAACGGGATTCCCACCCATGAGGCCATGATGAGTGTATGGCATCCCATGAATGATACCAGGTATGTGATCGGGCTGGGCAGGGGAGCTTCCATGGCCTGCACCCTGGCGGCCTGTGCCCCGGGCAGCCTTGCGGGAATTCTGGCAGTGGGCGGCCGTTTGAGCCGGGCGGCCAGGAAAAAGGCCCTTTGGGCTCCCATGGCGGCTTATCTGGTGAACTGCGGCCCGGAGACCCTGAATTATTTCCGGGTGGCGGACGAAGCCCTGGCTGCCGGAGAAGAAGAGGGGAAGGCGGTCTTTTCCGATCCCGGGAACCCTGCCAGGCGGATCCTTGTTGAGGCAGGGAAGAGGGAGATCGGGGAGCTGGCGGCGGATGCCTGGAAGCTGCTTTTTTCCAGGGTGCGGCGTCCTGATACCGATGCCTGGGGGGATATGGAGCCCCGGATGGATTTCAAGGAGGCCGGCTTTGAGGTTTTTCTGGAGGATACCCGGCTGGATGAACCGGTGAGAACACCCCATACGTGGTTTACCAGCGTGCCAAAGCAGGTGAAAAACCATCCGGAACGGAAGGTGCCGTTAATGCTGTTTTTCCACGGGGCTTCGGACAATCCGGCGGAGGCGGCGGAGATGAGCAAATTCCATGAGCTGGGGGAGCGTGAGGGATTTATTACGGTCTATCCCTGGGGGACCAACAGGACCCAGTGGAACAGTTCCCTGGAGGATCCGGAGGCGGCGGACGATGTGGGGTTTGCAATGGCCCTGATTGATTATATGATTGCCAACTATCCGGTGGACCCCCGGCGGGTTTATCTCTCGGGTTTCAGCAACGGGGCGGCCCATGCCCAGGTGGTGGCACTGCTGCATCCGGACAGGATCGCCGCTATCTGCCATATCGATTCCAACTGGCCCGGAAAGCGGGTGGGTCCCAGCGAAGTGGATTATCGGGATGTGGTGCCCTTCCGTCTGGCCATGGAGAAGAAAAAGGAGTACGACTATCTCATGCCGGTGTGGTATACCTACGGGACCAGGGAGCCTTCTTACCCGGTCTATGCCAAATCCACCCAGCAGTACCAGTATGATTTCTGGAAAGCCTATAACCATATAACGGTGGAGGAGACTCCTTCCGCGGAAGAACCGGACGTCTGCGGCTGCGGCGTACCGGGGCAGGTACAGGAGCGGCTGCGGCCGTCGGAACGGCATCCGGGGCATTACTACGATGTACAGCGATTCTACACGGCGGACGAAAGACATCTGAATTTGTATAATTATGTGGTTATGCACGAAAAGGGACATGACATAGCGCAGATGGATCCGGCGCTGGGATGGGCGTATGTGAAGCAGTTTTGGCGCAATCCCGACGGCAGCCTGGGAGTTGCGGGAGAGGACGGATAAAAGGGAATTTGTGGAAAATAACCAAAGAAGAGAAATAAATCCAATTTGCTATTGACAGCTACAACGAATTAGTAGTATTGTAGCTATAAGAGACATTATAGAAAGTAGACAAAGAAATACGTGGCTTTGGGAGGAAGACAGGTATGATAAACAACAAAAAGAAATTAAGGTCCTACAGAGAGTTCCTCTACATACTGCCCTTTCTTATCCTGGTGGCAGTGTTCTCGTATTATCCCCTTTACGGATGGATATATGCCTTTTTTGATTACCGCCCGCCCAGGCCTTTTTCCTTCGAGGATTTCCAGGGTCTCAAGTGGTTTAAGTATCTGGTGGATAATCCCATCCGGCTGAAGCAGACACTGACCGTGATCCGGAATACCTTCGCCATGAGCGGTCTGGCCATACTGACATCCTGGCTTCCCATGGTATTTGCCATTTTTCTCAACGAGATCAAGTGTATGCCTTTTCGGAAGGCGGTGCAGACCATTACCACGTTGCCTAACTTTGTAAGCTGGGTACTGGTATTCTCCGTGGCGTATAATCTGTTTTCCAGCGGCGGCATGGCCAACAGCCTGCTGATGAAAATGGGGGTTGTGGAGCGGCCCATTCTCTTTCTGCAGTCATCGGAGCATGTGTGGGGGAGCATGTGGCTGTGGAGTACCTGGAAGAGCCTGGGGTGGTCGGCTATCATGTACATTGCGGCCATATCGGGAATTGACGAGGAGCTGTACGAGGCGGCAAGAGTGGACGGCGCTACCAGGATGCAGCTGATCCGGCATATTACAATCCCCAGTATCCTGCCTACATATTTCGTGCTGCTGATGCTTAGCATTTCCAATTTCCTTTCCAACGGAATGGAGCAGTATTTTGTATTCCAGAATGCGTTTAATAAAGAGTCCATTCAGGTTCTTGACCTGTATGTCTATAATCTGGCCATGGGGAGCGGCAGCTATTCCGTTGCCACGGCGTTAAGCATGTTGAAGAGCGTGATCAGTGTGATACTGTTGTGTGTGGCCAACAAGCTGTCGAAGCTGATTCGTGGTGAAAGCTTTATGTAGGAGGAAACCTGTATGAAAGAGAAGAGTAAGAAAGTGAGGATGAAGCGCAGTGCAGGCGATTACGCCATAAGCGGGATTACCTATGTTGTGTTCGCACTGTTCGCGCTGGTCTGTGCGTATCCCTTTTACTACATATTCATCAATACCATCAGCGCCAACGACCTGAGCGAAAGAGGCAAGATTCTCTTCTGGCCCCAGGCAGTGCACTTTAGCAATTATTCCAGTGTGGTACAGATTCCGGGACTTCTGCAGGCAGCTAAAATATCGGTGGCAAGGACCCTGATCGGAACCGTGCTGACGGTTCTGCTGGCAGGCTTCCTGGGGTATATGTTTACCAGGGAGACCATGTGGAAACGGAAATTCTGGTATCGTTTCATTATTCTGACCATGTACTTTAATGCGGGAATCATTCCCTGGTACATCACTATGCGGAACCTTCATCTGGTCAATAATTTCTGGGCTTATGTGCTGCCTACGCTGGTGTCGCCGTTCAACATTATTCTGGTGAAAACCTATGTGGAGTCTACGCCCAGGGAGCTGCAGGACGCGGCGGAGATTGACGGCGCGGGAACCATGCGGATCTTTATTTCGGTGGTGCTGCCCATTATCAAGCCGATCCTGGCCACGGTGGCTATCTTTACCGCCGTGGGACAATGGAATTCCTTTCAGGACACGTTGCTGCTGATGTCAAAGACAGAGCTTCATACCCTGCAGTTCGTCCTGTACCAGTATATCAACCAGGCCAGTTCCCTGGCCTCGCTCCTGACATCCAATGCCGGCAGTGAAGCCATACAGCAGGCCCTGGCCACGGCCCAGACGGCCACCAGTGTCAGGATGACCGTGACAATTATTGTAGTGACACCGATCCTGCTGGTGTATCCCTTCTTCCAACGGTTCTTTGTGAAGGGTATCATGATCGGTGCAGTGAAAGGGTAGCAATAACATTACTATACAAATTTATTTAAGGAGGAAGTTATGATGAAGTGGAAAAAGACAGTTGCATTAGGCCTGGCCGCTGTTATGGCCCTGTCCGTTGCGGGCTGCGGCGACGACGGGTCCGGAGGACAGAGTTCAGGGGGGGCAGTTCAGGGGTCTCAGGGTTCCGGTTCCGGCGGAGGGAGCGGCGCTCCGGAAGGCGGATATGCGGAGTCGGACAGGATCACCGTCGAAGTGTATGACGTGGCGGCCAATTACCACGGCATTCAGAGCGGATGGTTTGCCAAGCTGGTGGGGGAGAGATTCGGCCTGGAGCTGAGCATTCTGGCACCCCAGGTGTCCGGTGATGACAGCCTTTATCAGACCAGGTGCAGCAACAATAATCTGGGTGACATCATTCTGCTGGATAACACGGACTTTATCGACTGTATTGACGCAGGGCTCATCAAGGACATCAGCGGATTGGTATACAATTATGAGAATCTGGCCGTGTTCAAGACCCAGATCGACGCATGGAACTCCCAGGTGGGAGACGGCTCAAAGCTTTACGGGATTCCCACGGAGATGACCAATACCTCCCCGGATACCTATTCGGAGAATATTCCTTTCTCGTCGGTGTGTCTGCCCTGGGACTATTATCAGGAGCTGGGAGCGCCGGAAATCAAGAATCTGGATGAGCTTCTGGATGTGCTGGAGCAAATGCAGAAGAACCATCCCACCAATAAAGACGGGGATTCCGCTTATGCCATTTCCCTGTGGAAGGACTGGGACGGCTTCGGGATGGAGAATATCCTGCAGACCTGTAAGTGGTACGGCCAGGAGGGCAGAGATTCCGTCCTCATCGGAAACGACAACACTGTCATGCCTATCATTGATGAAAACGGCGCTTACTATAAGATGCTGGAGTTCTTCTTTAAGGCCAACCAGAGAGGCCTGGTGGATCCGGACTCTCCGGATCAGAACTGGCAGATTACGGATGAGCAGAAGCTTCGTGCCTATCGGAAATACCTGCTGTGGTACAACTGGGAAATGAATCTGGCCAGCATCAAGCTGACAGAGGAAGAGCGGGCTGCCGGCGTGGGCTTTGTGACCGTTCCCGTCAGCGACATGAACATTTACCAGGTGGCGGATTCCTATTATGGATCCGGCCGTGTATGGGGCCTGGGTTCCGGCGTGGACGGTGAGAAGGAAAAGAGAATCATGGCGTTCCTGGACTGGATGGCAGGCTCTGAGGGTAATACTACCTTGTGGTGCGGCCTGGAAGGCATTAACTATGTGGAAGAGAACGGGCGCTTCGTACAGACAGAGGATGCCAACAAGTATATGCTGGGAGAAATTGCCATGCCTGACGAATGGGGCGGCGGAAGCTTTTCGGACGGGAACCAGAAGCTGAACCAGTACATAGTGTCCTCCATGGCTATTAATCCCAGGACCAACGAGCCCTACAGCTTCGGTTACTGGTCCTCCCAGCAGGAGAAGCCCAAGGATAAGAGGTGGGCTGACTGGACCGAGAAGTACGGCAAGGATAAGCAGACCGACTATTACCTGGAGAAGAACCTGATGAAGGTTGTGGCTAATGTAAATGTGGTTCTGGACAGTGATACCACGGATATTGCCCTGATCAGAAGCCAGTGTGCAAATGAGTTGAAGGATGCTTCCTGGAGAATGATTATGGCCAAGGACAGGGATGAGTTTGACCGGATGTGGAAAGAGACCAAGGAGAAGATGAACGGTCTTGGTTTTGAAGAACTCTATGAGTTTGACTGCCAGAAGTACCAGAAGGTCATAGATGTCAGAAAAGGAAATTGAGAAATCATTGCGATTTACCGCAGATACTGTGCTGCGGCAGGATTCCGGCTCATTGTTCCGTAAAAACATGGTTAAGTCATTGACAGAATAAAGGTGACAGGTATACACTATATTATATGTGTAAGAGAATGTTTTGCGATTATTAGCGTGCACTAGATATGCTGGATAAGGGGACCATGACATGGAAGAGAAAAAGACTGCCGGAGCACAGATCAAGGAAATCGCGAACAGGCTTGGAGTATCCCAGAGTACTGTTTCCGTAGTTCTGGGGGGGAGAGGTGACAAGATACGGATCTCGAAAGAGACCCAGAAAAAAGTCATGGATATGGCCAGGGAACTGAATTACCGGCCCAATATCTATGCCCGACGACTCCGTCAGGGGTCGGAGGAAGTACCTTATGTAGTAGTGGTGTTTTGGAGAAACGACAATCTGAATTCCCGGCTGGGCAGGTTTATCCAGGGGTTCCATGAGGCCTCCGAGAGAAAGGACTGCAGGGTGGAGCTGATGGTTCAGCCCTATAAGCCGGGAGAACTGATGCGCCATGCGGAAATGCTTTCCGGCAACCGGGTCAGCGGCGCCATTATCAGCGGCCTGTCCTCGGAGGATCAGGAGCAGCTGGAAGCACGAGATTATTCGATCCCTGTCATTCTCATTGGCAGGGAGAGTACCAAATTCCATTGCGTGATGATGGACAGCTATCAGACGGGAGAGCAGTGTATAGCCTGTATGGCGGCTCCGGAGGTGAAGACAGGGGCTTTCATTGGATTTAACAATGACAGCCGCGCCGAGAGGAAGATGGAGGCCGGCTTTATGGTGGGCTGCAGGAGCCGCAACATCCGGGTTAAGGAAGACTGGAACGTGTACCTGAGGTGCAGCAGTTATGAAAACGGATACGGGGCGGCAAAGGAAGTGCTGTCTAAAATAGAACTTCCCTCGGCCTGGCTCGTGGCGGACTGCAGGCTGGCCGGGGGCATCATGGATTACTGCCGGGACAATAATATCCGGGTTCCGGAGGACGTCAGATTGATTTTCTTTGAGGAATCAGGTATCCTGAAATACAACAGGCCTCCTCTTTCGTCGGTTGACGTTCCGTCCATGGAGATGGCGGAGACGGCGTTGGACATTGTGCTTCTGGCCTGCAGCAGTTCGATTGACATACCGATCCGGAGGGAGCATCTGCCCCTTTACCGCATCAGGGAGAGCAGCGGGAGCTATGGGCCGGCGGGGAAAGAAGCGGTGCAAAGTAAATAGAAAGAAATAGCGGCTTCCGGGATTCTGTTTCGGAACCGCTGTTTTTATAAATTAAGCTAAAACGAATTAGCATGAGGGCGGGAAACTGACGTATTTCGACAAACAGGAACGGGAGGATTCAGGATGGAGGAAAGAAAAATTTTACTTGCCCCGGAGGGCAGGGAGGAATTTCGGAATCAGGTGGATTTCTGCGTGGGAACCGGCCGGATGGGCCTGGCGCTCCACCGGGAATATCTGGAACAGCTGAAGCTGGTGCAGGAAGAGATCGGTTTCCGGTATATCAGGGGACACGGTTTGTTCTGTGACGACATGGCAATTTACCAGGAGAGCGGGGACGGTATTCCGGAATATAATTACACCTATCTGGACAGGGTGATGGACAGCTACCTGGAACTGGGCCTGCGGCCGTTTCTGGAGCTGGGCTTCATGCCGGAGAAAATGGCCAGCGGAAAGCAGACCATATTTTACTGGAAGGGAAATACCACCCCTCCCGCTTCCTATGAGAACTGGACGAAGATGGTGCAGGCGCTGCTGATCCATCTGTGCGAGAGGTACGGAAGGGAAGAGGTGGTTACCTGGCCGATTGAGGTGTGGAACGAGCCCAATCTGCCCGGCTTCTGGGAACATGCGGATATGCAGGAATATTTTAAGCTCTTCCGGCACACCTTTATTGCCGTGAAGGAGGTGGATTCCCGTTTTCGTGTGGGAGGGCCGGCGGTCTGCGGGGGCAGCGATGAGGTGTGGATCAAAGCTTTCCTGGAATACTGCCGGGATAACGGACTGGCGCCGGATTTTGTCACCAGGCACCACTATACCACGGAAGTGCCGGAGCCGGTGGGCCACTATGGTTATCCGGAGCTGATGAAGGCGGAGGACGGATTTGCCAACCTGCACACTACAAGGGACATTATTGACAGCTTCCCGGAATATAAGGGGCGGGAGATTCATATAACGGAGTTCAATACTTCCTATATCCCCAATGCCCCCCTTCATGACACCAACCAGAACGCGGCTTACATAGCTCATCAGTTGTCCCGTCTGGGGGAGGACAATGAATCCTATTCCTACTGGACCTTCGGGGATGTGTTTGAGGAGCAGGGTGTTCCCTTTACGCCCTTCCACGGGGGCTTCGGGCTGGTGGCAAACGGTTGTATTCCCAAGCCCACCTTCTGGACCTTTGCCTTTTTCAAGAAGCTCAAGGAAGGGAAGGGCCACTGTATTCTGCGAAATGACCATGGGGTGGTCATGTGTATGGAGGACGGAAGCTACCAGGGAGTAGTATGGAATGTCACCAACAGGCGTACCGGACAGCCGTATCTGCTGACCCTGGAAATCCGGGAGCAGCAGGAGGGCTGTCTGCTGACCAGAACGGTGGACGAGACCCACTGTAATCCGCTGAAGGTATGGCATGACATGGGGGAACCGTCCAGCCTTACCGGTGAGCAGCGGAGCCTCCTGCAGGAGGCGGCCCGGCCATTTGTAAAGACAAGGCGGGTGAAGCCGCAGAACGGCAAACTGGAGATTTCCTTCCCGGTGGAAGAAAACGGTGTGGTCTATTTCCGGTGGAAGGCCGGAGAGGTGAAGCCGGACAGGGGATATTCCTATGGGCGCGCCACTCAGTATCCGGCGATCAATCCGGTGACAAGGCTGGATTACCCGGATCCCGACGTGATCCGGGTGGAGGACACCTACTATATGGTCAGCACCACCATGCACTTTATGCCCGGTTGTGAGATCCTGCGTTCCTATGATCTGCGGAACTGGGAGCATTTATCTTATGTGTATGACAAGCTGGACAGCACCCCGGCCCAGAGACTGGAAGGAGAAGAGAATATCTACGGAAAGGGAATGTGGGCCGCATCCCTGCGTTTCCATGAAGGCGTATACTATGTATGCTTCGTGGCCAACGATACCCACAAGACCTATCTGTATACGGCAGGACGGCCGGAGGGTCCCTGGGAGAAGCATGAGATAGAAGGCTTTTACCATGACTGCTCCCTGCTGTTTGACGATGACGGCAGGCGGTATATCGTCTACGGGAACCGGCAGATCCGGATTACCGAGCTGAAGGAGGATTTAAGCGGTCCCCTGGAGGGCGGGCTTCAGAGGATGCTTTTGGAGGACAAGGACAATCCTCATCTTGGGTATGAGGGAAGCCATCTGTATAAGATAAAGGGAAAATATTATCTGTTCCTGATTCATTCCAGGCCCGACAAGTGGAGAAGGACGGAGGCCTGTTTCGTGGCGGATTCCCTGGAAGGGGAGTTTACGGGTGGAGACGTGCTGGACGACGACAAGGGGCTGCCGGACAGAGGCATTGCCCAGGGACCCATTGTTGACACCCCGGAGGGGAAATGGTATGCCCTGCAGTTCCAGGACAGCGGGGCCGTGGGGCGGATTCCTTTCCTTCTGCCCGTGACCTGGAAGGACGAGTATCCTGTCTTTGGAGACGGGGGAACGATTCCGGAGGAGTTTCCGTTGGAGAGCACCAGGCCGGGATATGTATATAAGCCTTTGGTGGGCAGCGATGATTTTAAAGGAGAACTGAAGAGCCATTGGGAATTTAACCATGAACCGGATCCGGCGCTGATCTGTCATGATAAGGCTGCCGGAACCTGGCAGGTGACCACGGATAAGGTGTGCGGTTCCCTGCTGCAGGCCAGAAATACCCTGACCCAGAGGATGCTCTGGCCGGGTTGTGCAGCGGAAGTCACCCTGGACGGCAGCGGCCTGAAAGAAGGGGACTTTGCCGGGCTGTGCGCACTGCAGGCATGCTTCGGGTTTGTGGGACTGACCCGCAGAAACGGAAAGCTGATGATGGTAGTCAGGACCGTGGAGCCGGGAGAATTCCGCAAATTCCCTCCGGAGAATCAGCCGGAGCAGGAATGGGAGGCCGTCCCGGTGGAGGAGAAGGCTTATATCCTGAAGCTGGAGGCGGATTTTACCGGGGGGAAGGACACCTGTACCTTCTGGTATAAGGAAAGGAGCTTTTGGAGCCGGTGGCAGAAGATCGGACCGCAGCACCAGCTTCGCTTTGGCATGGAACATTTCTGCGGCTGCCGTTTCGGCCTGACGGTGTATTCCACCGCGGAGACCGGAGGCAATGCGGTATTCAGTAATTTTGGCTATCATGAGCGGTAAGGAGGAGGTAATCTATGCACACAAAACAAAATCAGGCATTGACCATGTATCCGTTATTCTTTGATCCGATTTACAGGACGGCCTACATGGAGGACAAGGATGGAAAAGCTGCCCTGAAATACCGGGATGACATTTGGGGGGTCAGGCTGGAGGACAACGGCGACGTGACCTTTACCATGCGCGCGCCCTCGGCGGAGACGGTAGAAGTAGCCGGGGTAGGAGGGAGCATGGGAAGGGAGCGCATTGCCCTGGAGCGGGACGAAGAGGGCTGCTTTTCCGGAACCGTGTCGGGTATCGCGCCGGGCTTCCACTATCATTTCTGGTATGTGGACGGCGTGCAGGTGACCAATCCCCTGGCGCCGGTGGCTTACGGGTGCTTCGGGGCCACTAATTTCTTTGAAGTGCCCAGGGAGGGGGAGGATTTCTGGTTCCTGAAGGACGTGCCCCACGGGGATGTCCAGATACGCACTTATGTGTCGGGGATCAACGGGCATGTGAAGAAATGCTATGTATATACGCCCCCTTCTTATAACAGGGAACCGGGGAAGAAATATCCGGTGCTTTATGTGCAGCACGGCGTCGGTGAGGACGAGACAGGCTGGATCTGGAACGGAAAGCTGAATTTTATCCTGGATAATCTGATTGCCGAGGGGAAAGCCAGGGAGATGATTGTGGTCATGTGCTGCGGCTACGCATTTCAGAAGGAGGAAGATCCTGTCTTTTTCCCGGGGGATTTCGGCAGGGAGATGACGGAGAATGTGATTCCCTTTATCGAGAACCATTACCGCACGGCAAAGGGGAGAAGCAACAGGGCCATGGCCGGACTTTCCCTGGGCTCTGCCCAGGCTACTCAGTTTGTTGCCCGTTTCCAGGAGCTGTTTGCCCATCTGGGAGTCTTTTCCGGCATGCGGGACGAGGAGACGGAGAAGATTTTAAGCAGACAGGGGGAATACCCCATGGAGACAGTGCTGATGACCGCCGGAACCGGGGAGAAGGGACTGGACCAGGCGCAAAAGGCTTACACCGACCGCTTCCAGGCGCTGGGCGTGGCGGGAGGCCAGAGATGCTATCCCGGATACCATGAGTGGCATGTGTGGCGGGCGAGCCTGAGGGATTTCGCGGAACTGATCTTCCGGAAGGGGGCAGATGCGGAGGACGGTGCCGGGACATGTGAAGCCGGGGAAGCGGATTTCCGGTATGAGGAGATGTCTCTGGACCGGGAGCAGCTGGACCGCCAGACCTTTGCGGAGCATATCCTGATGTTTGATCCTATCTATAAAGGGCTGGTTCATGCCTTTGATGAGAAGGGCAGGCCTGCGGGGAAATATAAGGATGAGCACTGCGGTGCGGAAGTGGTGGATGCAAAAGCGGGAAAGGCCAGATTCTGGATCAGGGCCCAGGGTGCCAAAACCGTGGAAGCAGACATCTGGGGCATGGGATGCTTTGCCATGGAGCAGGGAGAGGATGACTGGTGGACCTGTGAGGTGACGGGGATCGAGAAGGGATTCCATTACTACGGCATAAAGGTCAATGGCGTGGACGTTCTGGACGGAAACGCCCCTGTGGGCTACGGCGGCTTCCGGGCCATTAACTATCTGGAAATGCCGGAGGAGGATTTTGACGAGTACAGGATCCGCCAGAATCCCCACGGGACGGTTCACCTGAACTATTACCGTTCAGAGGAGACCGGGCGCACCAAGCTGTGCTATGTGTATACCCCTGCTTCCTATGAGAAGGAGCCTGACCGCCGGTATCCCGTACTCTATCTGCAGCATGGGGGAGGCGAGAACGAAGCAGGATGGATCTGGCAGGGCAAGCTTGCCAACCTGGCGGACAATCTCATTGCTGCAGGGCAGATGGAAGAGATGATTGTGGTCATGAACACGGGGTATTCTTTCCCGGACAACGGAAACTATCATCCGGCCATGAGCGCTTTTGCAGAGGAGCTGGTAAGCAGCGGGATTCCGTTTATCGACAGGACCTACAGAACCATTGCCGACAAGGAGCACAGGGCCATGGCAGGACTGTCCATGGGCGGTATGCAGACTCAGAAATGTGTCTTTGCCCATCCGGAGGTCTTCCGCTATGCGGGCATCTTCTCGGGAGGCCTGACCATCCGCAATGAGGAGGTGGATTACAGCTCCATCCTTCTGGATCCGGAAGAATTTAAGAGGCGGTTTGCAATGCTCTTTGTGGCCTGCGGGATGCAGGAGGGGAGCTACGAGAGTACGAAGAAGAATGAGGAGACCGTTCTGGCGGCGGGTGTACCCATCGTTGTCTTTGAAGGGTACGGGTACCATGACTGGACCTTCTGGCGGCACTGTGCAAATGACTTCCTGAGGAAGCTGTTCCGCTGATATAAAGCGGCATGCAGGACGGAAAATAATACTTTATCATAAAAGAAAGGGAAGATATGGCCAAACAAGCAAAAATAACGGTTCATCCGTCTTATGAGACCGGGGAAATTTCCCCCAGATTATTCAGTACTTTCCTGGAGCCTATAGGCACCATGGTAAACGGCACCATGTTCAATCCCAAGCATCCCACGGCTGACGGGCAGGGCTTTCGCCAGGACTTTATCGATGCGCTGAAAGCCACGGATATGCCGGCGGTGCGCCTTCCCGGAGGGAATTTTGTGTCGGCCTGGAGCTGGAAGGATTCCATCGGGCCGAAGGAAGAAAGAAAAGTAAGGCTTGACCCGGCGTGGCACCAGTACATCACAAACGAGGTAGGCCATGACGAGTATCTGCAGTGGGCGGAGAAGGTGGGAGCGGAGCCTCTCTACACCATTAACCTGGGCACCGGGGATATGCGGGACGCCATGGATATAGTGGAATACACCAATCATGAGGGCGGGACCTGGTGGTCCGACCTGCGCCGGAAGAACGGCCATGAGCAGCCCTACGACGTGAAGACCTGGTATCTGGGCAATGAAATGGACGGTCCCTGGCAGCTGGGTTCCTGGGACAAGGATCCAAGAGGCTACGGTGTCCGGGCCAACGAAATATCCAAGGCCATCAAATGGATCGACGGACGAATCGAGACGGCGGTGTGTGCTTCTTCGGCGCTTTTCATGGATCATTATCCTCAGTGGGAGGAAACGGTGCTGCAGGAATGCTATGATTCCGTGGACTATCTTTCCATGCACCATTACCACAGCGCACCTCCCGGAGATGTGAAGGCGCTTTTGGGCGGCTCCGTGTATTACGAGGACTTTATCAATACGGAGGTAGCCCTCTGTGACCTGATCGGGGCAAAATGCCGTTCTCCGAAGAAGATCATGCTCTCCTTTGACGAGTACGGTGCCATGATCCGGCCCAATACCCCTCTGCATCCGGGATACGGCTACCACAATATGATCCGGGCGCATTACAGATTTGACCCTCAGCGGAAATATATCCTTCATGACCCCGACAATATGGAAGAGCGTTTCCGCCCGGGCGGGGATCTGCTGCAGATGCTGTCCATGCTGTCCATCCAGCTGGCGTTCCTGCGCCATGCGGACCGGGTGAAGATTGGCTGTATGACAGGCGGCCTGGGAGCACTGTGTGCCTCCGACCATGACCATGTATGGAAGTCGGCTTCCCATTACGCTTACTGCCAGATGATGGAATATGCCCGGGGCACCTCCATGGAGACTGCCGTGGAGAGCGAGACCTTTGATCTGCCCGGGTATGCCATAGATGATACCTCCCAGTACACCGGCAAGGAGGGCGTGAACTACATAGACGCCGCTTCCGCCTGGGATAAGGAGAGGGAGCAGCTGGCGGTATTCGTCATCAACCGCAGTGAAGAGGAGGAGTATCCGCTGACCCTGGATGTCAGGGGCTTTGAGGAGTATGTGTTTGCAGGCCATCAGGAGATGCACACCGCTGACCTGGAGGCGAGGAACACCTATGAGGAACCGGATGTCATCAAGCCTGCGGAGCATCAGGGGGGAACCTTTGAAAACAATGTGCTGAAAACCCATGTCAAGCCCCTGTCCTGGAATGTGATTCTTTTCAGAAAGGCGGCCAAATAAAGCAGGCAGGTACGTCTGCGGAACAGGAAGGATATGAATAAAAAAGAGGATACCACAGCCCTGCTGCCCGACGGAACCTGTTTTCCGTTCTGGGAGAAGGAGAATGTTTTTGACAGAGAGATACATGTGGACGGTACCCGCGGAAAGAAAGGAGAAGGGGACGGCAGTGCTGCCAGTCCCTTTCTTACCATACAGGAAGCGGCGGATGTGGCAGAGCCCGGAACCCGCATTCTGATTCATGGCGGAACCTACAGAGAGTGGGTCAGGCCCGGGAGGGGCGGGGAGTCCCCGGAGAAGATGATCGGCTACGAAGCCTTTGGCGACGGAGAGGTAATCGTCAAAGCGTCCGAGCAGGTGAGGAGCTTTTGTGAAAGCACGGGCTGGCGCCTGGGCGGGTTCCCCGGGGAACCTCTAAATGCCGGAATGCGTATCTGGCAGCACAGACTGGATCCGGATATGTTCCGGGGCTATAACCCCTTCTGCGCGGTAAATATTCTTCATGACAGACTGTTTTTGGAGTACGACAAGACGGACATGACTACCTATTTGAACAGAAGGGGGATGGTATTCTGTGACGGCAAGCCTTTAAAGCAGGTGAGCCTGTACGGTCAGATGTCCCGGGAGGAGGGAACCTACTGGGTGGAAGCCAACGGCCAGACCGTTCATTTCCGCCTCCCCGGGGATGGGGATCCGGCGGAGCATGTGATGGAGATTACCTGCCGGGAGCAGTGCTTTGCCCCGGCGGAGCCTTTTCTGTCTTATATCAAAGTAAAAGGACTTACCTTTGCCCATGCGGCCACCGGGGCGCCGGTGCCCCAGCGGGGAGCCTTGTCCTGCTACAGGGGCCATCACTGGATCATAGAGGACTGTGTCATAGACTGGTCCAATGCCGTGGGAATCGACGTGGGCAACGAATGCTGGCATCATGAGTGGAAGGAAGGGCAGACGATCGGCAACAGCGTAATCCGCAGATGTACGGTGCGGGATGCGGGGGTGTGCGGCATTGCCGGGCTTCACGCGGAGAATATGCTGGTGGAGGACTGTCTGATTACGGGAACCGGCTGGCAGCGTATGGAGCTCTCCTGGGAAGCGGGAGGGATGAAGCTGCATAACAGCAGAAACGGCCTGTTCCGGCGCAATATTTTCCGGGACACCTTCCGGGCGGACCACATCTGGCTGGACTGCGGAAACGAGAACAACCGCCTGACCAGGAACCTGTTCCTCAACGGTATTGAGCAGAGGGAGGCGGTGTTCATTGAATGCACGAAAGAGGGGGTAAACCTGATTGACCATAATATCTTCTGGAATGTGGAGGGGAGATTTGACCGGAAAGCGGTTGTGGAGCAGCCCGGTTCCTCCGGCTGGTATAAGCTGGCCGAGGACAGTGTGGTCAACGGGTATGCCGTGTACGGGGAAGGTACGGACCGTATGCGGGTGGTAAACAACCTGATCGGCAAATGCAGGAGTGCGGGCTATTTCGCCAAGCCGGTGGCTTTTCGCATGCACGGGATTGAGCGGGGAGGAACCTCCAGGGATGCGGTGCTGGCAGGGAACATTTTCTATGACTGCGGGGAAGCGGCCATCAAGTTTCCCACCAGGGACAATGTTTCGGAGGGGAACCTGTACGTAAAGCTGAAGGGCGGTTATCTGCGGGTGCTCTATCCCGAGCCGGAGGTATGCTTAAATCTCCCTGCCTGGCAGGAGTTTGAGGGATTTGACCTTACGGGGCAGGAGGGATGGTTTGACATTCAGGTGGACACGGAACGCTTAACCATTACCTTTGCGGAGGCCGGAGAAGCCTTGTTCGGCATGCCGGGGGAACTGGAGCGGCGGAAGCACGTAAAGCATGTGGAAGATATGGGAAGTCTGGAAGTATCGGCCCTGGAACGGGAAACAAAGGTTGACCGCCGGGTATTGTGGGAAGAGGATTTCCTGGGGAATGCCGGGGAAGGCGGCAGGGTGCTTCCCGGGCCCTTCCGGAAGGTAAAGGAGAACGAAATTTACCATATTGATCCCAGAAAATCGTAAAGAGAAACACGGACGGAAAGCCGGAAGAGGAGGGAAAAGGATGATCAGAACAGTAAAAACGGAAAACGGAATGGTGCGGGGAATTGAGGCGGCGGATCCCAGGATTACGGCCTTTAAGGGGATTCCCTTTGCGGCGCCTCCGGTGGGGGAGAACAGATGGCGGGCGCCCCAGCCTGCCGCTGACTGGGAAGGGGTATTGGAGGCATACCGGTTTGCCCCCATTTCCATGCAAAGCGTTCCCGGACTGGGAGACGATATTTACTGTAGAGAATGGCATGTGGATCCGGAGATCGCCATGGGGGAGGACTGTTTGTACCTGAATGTGTGGACCGGGGCCGGGAAGCCGGAGGAGAAGCGTCCCGTGCTGGTATGGTTTTTCGGCGGCGGGCTGCAGTGCGGCTATCCTGCGGAGATGGAGTTTGACGGGGAGCGCCTGGCCAGAAGGGGAATCGTAGTGGTTTCCATCAATTACAGATTGAATGTATTCGGCTATCTGGCGCATCCGGATCTGACCAGGGAGCAGCCGGAGGCACCCTCCAATTTCGGAAGCCTGGATCAGCAGGCAGGGCTGAAATGGGTGGTGCGCAATATTGCGGCCTTCGGGGGTGATCCCGGTAATATCACCATTGCAGGCCAATCCGCAGGCGGCGGAAGCGTGCTGAGCCAGATGGCCTGTAAGAAGAATGAGGGCCTGTTCCAGAAGGCCATCATCATGAGCGCTATGATCAGAAGCCCCTACAGGGCAGGAGGAATAGGAGATCCGGAGAAGCTGGACAGTGCGGAGAGAAACGGGCAGGCGTTTTTCGATTTCCTGGGAGTGAAGACTTTGGAAGAAGCCAGAAAGCTGGAGGCTGCGTTTATCCGGGACCGCTATGAGGAATACACCAGGGAGCATCCGGCCATGTTCACGGTTCTGGACAACTGCTTCTGCGTGGGGGATCCCCTTGTGCTGTACGCAAAGGGAGAGTGCGTGGATGTGGCAGTGATGGCCGGAAATACGGAGGACGAATTCCACAATGAGATTCCGGCAGCCGACGAGGAGGAGCTGAAGCGCATGGCCGGAGAGCTTCTGGGAGAGCGGGCGGAGAGATTCCTGGCCTGTCCGGAAGCCCGGGTGAAAACGGACACCGGCTATGCTCCGGTGAGCGGAATCAGCTGTACGGTGAGAAGCGAGTTCCTGAAAAATGCGGCAGGTGCAAAGCCCCGGAAAAACTATTATTACAGCTTCCAGGCGGATATTCCCGGCTGGGACGATCCCGGCACGTTCCATTCCGTGGATCTGTGGTTCTTCTTTGAGACCCTGGCCAAGTGCTGGCGGCCCTTTGTGGGCAGGCATTATGACCTGTCCCGGAAGATGTGCAATTACTGGGCCAATTTCATCTCCACAGGAGATCCCAACGGGAAGGACGCTGACGGCAGCGATATGCCTTACTGGGACTGCTATACCCCGGAGCATAGGACGGAAATGCTTTTTACCGGTGAAGGCCCTGTAGTAAGGACCAATGAGGAATCCGATTTCACGAAGCTTATTATAGAGCAGATTGGGGAAATGGTGTAGGCTCGATTATAATGTAGAAGGAGGGGACAGGAACGATGCAGAATCGCAGGAACGAAGCGCTGGAAAGCCATGGGATCTTCTTTGACCCGGTGTATCTGCAGATGCGGCTGCACAAGGGGCCGGAAGGAATCGGGCCCAGACATTTTGACGAGGAACCGGGGGTGAGGGTGGAGGAAAACGGGGATGTGACCTTCTGCTTTTATGCGCCGGAGGCAAAATCCATGGAGGTGGCAGGGTTTGGAAACAGCGCCATGACCGGACAGCGCCATCCCATGGAAAAGGATGACAGGGGGTATTTTCGGGCTACGGTGCCGGGAATTCCCCCGGGATTTCATTATCATGAGTATTTTATGGACGGGGTGAGCGTGGTAAATCCTCAGGCGCCGGTGGGATACGGGGCGCACCGGGCAGTCAATTTCTTTGAAAAGGAAGGGGAGGGGGATTTTTATTTCCTGAAGGACGTGCCCCATGGGGAGGTGCGTCTGGAATACTTCCACAGCAGCGTCACCGGCCGCACCAGGGCCTGCTATGTGTATACGCCGCCGGGGTACGGACAGGAGGAGGGCGTAAAATATCCGGTGCTCTATCTGCAGCATGGCGGCGGGGAGAGTGAGAGCGGATGGGTCTGGCAGGGGAAGGCCAACCTGATTGCGGATAATCTGATTGCCGCCGGAGAATGTCCGAAATTACTGATTGTCATGAACAGCCTGTACTGTCCGGGACAGGAGCCGGAGGAATTTCTGGCGGGAGACTTTGACAGTATGCTGCTGAAGGACTGTATGCCTTATATAGAGGGAAAATATGCCGTGGATGCCGGGAAGCGCGCCATGGCGGGATTGTCCATGGGCAGCTACCAGACTATCATGACCACCTTATACCACCTGGGCATGTTCCCCTATATCGGGATCTTCAGCGGTACGCCGCAGCGGCGGTGGTACGCCAGGGAGGATTACATGAAAGCCTTCGAAGATCCGGCAGTGTTCCGGGAGAAGGTAAAGCTGCTCTTTTTCGGATACGGGGAGCAGGAAGAACGGATTGTGGGCGAGCTGGAGGAGCAGTTCCGGGAATTCCGGGAGAAGGACATTCCTTATGTCAATTATACCTGTCCGGGGTATCATGAGTGGACGGTATGGCGGAAGTGTCTGCGGGAATTCCTGAAGCTGCTGCCCAGGGCCTGAGGGCCGGGTGGAAGCAGCGGGGCAGCCCTGGAGGCGGGACATCCGGAAGCTGTCTCCGGGGCTGCAGATAAGCGCATAACGGAAAGGAGAGCGTATGATCAGAAAGGTAAAGACGGAAAACGGCTGGGTCAGGGGCATAGAGGCGGCAGATCCCAGGATTACGGCTTTTAAGGGAATCCCCTTTGCAGCGCCGCCGGTGGGGGAGAACCGGTGGCGGGCGCCCCAGCCCTGTGAAGACTGGGAGGGGGTCAGGGATGCCTTTCGCTTTGGCCCCATAGCGGTACAGGACACGCCGGGGCTTGGGGATGACATTTACTGCCGGGAATGGCATGTGGACCCTGAGATAGACATGGGGGAGGACTGCCTGTATCTGAATGTGTGGACCGGAGCCCGGAAAGCGGAGGAGAAGCAGCCGGTGCTGGTGTGGTTCTACGGCGGGGCGCTGCAGTGGGGATATCCTGCGGAGATGGAATTCGACGGGGAGAGGCTTGCCCGTAGAGGAGTGGTGGTAGTGACGGTCAATTACCGGATCAATGTATTCGGATTCCTGGCCCACCCGCAGCTGACCGGGGAACAGCCGGAGGCTCCGGCTAATTTCGGAAGCCTGGACCAGCAGGCGGGCATCAGGTGGGTGGTGCGTAATATTGCCGCCTTTGGCGGGGATCCGGAGAATATTACCATTGCCGGACAGTCTGCCGGCGGGGGAAGCGTGCTGAGCCAGATGGCCTGCCCGGACAACCGGGGGCTTTTCCAGAAGGCGGTGATTATGAGCGCCATGATCAGAAGCCCCTATAATCAGGGACGGATGGGAAAGGCCCAGGACATGCAGGAGGCAGAGGAGAACGGCAGTGCCTTTTTTACTTTCCTGGGGGTGAGCTCCCTGGAGGAGGCCAGAAAGCTGGACGCCCTGTATATCCGTGACAAATACGCCGAATATGCCCGTTCAAACCCCAGGATGGGCGTAGTGGAGGACGGGCGCTTCTGTCTGGGAGATCCCCTGAAGCTGTTTCAGGAGGGAAAAAGTGTGCCCGTTGCGGTGATGGCAGGCAATACCGCGGACGAGTTTCCGAATTTCCTCACGGCGGATTCGAGGGAGGAGCTGGAGGAGAAGGCAGCGGAATGCTTCGGGGAGAAGGCAAAGGAATTTCTTGCCTTTGCAGAGGCCGGACAGCAGGACCACGAGGGCCGGTATGCCAGGGTCAGCGGCATAGAGTGTACGGCAAAGAGCCTGTTTCGTTACCCCAGGGGGGATGGAAAACCCTGCTATTATTACTGTTTTGAGCCGGATATTCCGGGGTGGGACAATCCGGGTACCTTCCATTCCTCGGATCTGTGGTTTTTCTTCGAGACTCTGGCGAAATGCTGGAGGCCCTTTGTGGGAAGGCATTATGACCTGGCCAGGCAGATGTGTAATTACTGGGCTAACTTTATCAAAACCGGGGATCCCAACGGAGCCGACGCGGACGGAAGTCCCATGCCCCTGTGGCAGCCGTACAGCAGGGAGGAGCCCTGGGAGATGAGGTTCAGGCCTGAGGGACCGGTCCCTCAAAAAGAAGAGGCAACACCTTTTCAGGAATTTCTGATGGATATTATGAAAGAGCGCATTTCCGAGGGGAAATGAAAGACGAGGAGGATAATGAGCATGAAAAAACAGGCATTTAACCCGTACCTGCCGTCCTGGGAGTATATACCGGACGGCGAGCCCCATGTCTACGGAGACAGGGTCTATGTCTACGGTTCTCATGACTTTTTCAATGGGTATGTATTCTGCATGGGGGATTATGTGTGCTGGTCGGCGCCTTTGGATGATCTGGCAGACTGGCGTTATGAGGGCGTGATCTACCCCAGAAATGAGGATCCGCTGAACAAGGAGGGAAAGGCCTGCCTCTATGCCCCGGATGTGACCCGGGGACCGGACGGCAGATACTATCTCTATTATGTGCTGGATAAGCAGCCTATTGTGTCCGTGGCAGTGTGCGATACTCCCGCGGGACGGTATGAATTTTACGGCTATGTCCATTATCCGGACGGCACCCGGCTTGGGGAGAAGGAGGGGGACGAGCCTCAGTTTGACCCGGCGGTGCTGACGGAAGGGAAGCTGACCTATCTCTATACCGGCTTCAGCGGCAGATGGGACAAGGACCGCTCAGGCTCCATGGCGGTGGTGCTGGATGAGGATATGCTGACGGTGCTGGAATCCCCTGTATGCGTAGTGCCGGGGTACACTCACTGCCAGGGAAGCGGCTTTGAAGGCCATTCCTTCTTTGAGGCGTCTTCCATCCGTAAAATCGGAGATACCTATTACTTTGTCTATTCTTCCGAGGTGATGCACGAGCTGTGCTATGCCACCAGCAAGCATCCCAGGGAGGGCTTCGTATACAGGGGCGTGCTGGTGAGCAACTGCGACCTGCACATCGACCATGACAAGCCGGGGGATATGCCCATGGCCTACGGGGCAAACAATCACGGCGGCCTGGTGGAAATAAACGGTGAGTGGTATATATTCTATCATCGCCATACCAACGGCACCTGGTACAGCCGGCAGGGCTGTGCGGAGAAGCTTACGCTTGCGGAGGACGGGAGCTTTGCCCAGGTGGAGCTGACCTCCTGCGGCTTAAACGGCGGGCCTCTGGTGGGAAAAGGGGAATATCCGGCCCATATCGTATGCCGTCTGTTCACGGACGAGCCCGAAGGGCATGTGGGCGGCGCAAAGCAGCCCAAGGTGATGCAGGACGGCAGGGACGGCGACGAAGAGCCGGGGTACATTGCCAATATCACGGATTCCGCTACGGCCGGCTTCAAGTATTTTGACATGCAGGGAGTAACGAAGATCCGCATTACGGTGCGGGGGTATGCCAACGGCACCTTTGAGGTGCGGACGAAATGGGACGGAGAGGTCCTGGCCCGGATTCCGGTGGTGTATACCAATGTGTGGGAGGACTACGAGGCGGACATTGCCATGCCGGATGGCGTGCAGGCGCTGTACCTGACTTACAGAGGGCAGGGAAATGCCAGCCTGTTGTCCTTTGCCCTGCTGTAATGGAAATTGTAAAGAGCCGTATATAGAAGATATATAGAAGTTTAGCCTGTCCTGCTTTTTTGGATTGCCAATATTCGGGCTTTCCAGTATAATGCAATCAGTGAATACGGGAGCAGGAGGCTTACGGCATGAGTACTGACAGAAAGAATCGTTATTTACGGAGAACCTGCAGCCTGTTCTGTGCGGCCCTTCTGGCCGCGGCAGGATGCGGGGAAGCGGGGGAAGAAGCCTTTGGCGGTGCGGATGGCACTCCGGCAGAGAGCAGTGGGGAAGCTGGCACTCCGGCAGAGAGCAGCGGGGAAGCTGGCACCTCGGCAGAGAGCAGCGGGGAAACGGGTACTCCGGCAGAGAGCAGTGAGGAAGCGGGGGCCGCGGCGGAACCGGAGGTTTTTGGAGAACCGGGGCAGCTTGCGGCCTACGACCCGGCCCGGGCCCACTATGGCCTGAAAATCCGGGCAGACGAAGAGATTCATGAAATCAGCGACCTGCTTTACGGCATCTTCTTCGAGGACATTAACTTTGCCGCGGACGGAGGCCTGTACGCGGAGATGGTACAGAACCGTTCCTTTGAGTTCACCTCCCTGGCCCAGGGCAATGAAAAACATGCCTGGCGGGATGTGGGGGAGATCACGGCCAATGTGGTGACCGATGACCCGGAAGGGGGACTAAACTGCAATAATACAAATTACATGGTGCTGACGAACGGCACGGCGGATACTCCGGCAGGAATTGCAAACAGAGGATTTCTGGAAGGAATGGCGGTAGAAGAGGGCAAAAGCTACCGCTGTTCTTTGTGGGCAAAAGGGCTGGAGGGCTACGACGGGGAGTTGAACCTGGCAATCACGGAGGACGGGGAAAGCATAGGCGGGGCAGTGGTGCCGGGGATCACCGGGGAGTGGCAGCAGTATGAGATCCTGATCCAGCCGGCACGGACGGCGGATCAGAATGTGGAGCTGCAGCTGACCATCGGGCCAGGCAGCGTGGCGGTGGATATGGTGTCCCTGTTTCCCACAGATACCTATCAGGGCAGAGCGAACGGGCTGCGGGCGGATCTGGCGGAGAAGCTGGAAGCCCTGCAGCCGAAATTCCTGCGCTTTCCGGGAGGCTGTGTGGTGGAAGGCGTGAGCCTGGAGCTGGCCTATGACTGGAAGGATTCCATCGGTGTGGACCGGGAGGGGGAGCCTCTGTATTTCAATGGCACTTATGGGGATGTGGCGGCCAGGAAGCAGGGGCAGAATATCTGGACTAACGAAAATACCTCCAATGACCGGTATCCCTCGTATATGACCTATGGCCTGGGCTTTTATGAATTCTTTCTGCTGGCGGAGGACTTAGGCGCGGTGGGAGTGCCCGTGGTCAACTGCGGGCTGTGCTGCCAGGGGCAGAGTAACGGCAGGGGAAAAGCAGTGGGAACTCCGGAATTTCAGGAGTATATTCAGGATGCACTGGATCTGGTGGAATTCTGCCGGGGCGGGGCGGATACCAAATGGGGGGCAGTCCGCACTGCCATGGGTCATGAAGAGCCCTTTGCCCTGAAATATGTGGGCATCGGCAATGAGCAGTGGGGAGCGGATTTTTATGCCCATTATGAGGCCTTTGTGGAAGCCTTTGCCCAGGCAGGGCAGGAAGATCCTGCGATGTATGGGGATATTGAGCTGATGTTTACGGCAGGGGTGGACGACGGTGACAGCGGTGGGGATTATATGGCGGCTTATCAGGAGGCGGCCCGTTATCTGGCAGAGCACCCCGGTATGGCGGTGGAGGATTTTGCCGGTGCCATTGACCATCATTATTACAATGCGCCCAACTGGTTCCTGGAGCATACGGATTATTATGACGAGGCAAATTACAGCAGGGATACCGCGTCTATGACGGAGGCCCGCTTCGGGGGCGGCATGAAGGTATTTTTGGGGGAGTATGCCGCTAAGTCCAACACTTTGAGGGCAGCCCTCTCGGAGGCTGCATATATGACGGGACTGGAACGCAACGGGGATATGGTGGTGATGGCGGCTTATGCCCCCCTTTTCGGCAATGTGACGGCCACTCATTGGGCGCCGGATCTGATCTGGTTCAACAATCATACGGTGACCCCTTCCATCAATTATTACGTGCAGCAGATTTTTTCCCGGAATGCAGGGACAACCCTGCTGTCTTCAGAGCTCACCGGGGCGGAAGAGCCGGCGAAGGGGCTGCAGGGATCCGTGGGTCTGGGTACCTGGAACACCAGGGCTGCCTTTTCTAATCTGAAAATTGTTGACAACGAAACGGGAGAGGTTCTGGGAGAGGACGATTTCAGTGAGGATGATTTCACGGAAAACTGGATCAACGTGTCTGACGGCAGGTGGAAGATGGAGAACGGAGAGCTGGTACAGAGCAATTCCAGTACCAATACGGGACGTTATTTTAACACCGGTTCCGCCGCTTATTTCGGAAGCTCCGACTGGAAAAATTATACCATGACGGTGACCGCCAGAAAGGATGGGGGGCATGAGGGCTTTCTGATTCCCTTTGGCGTACAGGATACAAATAATAATTATTTCTGGAACATCGGCGGCTGGAGCAATACGGTTTCCTGTCTCCAGCAGGTCAGCGACGGGATAAAGTCCGACCGCATTTTCGGGACGGAGAAGGACTGCGTTATCAAAAACGGGCAGGACTATCAGCTGAAGCTGGTAGTGACGGAAGACAATGTCAAGTGCTATATTGATGACGAGCTTTATGTCGATTATAATATCAGTGAAAATAAGCGCTATGAGAGTTATCAGGTGGTGAGCACAGACGATACCGGTGATATTATCATTAAGCTGGTGAATGTGACCGGGCAGGCCAGAACCTTTGCCGTGGACATAGAAGGGGCAGGGACGCTTGGAGATACCGGGACAGTGGAGCTGGTGGCGGGAGACAGCCTGACCAATGATAATATCCTGGGTCGGGAAGAGGCGGTAACGCTGACATCCTCCCGGCTCTCAGGTATTACGGAGCAATTTAATTATACGGTGCCAAGGTATTCCGTGACGGTGCTGCGGATCGGTAGGTAGTCTTCCTGCTCGATTCCATGGATTGTTTGTGCCGCCAACAGCGGCACTGCCGCCGTTGGCGGCATGGAGGATGGTATGATAAAGGCAGTCTGGATTTTATTGGGAATGATGGGGGTATTGCTGGGAGTACAGCTTATCTATGTTTTGTTTCTGATGGTGTGTGACCTGCTGGTGGATCCGAAGAAGGAGTACGACCACTGCGACAGGTTCTATTTCAAGGTTTTGAACAGCGCCGCCTGCTACAGCTTTCTTCTGGGAAGGCTTAAGATCCGGCTGGAGGGAGGGGAGAAGGTGCCGTGGGACCGGCGCTTTTTGCTGGTGAGCAACCATTGCTCCAATTTCGACCCTATCATTACCTGGTATCTGCTGCGGAAGAACAATATAGCGTTCGTGTCTAAAAAAGAAAACTTCAAGGTGCCCCTATTTGGCAGGATGATCCGCAAGTGTGGGTTTCTGGAGATTGACAGGGAAAATCCCAGGGAGGCTGTGCGGACGCTGGCAAAGGCGGCAGATCTCATCAGGCGGGACGCGGCATCGGTGGGAATATATCCTGAGGGTACCCGGAACAGAACACCGGAAAAAGGGCTGCTTCCCTTTCACAACGGCGTATTTAAAATAGCGCAGATGGCGAAGGCACCGGTGGTGGTGGCGAAGCTTCACGGAACGGACCAGATCCGAAAACGCTATCCCTGGCGGCGGACGAAGGTCTGCCTGGAGATACTGGAGGTGATTCCCGGGGAGGAAATCGTGGGCGTGCGGACCTCCGAAATCGGCGAGCGGGTGGCAAAGCTGCTGACACCGGTGAATACCTCACAGGAATAGGAATAAGTTCCATAAATTGGCTGATGGATGTGAAATCGGCACGTTTGAAAAAACCTCTTATGGGAGACACTGTCTGTCAAAGGAGGTTTTTTTATGCAAGACGATACCATTAAGCTTCTGCGGGAGTGCAATGCAGGGATTAAAATGGGAGTGTCCACTTTAGACGACGTGATGGAGCATGTGCAGGAGGATTCTCTGCGCAGCCTGCTGGCAAAGAGTAAGGAGACCCATACACGGCTGGGGAATACCACCCATGAGTATCTGAAGGAGTATCATGACACAGGCAAGGAGCCTGCCATGATGGCAAAGGTGATGTCCAAAATGAAGACCAACATGAAGCTGGACGACGAAGGGCCGGACAGCACCGTGGCAGACCTGGTGACAGACGGCTGCAATATGGGGATCAAAAGCATTTACCGTTATATCAACCAGTATCCGGCGGCAGAAGATAAGGTCAGGAAGCTTGCCAGGCAGGTGGCGGATGCGGAGGAAACCCTGGTGAAGGATCTGCGGGCGTATCTGTAAAGGTAGTTGACAAAAATTCCAAAAACTGTATACTGGAATCATAAAGGGAGTAGCTGGCATGGAAGGATTCCGTGTTTACTCTGCCGTCAGTACGATCCTTTCAGGATCCGGCTTTGTAATGAAATGGCGAGACTTTACTGTATAAAATAGCGGTAAGGTCTCTATTTTTATACTTTGCCGGAAAACTTAAAAGGAGGTACTGCATTATGGAAACTGTTTTTTGGTCATTGGTGTTGGCGGCAGGGCTTGCCCTGCTGGTAAAAGGTGCAGATCTGTTTGTGGACGGAGCCTGTGAGCTTGCCGCCAGGCTTGGAATATCCCAGCTGGTGATAGGTCTTACCGTGGTGGCAATGGGCACCAGCATGCCGGAAGCGGCGGTCAGTATTTCCGCCGTAATCAAGGAAAACGCGGAGATTACGATCGGGAATGTTGTAGGAAGCAATATTCTGAATATCCTGATAATACTTGGTCTTTCATCCCGCTGTCTGTGGAAAAAAGTACGATCAGGTATGAGCTTCCCTTTCTTACCGCAGTCAGCATACTGCTGCTTCTGCAGGGGCTTGACGGAGAAATCGGCCTATTGGACGGGATGATACAGGTGGTTCTGTTTGGGGTGTACCTTGCCTGTTTATTTGCTCAGGCCAGGAAAAACCCAAAAGGAAATGAAAAAGAAGACGGAAAAGAAAATAAAAAAGAAGCTGCAAACAAGCAGGTCAGGAATGTCTGGCAGTTAATTTTGCTGTGCATTCTGGGATTGGTCATGACCGTGGCAGGAAGCAGCCTGGCGGTGGATGCCGCCAGCGAAATTGCCGTTAAACTTGGCATGAGCCAGCGCTTGATCGGGCTTACCATCGTGGCCCTTGGCACTTCTCTGCCGGAGCTTGTAACCTCCGTTACGGCTGCAAAAAAGGGGAAACCGGATATTGCCATAGGAAACATTGTGGGCAGTAACATCTTTAACATCCTGTTTGTAGTGGGAATTTCCGCCCTGATTCATCCGGTGACGTTTGCGGAGGATTTTCGCTTTGACAGTATCGTCTCCGGGGCGGCAGCATTGCTGCTGATTTTGTTCTGTGTAAAGGATAACAAACTGAAGCGCTGGCAGGGCATCTTGCTGCTGGCAGGATACGGGCTGTATTTCCTGGCAATACTGTAATAAATTACAAGTATGGTTTGTGCCGAAGCGTCACAAATCTTATCAGGCAAAAGAAAAATCAGATATTTTGCCAGCCTTATCGGCGTAAAACGCTTCGGAATGGAGGGGAAAATGAATATTGCAGAGATTACCATGTTTGTAGTCAGGCTGTTGGCGGGAACGGGAGTGTTTTTGGTAGGGGTCCATCTGCTTACCTCTAATATCGAACAGCTGGCCACGGGAAAAATAAAAAGCCTGTTTGGGAAAACCGCCGATAAAAAGCTGCCCAATGTTGCAATCGGCATGGGGGCTACCGCGCTGATTCAAAGCTCCGGCGTCACCACGGTACTGATTGTGGGCTTTGTAAACGTGGGCATTGTAAATCTGTATCAGGCGGCGGCAATGATTATGGGCGCGAACATCGGTACAACCGTCACGGCACAGATTGCCGCTCTCAGTGCTTTCCCCATTACTACCTATATTCAGGTTTGTGTTTTCGTGGGGATCATGATGTACATGATCTGCAAACGGGAAAGCCTTCGGAGGGCGGGGCTGATCTTTGCGGGGCTGGGGCTTATCTTTATTGGGCTTTCTTTAATGTCTGACGCCATGAAGGGCAGCCGGGATATGATCCAGGTGCTGTTTGAGCATGTGAAGAATCCCTTTTTGCTGTTCCTGATCGGTATCCTCCTCACGGCTCTGGTGCAGTCCAGCTCTGCCACCACATCCATCATTATCGCCATGTCCGTGGCCGGGCTGACCATCGGTACGGGCGGAAACGAGGTGCTCTACATAATTCTGGGTACGAATATCGGTTCCTGCGTCACCGCGCTTATGTCTTCCTTTACCGCGGGAGCCAATGCAAAGCGGGCAGGGTTGATTCATCTGCTGTTTAACACGCTGGGTTCGGTAATATTCTTTCTATTACTTATCCTTTGGCCTGGTTTTTCACAAATGACCTTTCAGAGATGGTTTGATTCCGCCGCCACACAAATTGCCATGTTCCATACCTTTTTCAATGTGATTTGTACAGTGCTTTTCCTGCCGCTTTGCGGGATGTTTGTAAAAGTATCCGAAACGCTGATTCCGGAAAGAAAAACGGAAAAGGCAGGCAAAGTCGATACCTGCCTGGATGAGAGAATGCTTACTTCGCCGTCTCTCGCCATTTCTCAGCTGGAAAAAGAGACGATCCTTTTGGCGGAGGAGGCCATGGGGGCCTTTCGTACCGCTTATCGGGCTTTCGACAAAAAGGATCAATCTCTGCTGGAGCCGGCCCAGGAGCAGATCGACAGGGCTGACGAGGTATATCATGGCATCGTAAATTATCTGATCCGCCTTTCCGCCCAGAGCAAGCAGGTGATCCATGAAAAAAGCATCTCCAATATCCATAGCAATGTGGGAGATATTATGAGGATTGCAGAGATAGCCGACAATTTTATAAAATATACCCGAAGCACCATGAAACATAATCTTGATTTTTCGGGAAGTGTCAGGCGTGAAATAGGTGAGATGGTTCAAAAGGTGGAAGAGCTGTACAGCCTTACCAAGCAGATTATTTCCGAAAAGGATGTGTCCCTTCTGGCAAAGGCCGACAGGATTGAGGACGAGATCGACGGCTTCCGCAAGCGGCTGATTGACGGACATATCGAGCGGCTGAATGCGGGCATCTGCAGACCCGAATGCAGCGGGGTTTTTATTAATCTTGTGTCTAACTTGGAAAGGCTTGGAGACCATCTGACCTATATTGCCTATACGGTCAGTTGACAGCTGTGCGCCGGTTTCGTATGATGAAAGGAGAATCGCAGCAGATCTGATTTTTGGCAGTATCTGCGGGACAGGCATGAGAAGAAGGGAGAACGGGATGTCACGGCAATTTGAATATGGTGAAAAAACTATCGTTACCACGGATCGGGGGAAGGTGAAGGGGTATGGCTGGAGAGGGCTTTACATTTTTAAGGGTATTCCTTACGCCAGGGCCAGGCGCTTTCATGCACCGGAGCCGGTGGATGCCTGGGAGGGCGTACTGGATGCTTCAAGCTATGGTTATGTCTGTCCGCTTCTGGATTTGGGAAAGCCTCAGGGGGAGATTCGGGTTCCCCATCGCTATTGGGTGGCTGACGAGGACTGTCAGAATCTGAATATATGGACGCCCGGCTGTGACGGCGAGAAGCGTCCTGTCATGGTATGGCTCCACGGCGGCGGTTTTGAAGCCGGCTCTTCCATTGAGCAGGTGGCTTATGAAGGGGAAAACATGAGCCTTCAGGGGCAGGTGGTAGTGGTTTCCATAAACCACAGGCTCAATGTGCTGGGGTACTGCGACCTGTCCGATTTCGGTGAGGAATATGCCAATTCCGGCAATGCGGGCACGGATGACATAATAGCTGCCCTTGCCTGGGTGAAGCGAAATATAGCGGCCTTTGGCGGTAATCCGGACAATGTGACGGTATTCGGACAGTCCGGCGGCGGTGCCAAGGTGACAACGCTGTTACAGTCTCCGGCGGCGGACGGCTTATTTGCCAAAGGGATTAATATGAGCGGGGTCATCGGGCCGATGCTGGCAGACGCCACGGGAAGCGGCAGGGAACTGGCGGAGGCCATGATGAAGGAGCTGGGGATAAAGTCTGTCAAGGAGCTGGAGACAGTGCCCTATGCCCGGCTGGCGGAGAGCTATAAAAAAGCACGGGACATTCTGGGGCCTCAGGGGAAATATGTGGGCGGCTGTCCCCACCCCAACGCATATTACGCCGGAGAGCCTGTGGCAAACGGCTTCCGCAGAGAGACGGCACATATCCCGCTGATGATAGGATCGGTATTCGGAGAGTTTGCCGCATTTATGCCGGCCAGGCAGGATCGCAGTAAAATGAACAGAGAGGACGGCGTGCAGGCCGTGACCTCGGCGCTGGGGCAGGAGGCGGCAGGTGAGTTGCTGCCATTATTTGAGAGTGCGTATCCGAACCGCAACCCTGTGGATCTGCTGTCGCTGGACTTTATTTTCCGGCAGCCGGAAATCGGCTATATCCGTCTGCGGAGCGGACTGAACCAATGCACCTGGAGCTACCTGTTTGAGCAGGACTTCCGGATTGACGGCGGCTGTGTGGCCTGGCACTGCAGCGACATTCCCTATTTCTTCCACAATGCGGAACTGGTGCCGAATACCCGGATGCCCGGTGTGGAAAAGCTGGAAGAGCAGATTTTCCGGAGTGTGATGGCTTTTGCCCATACGGGTGATCCCAACAATGATGCTATCCCACAGTGGAAAGCCTCCACGCCGGAGGAAGAGCACACGATCCTTTTTTCCGGAGATACAAGGGTGGTTACAAATCATGACCATCGGCTGATACCCCTGGCGGCAAAATACCTTGGCCCGCTGCTTGGCAGAGCCATGTCCGGAGGCGGGGCAAAGATCCAGCACTGAATCTCCGCCGGGGCCGTGGAAGGCGGCATTGTCAGTTCTGCCATAATATATTCTGTTCCCGCAATAACGGATAGGTAATCAGGCGGCTGCTTTCCAGATTTTCCCTTTTCATATCTACGGCGGTGATCTGGCTGTTGTCATAGGTGGTGTAATAATAGATGCCCTTGTCTGCATTGCAGCAGCAGGAGTAAAGTGTTACTTCGTACTTTCCCTCTCCTGTACAGGAGCAGCCCCGCTGCTGCTCCACGCTCTTTAAAATGTGGAAGAACTGGCTGACGCTCTCGGCTTCCGAGGAGCCGCAGCGGGAGTTTAACAGGGTAAAAGCGGCTTTTACAAAGCGGGAGGCGGAGGAAAGATCACCGGGGAGCCCCATGGCACCCATACCATAGCAGTAGGGCTTCAGGGCAAGCCTGTCGCAGAAATGATTTGCCGGAGGGTTGGCGGAGAGGGCCATATAATTGTTTAAATTGGTCAGATGGTAGTCGAAGGGCGGATTATTGGTCAGGAGTCCCACCGGATTGTCGTAAACCTTTAAGCCATCCTGAACGGACTCCACCGTGATGCTGCCGTCTTTACCGGATATGATCCAGTGCAGGGACGCGGGGGGAAGCTCCTCACGAAAGGAAAGGGATACCAGGTTCAGCCGGGCCAGCTTATCCTTAGCCTGGGAAACGGTGGCGCACCGGCTCAGGATCCAGGGGATGAATTCGAAGGAAGCAATGTTATCCATCCCCTCTTTACAGGGATTGTAAACCGCGTTTCCGGGGAAATTCAGGCCTGCCATGCTCAGGCCAGCTTCATTGGTGGCCTCGTAGTAAAGAGGATAGTCGTCCAAAACATACGCCATGCCGATCATGGCATAGTGCCGGGAAATTGTCTCTACATTTCGAAAACGGAAAGGAAAAATCCTGGGGGTGACGGTTATTTCTTCCTGATAAGAATAATCCAGGTCCAGATTTCGACCGAAATAAAAATCCTGAGTTTGAAAAGCTGCTGCAGTACACATATGGTTACCTCCTGTTTGATTTAGTGTTCGTTTTTAAGGCGAAACCTATTCCATCATTTTAGGGAAACGCTGATGAAAGCGTTTCCTTAGAAATCGTTAAGCCCCAGGGTCTTTCTGGCAGTCAGGGCAGTAAACGCTGCTTCTGCCGCCCACTACCATACGGCATAGTCTATGATTGCAGGCGGGGCAGGGCTGCCCGCTGCGGCCGTATACCTGGAAGAACGGGGTATTGCGGTAATTCCGGCCTTTGGCCTGCAGATAGTCTTCCCATGTGATTTCATTCTTTTCGGTAAAAAAGGCCAGGCGCTCCGGAACGGCGGCAGCAATCCTTTCCCAGTCTTCCTGCTTTAAGCTGTTGGCAGGACGGGCCGGATAGATTCCGGCCGCAAACAGGATCTCGTCGGAATAGATATTGCCGATTCCCGCAATTACGCTTTGGTCCAGGAGACATTCCTTTACGGTCTTCCTGCGCTTTCCCAGGCGGGCAGCCAGATATGCCGGAGTAAGCTTATCATCAAATGGCTCGATACCAAGCTTTCCGATTCCGCTGTATGGATCCTCTTCGTTTTCCCGAATCAGCCAGAACCGCCCGAAGCGGCGCATATCGGAGAAACGTAGCTCAAGGGCGTGCAGGTTATTCGAAACAGATACAGTTTCAGAAGCAGGCAGGCCATTCGAAACAGACACATTATCAGAAGCAGGCAGGTCATTCGAAACAGACGTATTTTCAGAAGCAGGCGCGTTATCCCAGCCTGGCAGTTCCTCAGGGGAGCCGCTGAGGCTGAAAATAATGTGAGTATGAGCTTCTTCCGGAAAATCTGCAGGTGCGAGCAGCAGACAGCCAGTCATGCGCAGGTGCAGGATAATCCGGTCATGACTGCGCAAGTGCAGGATCAGAAACTTTCCCCGCCGCTCCATGTGGGATATGGTCTGTCCGGTCACCAGACGGCAGAATTGCTCCGCATCGGGGTAAGCGGTGATTTCCGGGCGCTTTACGGTAACTTTTGTGACGGTAAGTCCCCGGATTTGGGGCTCCAGTACTCTTTTGACGGTTTCAACTTCGGGTAATTCCGGCATGGCATTCACTTTCCTTTCGTGAGAGCACAGGTTTATCTTTTGGTCCCTGATGTTGGTGGTATGTCCGTTGAAGCGGATAAGGGGCATTATTATGATATTTGATTTTGCCGGTAAAAGCAATATTAGAATCCATAAAATTACGGGTTCGGCGCATTCCGGTTTGACAAAGTACAGGCAGCGTGCTAAAATGGCTATAGCATAAGGAGAGGGGTGAAAGGATGAGAATATAATTTACTTTTGATTGCATGAAGATCAGAAACAGTTTCAGGGTATTCCTGTGCTGTTTGCGTCATGTTGCCAAAAGTGGATTATGTTCTCATAACCTCTCTTTTTTGTGCGGCAATTTTTGGGAAAATTCCGGTGAATATCAGGGCAGGCATTGTGATCAGTCTGTGCCATCTGCAATAGAGGTTTGGAGAATGTAGGGGAACTGTTTGGCAGCAAACGGTTCCTTTATTTTATGGAAGGGGGAATTCATATGGCACAGATTAATGTAAGTCATCTGACTTTTGGCTATGAAGGGAGCATTGATAATATTTTTGAGGACGTGTCCTTTTCGATTGACACGGATTGGAGGCTGGGGCTGCTGGGGCGTAACGGTAAAGGCAAGACCACGTTTCTTAAGCTGCTGCAGGGGGAGTATCCGTATCAGGGAGCGATCAGCGCCGGGGAGAGATTTGACTATTTTCCTTATACTGTCAGCGGGGAACAGATGCTGCAGCCGGCGGCGGAGTTTATGGAGGAATTAAAGCCGGGGTGCGAAGACTGGCGTGTGATCCGTGAGCTGGAACAACTGGGCCGGACGGCGGAAATTCTGTACAGACCTTTTGGTGCTTTAAGCCCCGGAGAACAGACCAAGATACTTCTGGCAGTGCTGTTTTCGGAAGAAAATGAGTTTCTGCTGATTGATGAGCCTACCAATCATCTGGATCATGCTTCCAGAGAGATCGTTAAGCATTATCTGGCATCTAAGAAGGGGTTTATTCTGGTGTCTCATGACAGAGACCTGTTGGATTTCTGTGTGGATCATGTGCTGGTGCTGAATCGGCAGTCCATCGAGCTGCAGAGCGGCAATTTTTCTATATGGCAGGAAAACAAACAGCGCAGGGATCAGTTTGAGCAGGCAGAGAACGAAAAGCATCTGAAGGAAATCGGAAAATTAAAGCAGGCAGCGGCGCGTACTGCCGCCTGGGCTGACAAAAACGAAGCGACAAAGATTGGCTTTGACCCCATAAAAGAGCATGACAGATCTATAGACGCCAGAGCCTTCATCGGCGCTAAGACGAAAAAGATGCAGAGCCGGGTCAGGCAGATGGAGAAACGCATCCGCCGGGAGATTGAAGAGAAGGAGGGCCTGCTGGCAGATCTGGAGCGGCCGGCGGATCTGAAGATGATGCCCCTTAGGCATCACAGGGAAACCCTCGTGAATGTCAGGGAGTATGCGTTGGAATATGAGGGGGCGAAGGGGCCGCTTTTTACAGGGCTTACCTTTGAAATCAGCCGGGGCCAGCGGATCGCGCTCCACGGCAGCAACGGGTGCGGCAAGTCAACGCTGCTGAAAATGATTCTGCATAGGGCGGGGGTTATACAGCATGCGCCGCCTGTCAGGGAAACCGGAGTCTGCGAGACTGCTTCCGGTCTGACCGTTTCCTTTGTGAATCAGGATACCTCCACGCTCCGGGGCAGTATTTCCGAATTCTGTAAAGGGAGGGAGCTGGATGAGAGCCTGTTTTGCGCTATACTCAGGCAGCTTGATCTGGAGCGGGGGCAGTTTTTGAAGGGCATGGAGGAATATTCCGAGGGGCAGAAAAAGAAGGTGCTGATTGCGGCAAGCCTGCTCGTTCCGGCTCACCTGTATGTATGGGATGAGCCGCTGAACTATGTGGATGTTTTTTCCAGAATGCAGCTTGAAAAGTTGATTCTGGAGTATGAACCGACGATGCTGTTTGTAGAGCATGACGTCAGGTTCAGAGAAAAAATTGCGACGGGGACGGTGGAGCTTTTATGAGAGAAAACATATTTATCGAAGGACTGCAGGGGATGGGGAAATCCACCCTGCTGCAAAGAATTGCCGGTCAAAGGCCGGAGTACCGGGTATGCCGGGAGGGAGAATATTCGCCGGTGGAGCTGGCCTGGTGTACATGGATGAACGAAGAAGAGTATACTGCGGCGCTTGAAAGGTATGCGCCCCTTCGCAGTGAGATGGAAGCGTGTACCTACCGGGAGGGGGATCATTATATTGTGACCTACACAAAGATACTTACGGACATACCCGGATTTCATAAGGATTTAGAGCGGTATGAGATTTATAATGGCAGGAAAACCCTGCAGGAGCTGGGGAAAATCGTCTTTGAAAGGTACAGGCGGTTTCAGGACAGCGGCTATCTGTTTGAGTGTGCTTTTATGCAGAATATTGTGGAGGATTTGATTCTGTTTCATCAGCTTGACGACGAAGAAATTATGGAGTTTTACAGGAGGCTTTATGCCGTAATACGGAAGGAGAATTTTAGACTGCTGTATTTGTGCAGCGATAAAATCGAGGAAAACATACGGATCATTCAGAAGGAGCGTTCCGACGAGGCGGGAAATCAGATGTGGTATCCGGTGATGATGGAATATCTGGTGAACTCGCCTTACGGAAAGGCTCACGGATATAAGGGGTTTGAAGATTTGATTACGCATTTGAAGCACAGGCAGCAGGTGGAATTGCGCATTGTCCGTGAGATTGTAGGGGACAGGGCCAGCATCCTTCCGGCGAAGGGGGACTTTACTTCCCTGTGGAAGTAAACGGATTTGCTGAAGCCGGAGGTGAATTGATTCTTGGCTGCGGACGGTTGGCTGCTAAAACAGATCAGATAATAGGGTGTCTTAAGGCGAAAATGCAGGAGAGATTGAATACAGGCTCGTTTTATGTTATGCTTTGGTAGAAAACAGAATGGTGGACTCCGGAACACTTTTTCTTTGGCAGGAGGCGAATGGCAGAGTATGGAGCATATTGCAGAGTTGGGCGGAATTGTAACAGGCTTCCATATTGGGGAGCAGTGCATTGACTGCATGTGCGGGACAAGGCTGATGAAAATTGACAAATGCTCCCGGAAGATGATCCTGCAAAAGACGGTTTTTGAGAAGGAGGGTTTATCGAGAAAACTGGCTGCAGATGGGGAACAGATCTTTGCATATGATTTTTGTACACTTTATGGAATAAACCAAAGGAATTATGAACTGCTTGGAAAATGGCAGTTAGGCAATGATCTGAGTTCTGATATATGCGGGATTGCGGTTGACGACGATACGATTTACTGCTCTATCCGAAACGGAAAGATGATTACTCTGGACAGGCAGTCGTATCAGAAAAAGGAGTTTATTGTTTCCGAAAGCAGTATGTGGAGTGTCAAAACATATGCTTCCTGTCTGGTATGCGGAACGGTAGAGGGAAAATTGCTGTTATTGGACAAAAGGAATCTTTCGGTTATAAAGCAGATTGTTTTAGGAAAGAAAAATATCGGTGATCTGTATATCGACGGAGAAACCTTATATGCCGCAGGCCATGACGGAAAGCTTTTTAAAATCAGCCTGCGGAACTTTGAAGTTGAGAACTTAGCCAGAAATGTACATAAAAAAATGTTTTTCTGCGCGGGAATGTTCAAAGATATGCTGATAACGGTCTCTTACCCCTGCTCGGAAATTGCCTTTTGGAAGAAAGATACTTTGGAAAAGGTAAAGGTAATGAATACACCCTTAAAGCTGTCGGGCTGCACCTGGATAGAAGGCAGTTTTATGTATCTGTCATCCCGCAATATTTTGGGAATTGACAGAATTGACTTAAGCAGCGATGTGAAATAAAGCCAGTTTTTGGACGCTAAAACCATAAGACGGGAGCATTCAAAACTGCCTCAACAGGTATTTGAATGAAGGGTATTGTGGCGGGGCGCACGTGGACTACCGATGTCGTGTATCGTGAAACATCGGGAAAAGCCGAAAAGCTGAGAAAAGAAGGATGTATTGCCGTGGAGATGGAGCTTGCCGGATCTGGCGGCGCAGGCATGTGCGGAAGCAGGAATAACGGAGGAACTGAGGGACAAGCTCAAATATAATAGGATGATGAATCATGACAGGATAGGGGTATCTGACAGGATATTTGGATTTGGTACTCCGGCATCATTTTGGGGTGTAATTCTATGCTTTGAGGGTGCGCCATGTGTTTAGAGATCAGGAAACACAGCGTTGATGGTGGACGTGACACCTATGAAATGCTGCAGGAATGTCTGCAGGAAAACAAAGCAGATATATTTGAGACAAATACCATTGGTATACAGGATGCAGCAAAGGAGCAGTATTGTCCATTTAGCGGAGGACAGTAATATCCATTCATGATAAATATCCAACGGGTAAGACGGACTTTGGAAACTGGATTGTCTCAAATGATATGTCGTCGTTGCAAATATGATACTGTATCATGTTTCTGATCTGGAGAAAGGGCTGGAGGAATTCAGCGTTTACAGCTGTAATACGGAGGGAAAAATGGCAGAATTAGCTTCAATGATGAATATTGGAAGAGAGATGGCAAAAAAGCTGGGTTCCGTGGGGATCAATACGGCGGAGGAATTAGTTGGTTCGGGCGCTGAGCAGGCTTTTCTGAAATTAAAAGAAAAGTATCCGAATGTATGTCTGGTTCACTTGTATGCGTTAGAGGGAGCAATCTGCAATATGGAGTGCAACAGTCTTCCTGAGAGCAGGAAAAAAGAGTTGAAGGAATTCAGTGATTATTTGAAGAAATGACGGTCCGCCGCCTGGATGGGTTAAGGCGGTAATAAGAATTGAATGGAGGGAAAAGCTATGAACGAGATCATTCAGGCAATGGAAGGGCGCAGAAGTATCCGCAAATTTAAGGCGGAAATGCCCGCAAGGAAGGATTTGGAGCAGATTATTGAGGCAGGCCTTTATGCCGCCAGCGGAAAGGGGAAGCAGGCGGTTATCACGGTTGCCGTTACTGATCGAAAGGTAAGGGACAGGCTTTCTGCCGCTAATTGCAGGATAGGCGGCTGGCCGGAAGGCTTTGATCCGTTTTATGGTGCACCGGCAATTTTGATCGTGCTTGCGGATAAAAATTGGCCGACTCATGTTTATGACGGGAGCCTTGTTCTGGGGAATATGATGCTGGCAGCTCATTCGCTTGGGCTGGGAAGTATATGGATTCACCGGGCAAAGGAGGAATTTGAAACCCAGGAATGGCAGCAGCTGCTTGCAGATCTTGGGGTAGAGGGTGAATGGGAAGGCATAGGCCACTGCGCGGTTGGGTATGCAGACGGAGAAATTCCGGAAGCTGCAGAACGTAAGGAGAGCAGAGTTTTTTGGGTGGAATGACGGGAGTGCTCTATTTGATATGAAAAGGTATCTGAAAAACGTATGGAAAGAGATCTATTATTGAGCCTATATTAAAAAGATGTGGGATTCCTAATGCTTACCGGAAATATTATATTGCGTACTATATAGAGGGAACAATGGCAATTAGCAAGGAATGGCTTAACAATGATTGTCCGGGGAATTGGCGGCACTTGTGGGGCAGAACGGGGCAAATCGCGGCACTTGGGAAAGTGGGTTATTACGGTTTTACTACGAGTGAGGAAACGAAAAAAGAGCCTTTATTCTAAGCCCCTTTTTCGTGTTCAGGTAGGCGAGCATTCCATACCGGGAGCCGGGTGCGTTCTGTTCGCTGACGTATTGGTGGATCAATTGCCGGACATCCACCGGTAGCCCTATTCTTTCAAGCCTGCCGGAATATTCGTCAGACTTCCGGAGAATTGCCTGGTATTCCCCGTCATCATTTGTGATGCCATTCATGACACTGTTCATGCGTATGTCCATGAGTTGGTACAGTGCAGAATCCTTTTCCAATCCAATCCCTCCTTTCTTGGTGTCGTATCTTCCCTCTGAATCGGGTAGTTGGCAAGTGAAAAAAGAGATGATAAAAATTCATAAAAGTTTTGTTGTATTAGCCGATATGAAATAATAAAATACAGATAGAAAAGTATGAATTGCAACGGAAGAACCATACTAACAAGGGAGGTGTTTATTATGGCAACTTCAAGTATCACAAAGAATTTTGTCATTTCCGGCAAGGAACAGGTGGAGATGTTTGTCAATGCGATTGAAGAATCTGCCAAGAACCGTCCTGTTCATATACCTGTAGCGGCAAGAGAGATAAAAGGAGAACCTGAATTGAGGGAAATGATGCGGCTGCGGAAGATGAAAATAAAGGAGAAGGAAAATGCCGGGAAATGATAAATTCTTTTCAGTCAATATCCGTGAGTATTTGGCATTGGGGAATGATGAAGAAGCCGGAGAGCCAGCACTGGTTGAGTTGCTTTCCGGCTTTTCCAGTCCGAAGAATAAGGACGTGGAACGTTTTTTGAAAAAAAGTGCCATAGAATTCACGAAAAAGAACCAGTCTGTTACATATCTTGTAGTTTCAGCAGAGGATGTCAGATTACTTGGATATTTTACCCTTGCATTAAAACCATTGACGGTAAGGGGTGAAACAGTGAGTAATACTATGAAAAGAAAGCTGTTGCGAATCAGTGAGTTGGATGAAAAATCGGATACCTATACCATGTCGGCATATCTGATTGCACAACTTGGGAAAAACTTCTCGGAGAGTGGCGGAACAGAAATCACGGGAGCAGAACTGCTTAAACTTGCCTGGGATAAAATTAAAGAGATACAGTATTTGGGCGGAGGCGTAGTGACCTTCTTAGAGGCAGAAAATGAGGAAAAGCTGTTATCATTTTACCGTGACAACCGTTTTTCACAGTTTGATACAAGGCAGACCGCATCAGATGCGGAGGAGTCGCATGAGCTGGTACAGCTTTTAAGGCTACTCTGATGCGATTTCGTAGCACTGAAAGATATGGATTTTGTCGAATCCCGTTTGTCGAATGTCGAATTGGGTGGGGTAAATGGGGTAAAGAGGGGTAAAAGTCATCAAAGTATAACAGCGGCACAGGCGGCAATAAAAAAATAATGCCATAGGATTTTTGGTACTCGCAGGCAAAAGTATACTTTCACGCAAAAGTCGGGGGTTTCCGTGATAGTACACAGGAAAATCAAAAAATATTAGCGGGAGGATAAGGGCTGTCCAATGGCTCTTTTTGCTTTCCATTCCCGTAAAATAGTCATTTCGTGCCAACGGATGAAAAACAGATAAATTTTATAGCATAATTCAGTGTATTCATTCACTGAAAATCATTCAGAAAGCTTATTCCATTTAGCAAATTAAAGCTGTATAATAGAGCCGACGATAAATCGGGATTTACAATCTCGCGAGTGAACTAAGATTGGAGGAATGAATAATGAGAGACGTACATGTACACTTTTTACATGGAAATCCTATAGGCTATAATATTGATCTTTTTGAGGGATTCATTAAAGTTGCACAAGCTGTAGGGCTTGATGAGATATACATGCTTGAGCATACTCATCAATTTACTGAATTCGAGAAAGTATACGAACCAATAAAGTCCTATAACGATTTTCAGAACAATTAGATAACAAAAAGAATGAACGGTTCAATAGCCGAGTACATTAGCTTTATTAAAAGAGTACGAGATACTAAGTACCCTGTAAAAGTGAAGTTCGGTCTTGAAGTCTGTTATATTCCTGAAACTGCTGATGTTCTGGCAGATATCCTTGATAAATATGATTTTCATTTTCTTACAGGTGCTGTACATTGGATTGACGGTTGGGGATTTGACCATATGGGGCAAAAGGAGATTTGGAAAAGTAAGAACATAGAAGAAGTATATAAAAGATATTATGATATTATGTTCCAGCTATGTGAGAGCGGTTTATTTAACGGGCTTGCCCATCCTGACTCAATCAAATGTTTTGGCTATAAACCAAACATTGATTTAACAGAATATTATAATAAATTGGCTGTGTTGTTAAATAAACATAGTATGTATGCCGAAAATAGCGGAGGACTACAATTAAATTACAGTTCTGATATTGAACTTGGTTTAAATCCTCAATTATTATCTATTCTGAGAAAAAATAACGTGCAAATTGAGACTGCTTCCGATGCACACAAACAAAGCGATGTTGGAGCTAATATCATGGAACTTGAAAATATGCTCAAAGATTAGTAAGCATATAGAATATTTTAGCTTATCGAAACTAAGCTACACCTACAGTGGAAATGTTCAATCTGGTGGAACGACAACTTCCTGTTTGTCGAACGGATAGCCCATCAAAAAACTAGATACCTGCCGCCTACCCAAGCAGGAAATTTAATTGAATTGTGTGTGCGATTATGGTAAAATGACAGCGTTGAACAATTATGCAAATCTCAATTTGTCAATAGCAAAAAAATAATTGGTAAAAAAAGCAGAAAAAAGAATTTAAAGAGAAATAACAGAAATGTGAGGAAAGAAACTATTATGGCTAACTACGGTATTTGTGGAATTGATTGTGATGCTTGCAAATTCAAAACTGAACAAAATTGTAGGGGATGTAAAGTTATTAAAGGTAAAGTTTTTTGGGGCGAATGTGATTTATACAAATGTAATTCCAAAAAAAATCAAGAGCATTGTGGTAAGTGTTCTCAATTCCCTTGTGATATGTTAAAGGAATGGGCATCATCCGAAAACCCTGAAAGAATTGATAATCTTAGAAACCTATAGATTCCTTTGTTGGGGAAATTCAAAACAGAAATTGATATGAAAACTGAATATTGTTTACCTTTAGGTAGCGATTATCTTAACAGACAATCAGCTACCTTTTTTAATTTTCAGAAATTATCAACGCAGCACAGAATGAACGAGGTATCAAGATGATTGAGAACAACAACGAAGTCAGCAAAGATTTAGAAAAGGCATTGTAGGCATTGGAAACTGGAGAAAACAGAGTTAATATACGAGTGGCAATACCTCTTTTACTATATTATCTATATGCGCTCTTGTAGTGGGATATCTGCCTTAGGGATATCACATAACAGTGGAAAAGAAACCGCACAAATGATATAATCAGACTGGCAATATAATAGGACGCTTTATGGAAGGAGAACTGCATTGCATGAAGAATAAAATGATATATCGACCGTTAACAGCAACGCCTTTCAAGCGTAATTCTGCCTATAAGGAAATAGAACCATGCCATTCATTGCGGCCGTACATCAGATGCTTTTGGGGCGGGGAGTATGATTGTTCATCTGATCCAGGAGCAGATGAATCCGCTGAAATAGTGATTCCTGATACCTGCGTGGATATTATCTACCGTATAGATGATATGGGAAATATCATTATTTCTGACTTTTGCGGAATCAGTGACAGGGCTTTTCTTTCTTACAAAAGTCAAAAGGCAGGATATAAGATATCTGTGTTTGCGATTCGCTTTTATGCGTGGACGGCTTATGTCTTTTCCGAGGACTCTTTCGGCGGAACCGTAAACGGAAGATATGATGTCAGGGAAAGGTATAACTGGCTGGACAGAGAATTGCGCAGCCGTTTGGCAGAACCAGGAAATATGGCGGATTTGATTCAGTTGACAGAATCCCTTCTTTTGAAAAAACTGGAGACTGCAAGGATCAATAAGTTGGTAGACGGAGTGATGAACGATATTCTTTTGTATCAGGGGGCGTTAGAGATCAATCAGCTATCAAAGGAGAATTTCATAAGCAGCAGGCAGATGGAACGGCTGTTCTGTGAATACATTGGAATGACTCCTAAGAAGTTGAGCAATTTGGTACGTTATCAACATTTGTGGAAAGATATTGTAAGTCAGAGCAATTTTGATATTGCGTCCGCAGTTTCTAAATTTGGGTATACGGATATGTCGCACATGATGCGGGAATTCAAACGCTATCATACTATGAATATCCGGGAAGCCAGGGAAATGGCTTTAAAATGAAAGCGGTTTAAAACTGCCGAGAGAATGAATATATGTCGGAAATATACAATACAACTATTTCCGGTCATGGTATAATGGACGTTAAATCAATTGAGAAAGGGAAAAAGACCATGAGATTATGTACCACATTGATTGCTGTAAGGGATATGGAACGGTCGCTGAAGTTTTACCGTGATCTGTTCGATCAGGAGGTAACACTCGATCTGGGCTGGAACAAAGCATTGACCTGTGGATTGGCCTTACAGGAGCATTTTGATGAACTTGCGGGATTTCCGGCAGAAACCATGAAGTATCATCCTAATACGATGGAACTTTATTTCGAGACAGAAAACTTTGATGACTTTCTTGCCCGTCTTCGCAAGTATTCGGAGGTGGAACTGCTGCATGAACCTAAAACATTCCCCTGGCTGCAAAGGGGCGTGCGCATATATGACCCTGACGGGCATTTGATTGAAGTATCGGAAAGCATGTATTCAGTAGCATGCAGACTATTCCAGCAGGGAAAAAGCGTTCAAGAAACAGCGGAGCTGATCCAGCATCCTCTGCATGCGGTTGAAGCATGGTACGAGGAATACCAATCAGGAGTACACTAAAAGTATGAATCAAGACATTACTGTGGGCATGGCCTGCAGAATGCGGAAGGAGGAAAAATGGATAAAAAGATTGAAGTAATCCCATATCTGGAATTTAAGGGAAACTGCGAAGAGGCAATTAATGCCTATATAGAGGCATTTGGCGGTGAGATTTATGGGATGTCCCGTTTTTCTGAGAATACGGCTGATACGCCAGATTTCATCGGAAAGGTAATGCATGTGGAGTTTGCCATAGGCAATACCCGTATGGCGGCGGGCGATGGCGATGATTATGGGGAAGTGAAGACAGGTATAAAGCTGATGATTCATATGAATTCAGAGGCGGAAGCGTTGCATGCCCTGTCTGTATTAGCGGAAGGCGGAGCTGTACTTTCACCGCTAGGCCCGCATCCGGAACCGGATGATGGTGGCTGCGGTTCTCTCGTGAAAGACCGTTTTGGCTATACATGGATTATTACATGTCCGAATCCGGCGAAACAGTAAGAAACAGATTGGACATAATTGAAAAGGCATTACAATTAGAATGAGGGGAGAAAGAAATTATGATCACAGAAGCTTTTGACAATCAGTCTCCGGCAATCATCAATCCGCAGATGAAGGAAAATGCACCGCAGGTGGATGCTTGCATTCTGACCTTTTCCCATGTGATTGAAAAGTTTGTCCTGGAAAATTACGACTGCAAGCAGATTGCATCCTTCTGGTTTGCAACGGGCAATACGCCGGTATATTGTATTGAATACAAGGGAAAGAAATTTGCGTTTTACAAAACTTATGTAGGGGCGCCTGCCTGTGTGTGCACGGTGGAGGACACGCTGGCAGAAATAGAGACGGGCAAATATGTCGTATTTGGCGCTGCAGGCTGTCTAAATAAGGAAATTGCACGCGGGAAAGTTATGGTGCCGACAGAAGCTTACCGGGATGAGGGCACTTCTTATCATTATGCGCCCGCATCGGACTATGTTGCTGTCAGGAATGCGGACATTGTCGCCGCTTTTATGGAGGAAAAAGGGATTCCTTACGTGAAAGGAAAAACATGGACCACCGATTCTTTCTACAGGGAAACCGTCAATAATTTTGAGAAGCATAAAGCGGACGGCTGCATCTCGGTAGAAATGGAATGCGCCGCTTTGCAGGCAATGTGTGATTTCAGAGGGCTGAACCTGTACGCGTTTTTTACAAGCGGCGATCTGCTTGATGCCCCCAAATGGGATGCAAGGCGGAAAGAAGGGCAGACCAAAGGCACCCAGCACGATGCGGGCCATTTTGACATTGCGTTAGAGTTGGCGAGGTATGTTGTGGGATGATGTGAGGTTTCCCGGTGGTGTGAGCAGGAGGATACATAGATGGCATTGTTTTATCTTGTCAGGCATGGTGAAGCAAATTATGAATATATGCTTGAAAATGGATTCTGGGGATTTGGCAGGGATTTTGCTCCTTTATCCGAAAAAGGAAAACGGCAGGCAGAACTGGTGGCAAAAGATCCCCGTCTCAAAAGTGCGGAGCTTATTGTATCTTCTCCCTACACCAGGGCATTACAGACAGCCCAGATTATTTCAAGGGAAACAGGAATACGGGTTGAGGTGGATATCGATTTACATGAATGGATACCTGATGAAAGCAATCAGTATAAAACGTCGGAAGAAAGCTTTGCTTTTGCCGGAGAATTTACGGAATTTGGAGGCGAATACCCGCCAGGTGAAAAACGCAGATGGGAATCGCTTAGCCATATGCGGAAAAGAATGATATGTGTAGCGGATAATTATTCAGATTATGAAAAAGTTATTTTTGTCGGACATGGGATGGTTTTCAGGTGCTTAACCTATATTGAAAAAATGAATCCCGCTGAAATCATTGAATGTACCTGGCAGAAAGGGCAGGAAGAATGTGAATATTCATTTACGTGAAGATGTAAAAGTATTGCTTAGGGAGCATGAATTTCTAACCGATGCTATTTCAAGTATAGATGAAGGAAAAATACAGCTTGGTTTGAAATGAGAATATCACATATCCCAGATAGCTATGGCAGGGAATTCTATGCTTCGGGCTGGCATGCGATTTATTGATTTAGGATGTTGCCTAAATTTAATGTTTGCAGGATATAAAGATTGGCCATCTACCTATTATGGAGTCGATATCAGCAGTAAAACGATTGAATTGCTATCGGGATATGTGGGGAAAAATCACTTAACTGTTGGAGACTTGCATTGCGGCAGTATGCATGAAACGCCATATGATATTAATTTTTTTGATATTGGTGCGTGTGTAGGTTCTTTGGAGTATTTTGAAAAAGAATTTGTACAGCAGGCGGTTGCGGAGTTTTCTCGTATTATGAAACCAAATGGGAGATTTGTCCTTGATATTCCGAATATTGGGAGTCCTGAATTTGAAATCGCAAAACTGATAGAGGAATATTTGGGCAGGCAGGATTGCTTTAATTTATCGGTTGAAGAATTTGAAACGATGCTTGACGCTTACTTTTTAATTGACAAAAAGGAAACAGTGGGACCGATGATACAGTATTTTTTAATGAAGGTTATATAATCAGACTGGCAATATAGAAGAAAAACGGGTTGATAAGCAGTGGAATGGAATAAATTATGACGGCAAGATTTTTATACCGCAAAGTAACACGGGAAATGGGGAAGTGGATGAAATTCCCAAAAAATATCGAATCATTTAGGATATCAGCACATAAGCATGGACTCAATTATAGCGGGAATTGAAAGCGTTTTTCCTGAAACAGGTATTCACTCCGATGCAGATACAGATGTTTGGGAAAATGTTCAATATATTAGTTCTAAGATGGCGTTATTCATTCAGGCAATGATAGACAGCGGAGAATATGATGAATGTGATTATGGAGTGGTAATCGATATATTTCAATTATTGCCACAGCATTATATTGAGCATATAGATTCTTCTGTTTGTGAAATTTATTATTTCGGCACAGCAGAAGTAACGCCCGAAGAAAGATATCAGTTTTTGAAAAAATACGACACACCAAAGGACTATACCTATTATAAGTCTGAAGAAGAAAGCAAAGAGGATTGTGTAAGCATTGTAACGATAAGTAAAAAACTGAAAGAGCAATGCAGAATATATAATTTGCCATATTTTGATACTTCTTATAACAGGGAGCAGGTATTCGCTTTTTCTATTATCTGGCGGAGTGTAATGGAACGTATATTCTGATTGACACGGGTTTTCGGGATGAGCGGCTGGCATCATACAGGCAATATTGACCTGTATCCGGAGGCCGGACTGATTATGTCCAGGCAGACTTATGGGCAGGCAATGTCAGAGGGCAACAGCCCGGTGAAAAAGAGGCTGCGGGAGGCGGAAACGCGGATTTCGCTCGTAGAGGAGAGGGGATGCTTTTATGACTTTTTAACTTTGAGGTGGTAGGCGGGCATGCCCCGGATTCCTCTGTCCTCTGTTTTCAAGCGGATCAGGATACCTATTGTATCACGGGAGACGAATGTTATCTATGTGACAATATGGAACGCAATATTCCCATCAGTATCTGTTCCTGCAAAGAGAAAAATGAGAGGTTTATCCGGAAAACATATGAAAGAGGCTGGATACCGCAGCCATTCCATGATGCGGAAGTTTTAGACAAGTATGATAGATTGACGGAAAATATTGTGAGAATTGTATGATGGAGGAAAAAGATGCCTTACATTGAAGTAAATAATCTTAACGTGTTTTATGAGGAATTCGGCAGAGGGGAGGCGCTGCTGTTCCTTCACAGCCATTTCAGCAGGGGGCTGCTGGCTTTTGCCGCCCAGATCCAGCCGTTTTCGGGAAGTTACCGCTGCATTTTTCCTGATTTCAGAGGCCACGGCAGAACCATGTGTGACAGCTTGGAATGGAACAGCCGCATGATCGCAGATGATATGGCGGATTTTATGGACGCTTTGGGGATTCCGGCTGCGCATTTGTTTGGCTATAGCTGCGGTGCATATGTGGGATGCTATATGGCGGCAAAGTATCCTGAGAAGGTGAAAAGCCTCGTCACGGTCGGCGGGGGCGCTTATCCAAGGGCGGAAAGCGCAGACAGTTTTCTGCCGGAAAGCCTTTTGGAAAAGAACGACACCAAATTTATTGAGGACATGAAAGCAAGGCATTTTGATGCGCATAAGGGAGACTGGCAGACTTACCTGAGGATGACGGTCACAGATTGGAAAACGCATCCGAGCCTGACGGATGATGAATGGGCGGCGATCAAGTGTCCGGCGTTTTTTATCAACGGCGAGAATGACCCCTTTGGAACCTGTGCGGAGCTTAAGGAAAAAGTTCCGTCTGCAAGGGTATATGAGGTAAAAGGCGGAGGACACCGCCCGCATTTTGTTGCAGAACAGGCGAAGGATCTTAACCCGATGATCCTTGATTTTTTGGCATCGTGCCGATGATGTAAGCAGATGGGGAAGCATTGCCTTTGACAGTGTGGTCAAGGGATAGTGGAACTTAGAATTATTCTGGATTGAGAGGTACGGATTATGAATTTCCCTTTTCGGAATTATGTACCCAATGGGAAATGACTTATAAATATACATTGTAAAGGGCAGATAAAGATTTTATATTCAAATATAAATCGTGATTTATTAAGGAGGACAAAATAGTGAACGAAGAATGGACAAGGTTATACGAAGAAGCAATGAGCGTTTTGAATCCTCATGATGTATCAAATAAAATGCGGGTAGGAAGTGTGGCATCTGCTGTACTCACGAAAAAAGGTAGTATTTATAAGGGCATATGCATTGATACGGACGGCTCTATAGGGATGTGCGCGGAAAGAAATGCTTTGTCAACAATGCTTACATATGGTGAAAGTGAGATTACAAAAGTGGTTTCAGTATATAAAGATGGAAATATAATTCCATCTTGTGGTATTTGTAGAGAATTTATGATGCATTTAGGTGGAGATGTGGAAAATATTGAAATTCTATTGGATAAAGAAGGGCGGACAACAAGACTGATTGATTTGATGCCTGAATATCCACGACATAAATAAATTCCAGTTTATAGGAGGGAGTTGGGGATTTGCCCCAGAGTAATGACGGAATTGTTTACATGGTGCGAAGTGATCCGGTGTGGCGGTGATTTTACCTACAGAGCTGCAAGAGAAAAGTATGAAATGGATATAACCTGTTCATGTGGAATTATCAAATTCCATCTGAAAGCCATTCCTATAAATAGGGGTGAAGGGGGAAATCCTAAGTCTGACAAGTCAAGACAGGAAGATTAAAATACTTTCCACATTAAATATTGATATCATCAACTTAGTAACATATGAAAAAATAATGGCAGCCCCTCCTTTCTTGGTGTCGTAGCTTACCTCTGTTTTGGCGGGATAGCAAGCGGAAAAATAAGTTATAAAAAATTCATAAAAGATTTGTTGCGTTAACCGATATAAAATAATAAAATAGAGATAGAAAAGTATGAATTGCAACGGAAGAACCATACTAACAAAGGAGGTGTTTATCATGGCAACTTCAAGTATCACAAAGAATTTTGTCATTTCCGGCAAGGAACAGGTGGAGATGTTCATCAATGCGATTGAAGAATCTGCCAAGAACCGTCCTGTTCATATACCTGTAGCGGCAAGAGAGATAAAAGGAGAACCTGAATTGAGGGAAATGATGCGGCTGCGGAAGATGAAAATAAAGGAGAAGGAAAATGCCGGGAAATGATAAATTCTTTTCAGTCAATATCCGTGAGTATTTGGCATTGGGGAATGATGAAGAAGCCGGAGAGCCAGCACTGGTTGAGTTGCTTTCCGGCTTTTCCAGTCCGAAGAATAAGGACGTGGAACGTTTTTTGAAAAAAAGTGCCATAGAATTCACGAAAAAGAACCAGTCTGTTACATATCTTGTAGTTTCAGCAGAGGATGTCAGATTACTTGGATATTTTACCCTTGCATTAAAACCATTGACGGTAAGGGGTGAAACAGTGAGTAATACTATGAAAAGAAAGCTGTTGCGAATCAGTGAGTTGGATGAAAAATCGGATACCTATACCATGTCGGCATATCTGATTGCACAACTTGGGAAAAACTTCTCGGAGAGTGACGGAACAGAGTGGCGGACGAGCTTGCCAAACATCAAGCCGGACAAGGAGAAGTCCACGGAGAAGATTGACGGCGCTGTGGCTACGACCGTGGGATTAGACCGGGCGATCCGGAACGGGGGCAACAGTACGGGCAGCGTTTATGATGAAAGAGGGATTTTGTCCTTTTAGGATGGCGGGATTTATGCTATACTGCATAATACAGATTGGATGGTGCAGGCAGTGAATGGAAGAATATATGAATATGAATCCCTGATTTATGAAGCGGGGGAGACAGGCGGTGCATATGTCATTTTCCCCTATGATATCAGGGAAGAGTTTGGGCGGGGAAGGGTGAAGGTACACGCCACATTTGACGGGGAACCGTATGATGGCAGTGTTGTAAATATGGGAGTAAAGAACGCTGACGGGAGCGTGTGTTATATCATAGGCGTGCGTAAGGATATCCGTTCCCGGATAGGGAAGCAGCCGGGGGACAGTATTCTTGTGACAGTCAGGGAACGGGAGTGAGGCAGGAGGGATGAAGGATGTGGACGTGTCCAAAGTGCGGGCGTACTTTTAAAAGGAAAGAACAGGACCACTACTGCGGGAAAGCGCCGGAAACGGTGGATGAATATATTACGGCACAGCCGGAAGAGGTACAGGAGTATCTAAAGAAAATAAGGGAAGTGATCCGTGCGGCGCTGCCGGAGGCGGAAGAAAGGATTTCATGGAGTATGCCGACTTATTGGAAGGGGCATAACATTATCCATTTTGCCGGGTTTAAAAAACACGCCGGACTGTATCCGGGACCGGAGGCTGTTGAAGAGTTTTCCGGGCGTCTGAAAGAATACAGGACCAGTAAGGGAACCATACAGCTTCCATACAGCAGACCGGTTCCGGTGGAGCTGGTTTCCGATATAGCCAGATGGTGCTATGAGACAGGAAACCACCCGTAGGATTAAGAAAAGCTTTGGAAGGTGCGGAGAATGGAACAGGATGTATTATGTTTTTTTGACAGGAAGCCGGAAGCACTGCCCCTGTATGAGGTTTTTGAAGAAAAACTTTTTTCAGAGGTGGACGGCGTGGAGGTCAAAGTGCAGAAAACGCAGATCGCTTTTTCCAACCGGCATAATTTTGCTTTCGTTTCTTTTCTGCCGGTGCGGAAAGCAAAGGAGCGGCCGGAGGTTTATATTGTGGTGACTTTCGGGCTGGGATACTGTGTGGAGTCCCCGCGCATAGATGCGGCGGCGGAGCCATACCCCGGACGCTGGACACACCATGTCCTGATTTCCGGGACAGGGGAAATTGATGATGAACTGATTGGATGGGTAAAGGAAGCCGCTGCTTTTTCGGACAGCAAACGCTGATGCAGCCAGGATGGCAGGAGCGTTGTCAGGAACAGGAATCAGTGAGGTGCATTGTATGGGGAATGAGAAAGTCTATCAGATGGATTTTTCAAAAGTGTATGGCCTCCTTGTGAAAAAAGCAGAGAGAAAGGGGAGGACAAGGCAGGAGGTTGATGAGATCATCCGGTGGCTTACCGGATACAGCCAGCCGGAACTGGAGGGGATGCTGGAAAGGCCGGTGCCTTATGGGGATTTTTTCCAGGACGCCCCGGAATTAAACGAGAACAGGAAACTGATAAAAGGCGTGGTCTGTGGCGTCAGGGTGGAGGATATCGAAGAACCGCTAATGCAGGAGATACGTTATCTGGATAAGCTGGTTGACGAGCTTGCCAGAGGGAAGGATCTGGATAAAATACTGCGTAAGTAAAAAACAGAGTATCAGGCTGATGCAGGGCATCTCTTCGGAGATGACTTTTCCAATCCTCCTTCCGTGGTGTGGCATCTTACCTCTGTTTTGGCGGGATTGCAAGCGGAAAATAAGTTATAAAAATTCATAAAATGTTTTGTTGCATTAACCGATATAAGATAATAAAATACAGATAGAAAAGTGTGAATTGCAACGGAAGAACCATACTAACAAGGGAGGTGTTTATTATGGCAGCTTCAAGTATCACAAAGAATTTTTTCATTTCCGGCAAGGAACAGGTGGAGATGTTTGTCAATGCGATTGAAGAATATTGAATTATCAATACCAATGAACCCCGACGTGGAGCGGTTTTTGAAGCACAGTTCCATTGAATTTACTAAAAAGAACCAGTCTGTGACATATCTTGTGTTTTCTGTTGCTGATGGAAAATTGCTGGGGTATTTTACGCTTGCATTAAAGCCGTTGACGATAAGAGGTGAAACGGTAAGCAATACCGTAAAGAGACAATTGTTACGGGTTAGTGAGTTGGATAAAAAAATCGGATACATATACCATGTCGGCTTATTTGATTGCACAATTAGGTAAAA
>ERZ777011.311-NODE-311-length-77348-cov-14.292601_pt1 | contig 77348 bp, 73 predicted proteins | sample MGYA00374964_ERZ777011 | MGnify/ENA primary metagenome ERZ777011 (study PRJEB29310, sample SAMD00008975) | mouse gut metagenome | study: EMG produced TPA metagenomics assembly of the Metagenome analysis of fecal microbiota from mouse which was promoted... | reverse complement strand
ATAGCTTGTTTAAGTGTGCCATTTATCGGCTGTCCTCTACTTTCTTTCACACTAAGACCTCCCTATAGATTATTTGGTGATACTGCATCAGCAGTTCTCCAAGAATAACTATAAGGAGATTTATAGTGAAATCAAATATGTGCGCCGCCACAATATGTTGTGGTGGCTCTGAAGGTGGAAAATACCATTTCCGGATGGCTCTGAAGCGGGAAACTGGTGGCTCCCAAGGGGGATAATATTCACAAACCAACTAAGACCATGCGTTCCAAGAAAAGACAGTATATCCCGTATGCGGAGCGTGAAATCATCTATGGCACGCATGAGCCGATTATCGAACAGAACCGTTGGAACAACGTGCAGAAGATTTTACAGAGCAGACCGCCCGTTATCGGGGAAAGTTCAAGCGGATATGACAACATCTTCCGAGGGATTATCAAATGCGCCGATTGCGGGAGTGCCATGCTTGCCAAAGTAGAACAGAAAAGAAAGCGTAACAATGTAATAGACAAGACTTTCTACTGCTGTACCAAATACCGCAAGTTCGGGAAAGAGGGGTGTTCATCACACACCATTGAGGCGAGGACGGTTCACGAAGTTGTGCTTGCGGACATTCAGAAACACGCAGGACAGGCACTGACGGACAGGAAAGCAATGGTAACGGAAATTGCGGAGCGTCTTAATCTCCAACTGTCAGCGGACAGGGAACAGCAGAAAAAGGAACTAAGGCAATGTAAACAGCGTGTGTCGGAAATTGAAAACCTGTATGCCAAACTGTACGAGGACTTGACAAGGGAACTGCTGACCGAAAAGCGTTTCCAAATGTTGTCGGCACGGTATGACAGCGAGCAGGAAGAACTGACTGCCAAGATAAAGGAACTTGAAAAAAGTGCCATAGCGGACAAGGAGCAGTTATCTTCCATTGAGCAGTTTGCGGAGCAGATAAGCGGTTATGCAGGAATAACGGAACTCAATTTTAAGATAATCAATCAACTTATAGAAAAAATTCTTGTTTCTGAACCCGTAGAGATAGACGGGCAGAAAATTCAACGACTTACTATCCATTACAAATTCATAGGGGCACTGGAAACCCTTGAATAATGGATATTTTCTAAGTCACCTATTCCAACTATCCAACAGATCTGACCATCATGGAGGAGGGAAGCGAATTTTTGGAGCGCTTCAAGAAGGGAGATACAAGGCGGATGCCTATGTTTACCTCCTGCTGTCCCGGCTGGGTGCGGTTCGTAAAGGCCCGTTACCGCATGATCAAGATGGCGCATATCGACCCTCACACGCTCACGGAGAAGCCCTGCGACAGACCGATGGAGGAAGGTACCGGGGCAGGCGTCATTTTCGGAACGACAGGCGGCGTGATGGAGGCAGCTCTCCGTTCCGCCTATTACCTGATGACCGGCAGCAATCCGGGAGAGGATGCGTTCCGCGAGGTGCGCAGCCGCAGAGAACAGAAGCTGTGGAAAGAGGCGGAGTTTCAGATCAAGGATGTTACGGTTCGCACGGCAGTGGTAAACGGATTGGGAAATACCGCAAAGCTCATCGAAGCTCTGGAACGAGGAGAGGTGCATTACGATTTTGTGGAGGTCATGGCCTGCCCCGGGGGATGTGTGGGCGGCGGCGGACAGCCCATTAAAGACGGAATGGAGCTGGCCGACGAAAGAAGCGAGACCCTGCGAGATCTGGACAGGCAGGCGTCCCTCAGGTTCTCCCACGAAAATCCCGATATCGTAAAGCTGTACGAGGAATTTTTTGAGAAGCCGTTATCACACAAAGCCCACCTTCTTTTACATACGAAGATTGAAAAATCAAACTGATGAAAAGTAGGCGTTAGACTTGACAAAACGGCAAAAATATTGTTTACTTTTTGTAAACGCTTACACATAATGCGGGCGGGGAAAACAGGAATGGAAGGCGATGGAGGTGAGATTAAAAAATCACACTGATGTGCTGATTTTTTAATCGGCAAAGAAAGCTCAGGTATGGAGGTAAGTATGGAAGGATTTTTGAATGAGGATTTTATGTTGAAAAACGAGACGGCCAAAAAGTTGTTTCATGACTATGCGGAGAAGCTGCCTTTGATAGACTATCATTGTCACATTTCTCCGAAAGAGATCTATGAGAACAGAAGGTACAAAAATATTGCGGAAGTGTGGCTGGGCGGAAAGAATGCGGACGGTACCTATTTCGGCGATCACTATAAATGGAGAGTCATGCGGTCAAACGGCGTGCCCGAGGAATATATCACCGGGGATAAAGACCCGTACGAGAAATTTTTGAAGTTTGCGGAAAGTCTGGAGATGGCGATCGGAAATCCGATGTACCACTGGTGCAATCTGGAGCTGAAAAAATATTTTGGCATAGACGAGCCGCTGACGGCGGAGAACGCGGAGGCGATTTGGAAAAAGACCACCGAGCTTTTGCAGACCTCCGATCAACTTACGGTGAGAGGGATCATTGAACAGTCCAACGTAAAATACATCGGCACGACGGACGATCCGGTCGATACGCTGGAGTGGCATGAAAAGATCGCGGCGGACGAGAGTATTTCCTTTATGGTCTGCCCGTCCTACCGGCCGGATAAGGCGATCAATATCCAGAAGGACGGTTTCGCGGATTATATCAGGGCGCTGGCCGTTTCTGTCGGGGAAGAAAAGCTGGAGACGGTAAAAGAGGTGCAGGATGCCTTAAATGAGAGGATCGATTTCTTCAAAAAACACGGCTGCAGGGCGTCCGACCACGGTATCGATTATGTGCCCTTTGCACTTGCGAAAGAGGAGGAGCTTGATCAGATCCTGCAAAAGGGATTGCGGGGCGAACAGCTTTCCAAAACGGAAATTGACAAATACCAGACGGCTATTCTGCTTTCCCTGGCAAGGAAATATAAAAAAGAGAATATCGTCATGGAAATTCACTATTCCTGCACGAGGAATGTCAACGAAAGAATGTTTGGTATCGAAGGGCCGGACACTGGCTTTGACATGATTGCCAAGAGTAACTGTGCCAACGAGATGGCAGCGCTCTTTTCGGAACTGGACAAAACAAATGAACTTCCGAAGACGATCATTTATTCTCTGGATGCGAGTGATTTTAATCAGATCGCGACCTGCATCGGCGCTTTCCAGTCGGATGAAATCCCCGGAAAGATGCAAATGGGCGCGGCGTGGTGGTTCCTCGACACCAGAGACGGTATGGAAGAACAGATGAGATCTTTGGCTAACTTAAGTTTGCTGGGCAATTTTGTGGGAATGCTGACGGATTCCAGATCGTTTTTGTCTTACACCAGGCACGACTATTTCAGGAGGATCCTGTGTAACCTGATCGGAAAATGGGTGGAGGAAGGTGAGTATCCGGCAAACCAGACGTCACTTAAGAAACTGGTAGAAGGTCTCAGCTATTACAACGCGGAACGGTATTTTGGAATCAAGTAGATGGATTAGAGATAGAATCGATAAGGAGGGTGTGGGATATGGAACTGCTAAGTTATAAGACATTGGAGGAACAAAAATACGACGGCTATCTTTTGAAGGAGGCGCCGGATAAGGTCCTTCAATTTGGCGGGCGCGCACACATCCTTTATCATGGCGGCTTACCTTGCGGGGGAGAATATCGTAAGGGATTGTATGAAGGATGAAGTCATCCACGGCTTTATGAATAAGACGATCTATGACGAGGTGATTCCCACGCTGGATCTGCCGAAAGATAATCTGATGCAGTTTGCGGCGGATGTGACGGAACGCTTTGCGAATCCGTTTGTGGATCACCAGTTGTTGTCCATTTCCTTAAATTCTACCTCCAAGTGGAAGGCACGCTGTATGCCGTCTCTTTTGGAGTACGCAAAGCGAAACGGCGGGAAGCTTGCGAAATGTATGACGTTCTCCTTCGCGGCATATCTTTGTTTTTACCATGCGGGAACAGAGCGGGGCGATGGCTGTCTGTTAGCAAAGCGGGGCGAAGAGACCTACGAGATCAAGGACGACGCGTTTGTTTTAGATTTCTTCTTTGAGCATAAGGACGACAGTGACGCTGATCTGGCAAAGGCGGTGATTGCAAACGAGGAGTTCTGGGGAGCGGATCTAAAGGAGCTTGCCGGCTTTGAGGAAGAAGTGGTGAAAGATCTGGCGCTGATCCGTGAGAAAGGGATGTATGAGGCGCTTCGGGAGATTGAAAATTAAAATTTTCAATCGCGAGATTTGTGTCTGCGCGTTGCTTGCCACAAACTCGTTCATGCGAAAAATTAGCGCAGAAATGGAGAAATCATGAAATATATACAAATTCATCCGAATGACAATGTGGCGGTAATGCTTGAAGACATTGCCCGGGGCGAGAAGGTTTCCGTGGAGGGCGGCGAGGTGATCTCCGGGGAGCCGATCATGCGGGGGCACAAAATTGCCCTGCGGGACATCTCGGAGGGAGACCCGGTTATCAAGTACGGCAATGTGATCGCGGTTGCCACGAAGGACGTGAAGGCGGGAGAATGGGTGCATACGCACAATGTGAGGACCAACCTTTCCGAGAGCGATACTTACCTTTATGAACATATAGAGAGCCGCCTTCCCGAGATTGCGGAGAGAACTTTTCAGGGGTATCTGCGGCAGGACGGCAGGGCAGCGATCCGCAATGAGCTTTGGATCATTCCTACGGTGGGCTGCGTCAATTCCGTAGCCGGGGAGCTGGCGAAGCAGAATCAGCATCTGGTGACGGGCAGCGTTGAGGGCCTGTATTCCTTTCCCCATCCCTTCGGCTGCAGCCAGCTTGGGGAAGATCACGAGCAGACGAAGAAGCTGCTTGCCGAGCTGGTTGAGTATGCAGGAGCCTTTCAAAGAGAAGAAATTTCCGCAAGTAAGCTTGTGATCGGCATGAAGTGCGGTGGTTCGGACGGTCTTTCCGGTATCACGGCAAACCCGACGGTAGGAAGATTCTCCGATTATTTGGTATCCATTGGCGGATCCACCGTGCTGACCGAAGTGCCGGAGATGTTCGGCGCGGAGCGTATTTTGTTCAACCGCTGCCAGAATAAGGAAGTGTTTGATAAGGCTGTTGCCATGGTAAACGATTTTAAGGCTTATTTTGTGGAACACGGACAGGTGGTTTATGAGAATCCGAGCCCGGGCAACAAGGCGGGAGGAATCACGACGCTGGAGGATAAGTCCTGCGGCTGTGTACAGAAGGGCGGACAGGCGCAGATCGTAGACGTACTCCGTTACGCCGAGCCGGTGGTAAAAAGAGGGCTGAATCTTCTCTCCGGTCCGGGCAACGATCTGGTCAGCGCGACGAACTTAACGGCAGCGGGTGCGCATATGATTCTTTTCACAACCGGGCGGGGCACACCTTTCGGGGCGCCGGCGCCGACGGTGAAGATTTCCACGAATACGGCGCTTGCGGAAAAGAAGTCCGAATGGATCGATTTCAATGCCGGGACAGTGGCGGAGGGAGAGCCGCTAAACGATGCCGGGTTAAGGCCTCTTGACTATGTGTTATCTGTGGCAGGCGGAGAAAAGACGCAGACGGAAAAGAGGGGTTACAGAGAAATATCCATCTTTAAGGACGGAGTCGTTTTGTAAACGGCTCCGCCTCTTTAGAAAGAAGTGGTATTCCTGCGCGCGATGGAGCAGCCCACGATATTGTGGGCGGGCACAGATTCCGTTTTGTCAAGCACTTTGAGCAGTCGTTCTACGGTATCGCTGCAGACCTTGGGAATGCAGTTATCGACAGAAGTCAGCTCGGGGTTGGAGCAGATGCAGAGGGAGGAGTTGTTGTAGCCGACGATTTCAATGTCCTGCGGAATGCGCAGGCCTTTTTCTCCCGCATATTTGATGGCGCCGACGGCGAGACCGTCGTCTGTGGCGAATACGCTGTCAAAAGCATGATCCGGCTGGGAGAGAAGTAAATCCCTAGCCTGATAGATATCGTTTTTGACAAAAAGCTTTAATGATTCGTCAACGGGAAGATTCGAGTAGCTAAGCGCAGTCTCATAGCCCATCCGCTTCTGGTTGGCACTGTAGGAATGGGAATCCGTGAGAAATGCGATCCTGCGTCTGCCGTTTTCGATCAGTTTCATGGTCACGTCGTAGGCGGCCTGATAATCGTTGGAGGCCGTGCAGTAAACATTTTCGCCGTTGGCCAAACCGTTGATGAGAAAAACGGGAGTCTTGGAGGCAGCTTTGCGGATGTAGTCGGTTTCTTCTTCGTTCGTGCCCGTTCCGGCGTAGGTGGAACCGACCAGAATCAGCGCGTCGATGTGCTTGGAGAGCATCATAGACACATGAGCCTCTTTTTCCGCGCGGGAGTAGCCGCTGCATCCTAAAATACAGCCGTACCCTTTATCGTGCAGATCTTCTTCCAGAAAAGCAACGACGGCGGACATATAGGCGTCGGAAATACGGGGAACCAGCACGCCGATGGTGTGCATGGTATTGAGACCGAGACCCTGTGCAAAGATATTGGGCGTATATTCGGAGCGCTCGATGATTTCCATAACCTTCTTTTTGGTTTTTTCGCTAACCTTCGGACTGCCGTTCATGACTCTGGATACCGTTGCGATGGATACGCCTGCTTCCTCGGCAATATCGTAAATATTCATATGGCAAAACCTGCCTTTCTTTCCCCGGTGGGTTTTTGTAAAAGAAAGCCGCGAGGGGCACCTTCTTCTATATATCATAAGTTTTGTGAATAAAAATAGCAAGTATAAATGTAAGAGGTTTCATCATGAGTTATGTGATTTCGGAAAGTGATATCCTTATCGAGGGGAAAAACTATGAGGGCAGCTTAAGCGCCCGTATGCAGCATGAAGACGGGCGGCCCTACCATACTTTCCGCACGGCAACGGTTCTCGTGAACGGGGATCGCGTGAAGTTTCGGAACTGCCGCTTTGCCAACACGGCCGGAAGCGGCAGGGAAGTGGGGCAGGCAGTCGCCCTCTATCTGGACGGGGACGATATCGTCTTGGAGGACTGTGTGCTGGAAGGACATCAGGACACCCTGTTTTTGGCACCGCTGCCGCCGCATGAATATCAAAAAGACGGCTTTTTGGGACCCGGGCAGTTTACGCCCAGAACGAGGCGGACGGTTTCTCTGAAAAACTGTAAGATCAGCGGAGGCGTTGATTTTGTATTCGGCGGAGCGACGGCGTATTTTGATAGCTGCGAATTTGTCAGCGTGGAGGAAGGCTATGTGTTTGCACCTTCCACGCCGGAAGACGTGCAGACGGGTTTCGTAGTGAGAAATTGCAGATTTACGGCGGCCGCCGATGTAAAAAAGGAGAGCTGTTATATCGCGAGGCCGTGGCGGGAGTTTGCGAAGGTGAGATTGGAGCACTGTTATCTGGGCGAACATATCCATAAAAATGGGTTTGACGACTGGGGCAAAATCGAAGCGCACGGGAGTGTTGTCTTTGAAGAAGCGGATTCGGTCCAGGAGCGCAGGGCGCAGTCAGACCGAACTATGTGCGGTTTCAAGCCTGAAAACAACAACGTTGGAAGAAAAAGGAGGGAAGATTGAAAAATCACACTGATGTGCTGATTTTTCAATCGCGAGTTTGCGTCGGAGCCACAAACTCGGAATCGCAGACGAGAATTTGACATTCTCGTCGCGTGCCTTCGCAAAATATGCTCTGGCATGGAGGAAAGCATGGAGATACAATTAGTCATGAGAACGGCGCGCAGCGTGACGGTTACGCTTGACGATGGAGGAACTTATGAGACGAAAGAGTCGTATCGGTTGTTTTTAAATGACGAGGAGCAGAAAGAAACCGATACGGTCGTTACCAGTCTGTATGATTTGGAGCCGAATACGGCGTACACGCTCGTCGTCAAAAAGAAAAGCGGAGACATCGAGGGGCATCTTTCTTTTCAGACGGAGGAAGAATCCGTTACGATCAATGTAAAAGATCTGGGCGCAGCCGGGGACGGCAAAACGGATGATACGGGATTTATTCAGGCGGCAGTTATGGCGTGTCCGCCCGCTTATCAGAAATCACAACGCGGCCGGATATGTCAGTGAGCTGAATCGGTAACATATTTGAAAAAGATGCAAAAAATTTCAAAACAGTATAGGCAATCGCTGATTTTTGCGTTATAATGTAAGAGCTTACATGGCGCTTGTCAGGGAAAATGGAAAAGGAGAAAACGGTATGGACTTAAATCTTAGGAGTAGAGAAGAATGTAAATTTGACGCAGTCAGTCTGGGGGAGATCATGCTCAGACTGGATCCGGGAGAGGGAAGAATCAAGACAGCCAGAAGTTTTAAGGCATGGGAGGGAGGCGGAGAGTACAATGTCATCCGCGGACTTCGCAGATGCTTTGGGCTCAGAACCGCCGCCATTACTGCGTTTGCAGACAATGAGGTGGGTAAATTGATGGAAGATTTCATTTTGCAGGGCGGGGTAGACACTTCTCTGATCAAATGGATGCCCACGGACGGAATCGGAAGAATCTGCAGAAACGGGATCAATTTTACGGAGAGAGGATTTGGCATCCGGGGGGCGCTTGGATGCTCCGACCGCGCCAACACGGCGATCTCCAAGGCAACTCCTGAAGATTTTGATTTTGATTATATTTTTGGTGAGCTGGGTGTCCGCTGGCTGCACACCGGCGGTATCTACGCGGCTTTATCCGAGCAGGCGGGCGAGACGGTCACGGCAGCGATCAAGACCGCCAAGAAGTACGGAACGGTCGTTTCCTATGACTTAAATTACCGTCCTTCCATGTGGAGCGCGATCGGCGGACAGACAAAAGCGCAGGAAGTGAATAAAGAAATCGCCAAATATGTGGATGTCATGATCGGCAACGAGGAAGATTTTACCGCCTGTCTCGGCTTTGAGATCGAAGGAAACGATGAGAACCTGAAAGAACTCAATCTGGAAGGCTACAAGAAGATGATCAATGAGGCGGCGCAGACTTATCCGAACTTTAAGGCAGTGGCGACCACGCTCAGAACCGTTCGCACCGCGACTGTGAACGATTGGTCGGCTATCTGCTGGGCAGACGGCAATATCTATAAGGCATCCGACTATAAGGAACTGGAGATCATGGACAGAGTCGGCGGCGGGGATTCCTTCGCATCCGGGCTGATTTACGGTCTGATGGAGACCGGGGACGCAGAGAAGGCCGTAAACTATGGCGCGGCGCACGGAGCGCTTGCCATGACCACACCGGGCGATACAACGATGGCCTCCTTAAAGGAAGTGGAGAGCGTCATGTCGGGTGCGGGCGCACGTGTAAAGAGATAAGAAACGAAGAAGCATACAGAGTTGAATGACATATATCATAACAAAGGGGGCATACAAATGGAACTTCGTACAGCGGCATCTCCGAGAGATGTCAAACACTACACAACTGAGAGACTCAGAGAAGAATTTTTGATCGAGAAGGTTTTCTTTGAGGATGAGATCCGTCTGGTATACAGTCATATTGACCGTATCATCACGGGGGCGGCGACACCGGTCAAGAAGGCGTTGAAACTGGAGGCGGGCGATGAGCTTCGCGCGGCGTATTTTCTGGAGAGACGTGAGATGGGCGTGATCAATGTCGGCGGCGACGGACAGATCACGGTGGACGGAAAGAAGTATACCGTTGTTTCCAGAGACGGTATGTACATCGGTATGGGGAGTAAAGATATCACGTTTGAGAGCGTGGATGCTTCCAATCCCGCAAAGTTCTATATCAATTCGGCGCCGGCACACAGGACGTGCCCTACCGTTCTCATCAAGAGAGACGGCGTTGCGGGAGAGGGCGAAGTGGTGATCAAACCGGAAAACAAGGCGGAGCTTGGCACCTTGGAGGATGCGAACCACAGAACCATTAACAAGTACATCCTTCCCGGGCAGGTTGAGAGCTGTCAGCTTGTTATGGGACTCACGCATTTGGAGCCCGGCAGTGTATGGAATACGATGCCCAGTCACACGCATGACAGACGCATGGAAGTTTATCTCTACATCGATATACCGGAGGACGCTTTCGTGATGCACTTTATGGGAGAGCCGCAGGAGACGAGGCACATCATCATGAGAAACGAGCAGGCGGTGATCTCTCCGAGCTGGTCCATCCATTCCGGCTGCGGCAGCCGCAATTACTCCTTTATCTGGGGAATGGTGGGAGAGAATCAGGCGTTTGACGATATGGACGGCATTGATAACAGGGATTTACTGTAATGTAGGAAGGAGCGGAAGACATGGATGTAAAAAATATGTTTTCTTTAGAAGGAAAGACGGCGCTGGTAACGGGAGCCGCCTATGGAATCGGTTTTGCCATTGCGGAAGCTTTAGCGGGGGCGGGGGCGAAAATCGCCTTTAACTGCCGTGATCAGGAGCATATGGAGAAGGCGCTTCATGATTATCAGGAAAAAGGGATCGAGGCAAAAGGGTATTACTGCGATGTCACAAACGAGCAGCAGGTAGCGGATATGGTCGCGCAGATCGAGAAGGATCTGGGCAGTGTGGATATCCTGGTAAATAATGCGGGGATCATTAAGAGAATCCCGATGGTGGAGATGGACTTGAAGGATTGGAATGCGGTGATAGGTATTGATCTGACAGGACCTTTCATTTGCTCTAAGGCGGTGCTTCCGGGTATGATGGAAAAGGGAAGCGGTAAGATCATCAATATCTGCTCCATGATGAGCGAATTTGGCAGAGAGACCGTTTCTGCTTATGCGGCGGCAAAGGGCGGGCTTAAGATGCTCACCAGAAATATCTGTTCCGAGTACGGTCAGTACAACATACAGTGCAACGGCATCGGTCCCGGCTATATTGCGACACCTCAGACGGCGCCTTTGCGGGCGAAACAGGAGGACGGTTCCATGCACCCCTTCGACCGCTTTATCCGTTCCAAGACGCCTGCGCAGAGATGGGGAAAAACCGAAGATCTGCAGGGACTTGCCATCTTCCTGGCTTCCGGTGCTTCTGACTTTGTCAACGGTCAGGTGATCTATGTAGACGGCGGTATCTCCGCGTATATCGGACAGGACCCGGGCAATCTGGACGCGAGTAAGTTTCAGGACGTAGATTAACAGAAAGGTATGGTCAGAGCAAAATGAACAGTGAAAAAACGCAGAAGGTTTTAAAACAGTTTGAAGAAGTCGGCATTATCCCGGTGGTCGTGGTAAACGACGCAAAGGATGCAGAACCTCTTGGCAGAGCCTTGATGGAGGGCGGACTACCTGCAGCAGAAGTTACCTTTCGGACAGACGCAGCGGAGGAATCGATCCGCCGCATGAGCGAAAGTTTTCCGGACATGCTGGTGGGAGCGGGAACAGTACTGACGACAGAGCAGGTGGACAGAGCCGTAAACGCTGGCGCGAAATTTGTGGTAGCTCCCGGGTTTGACGCGGAGATTGTGCAGTATTGCCTGGACAGAGATATCCCTGTCTGCCCAGGCACGCAGAGCCCGAGCGAAGTGATGGCAGCCGTCAAAATGGGGCTGGATCATGTGAAGTTTTTCCCGGCGGAAAATTCCGGCGGACTGAAAATGATCAACGCCATCGGCGCAGCGATGCCGGCTGTTAAATTTATGCCCACAGGCGGCATCAACGCGGAAAACGTGGTGGAATATCTGAAATCCAGTCGGATTTTCTGCTGCGGCGGAAGCTGGATGGTGAAGGCTGATCTCATCAAAGAAGGCAGGTTTGACGAGATCAAAAAGCTGGTTGCCGCAGCAGCGAAAATCGTAAAGGATAACAGATAAAAAGGCTAAAATCTGTTTCGCGACAGTGGGGAATCTACGAGCGGATGAATGGTGAGTGCCAAAAGCGCCTTATCGTAATCGCCGTTTATGGCAGCCTCAATGGTGAGCTGCTCGTAGGCCTTGACATTCTGCAAAAGACCGCGGATCGCAAGAGGGGTGCGCCCGATCTGCAAAGGGTGCGCTCCGTCCGCATCGATCACGCAGTTGCATTCAATGACGGCGTGATCAGGAAGGTCAGTATTTGCGCCATTATTAAGGACATTCACGGTTTGGATGTCCTTTTTATTATTGTAAATGGAGTCGATCAGCGAGCAGGCGGCATCCGAGTAGCGCGCCCCCCGCGCTTTGCCAGCTGGGGCGGTTTGACGGCAAGCTTCGCATCCTGATAAAGCGCAAACAGCTCCTTTTCCACACCGCGGATCACTTCCCCGCGGCAACCCTCGTTTTCGGCGGCACGGGCACATTCCGCCAGCATTTCCGGCTGCATATAGTAGTATTTTAGGTAGCTTACGGGCACCATCTGCAATGCCCTTAAGAGAGCAGGATCAAAGTGAATGTCGGGAATGTTTGCCATCACGTCCGCCGCCGAAGTCACAGAATACATCCTCTGCAGGGCAGTCAAATTTTTCCGCCATATCGCTGATCATATTGATTGAGCAGTTGCACAGGCCGATGGTTGCGATCTTTAATCCTCTTTTCGTCATAAGTCACCTCCGTGCGCGCAATTTTTAGTATGGTACGATATTTGGTATAGTATACCATAGGGCCAGGGACAAGGAAGGGCAATTGACAAAAAGGCGGCCCTGTAACATGAGGAAAACAGGACGGGAAAATGCAGGGGAGTCGTGCAGTTTGATGCGGATATTGACAGAACACATTACAGGATTGGAGAAGGGTATGCGAGAAAAAGGGCGTTATATTTTGGGGATCGATCAGGGCGGCACTAAGACAGTGGCGGTCTTGATGCGGGAAGACGGTGTCCTGCTGGGGAAGGGAAAGGCGCGGGGCGCTTATTTTCCCACGCAGGGGATGCAGGCGGCGGAGGAAGAAATCGTGCTTACAGGCAATGTTTTTAAGGGCGAGGCTTTGAGGCGGAGAGTAGAAATGCAGATCGCGGCACGGTTTCCGGGCGCACAGGTCGTGTCGGCACGCTATGAACCGGAGGTTGGCGCCTGCATTATGGGCCTGCATCATCAGGGCCTGGAAGCGGCAAAGAGAGAGGAAGCCATGCGGGAGAGCGCGGCGGCGCTGGGGGTGCTACGGAGTTGATTCGTTTTTCAGAGGGATAAAGTGGATGGAAAGCTGCTTTCCCAATCCTTTAGCTAAAAGCTGCAGTGTGGCAATGGTAGGACTGCAGCTTCCGTTTTCAATGCGGCTGATATTTGATTGGCGGATGCCGGAACGTTCCGCGAGCTCTTTCTGTGTCATATTCATGGAAGTTCTTGCCTCAATGAGTGCTTTTGCTACCTCGAAGTCGGTTCTGGTCGCCTCACGTTCCGCACGAAATTCAGGATCCTTCATCTGTTTTTCCAAGTATTTGTGTAGATCGTTCATGTTTGCCAGCTCCTTTCCTGTGCTCTTTGTTCGTAGTCAGCCTTATATTTTCTTGCTGATTTCAGCTGGCTGCGAGGTGTTTTCTGCGTCTTTTTGATAAAACCGTTTGTTAGAATAATCTTATTATTTATGTAAAAGAAATAAAAAATTCGTGAAATATCAGAAGAAAATTAAAGTATTTCCATATTCCTCTAAAATGAGTAAGCTGTCCAATGCCTTATTTCGCATTTTAATGATCAAAGAATCCAAAAATTCTTCCACAGGTGTGGTTCCGTCAGATGACCGATAAAATTCAATGTCAAACATAAGTATTCCTTTCTTATAAAATATTCCTTTTTTGATATATCGTCAAGGGGTTAACAGTAAAAATTTTTTTATCTGAGTAACTGGGATAAGGCACAAGAAATAACCGGTGCCGAAAATCAGACATCTGTAAAGTAATAGAGTATAAAACTTTGCAGATATTAGAAAGTAATCAGATATACCACGTATCATACTATGTTTTTGGTAATAAAGCAAATAAAAGAAAAATTAACGCCAAATTTCCTTGACATTTCCGCCTTTCGATGCCAAAATGATAGCAGTTATCATAGGAAAAGACATTGAGGAAGACAGTATCCGATTTTTCAAAGTCGTAGCGAGCCGGTGAGGGTGGAAGACCGGTACGAGTAGGAGATCGGAGAAAATCACTTCTGAGTTTCAGACCGAACCCCTGCACGGCGGGGCAGTAGGCTCTGACGGCGTTCCGCCGTTATCGGGAACCGTATAGACGGATCGTGTCATGTGAGACGGCAGTAGGGAATCGCCGTTTGGTGTGTGCGAGTCGGTCGGTACGTCGTAACAGGTGGTATCACGAGAACTTTACCCTCGTCCTTTTACGGGACGGGGGTTTTGTTTTTTACAAAGAAAGGATGGAAAGATTGAAAAATCACACTGATGTGCTGATTTTTCAATCGCGAGTTTGTGACGGAGCCACAAACTCGGAATCGCAGTCAAGAATTTGAGATTCTTGACGCGTGCCTCCGCAAAAAAAGCTCCGGCATGGAGGAAACTATGTATCAGAAAGTTGATGCGAACCTGAATTTTGTGGACAGAGAAAAAGAAGTATGCACTTTTTGGAAGGAAAACGATATCTTCCAAAAGAGCATGGACTCCCGCAAGGAAGGCCCTACCTATACCTTCTATGACGGGCCGCCGACGGCGAACGGCAAACCGCATATCGGACACGTATTGACACGTGTCATCAAGGACATGATTCCCCGTTACCGCACGATGAAGGGTTATATGGTGCCCCGTAAGGCGGGCTGGGATACCCACGGACTTCCCGTTGAGCTGGAAGTGGAGAAACTGCTGGGCTTAGACGGCAAGGAGCAGATCGAGGAATACGGCCTTGATCCGTTTATCAGCAAGTGTAAGGAATCTGTCTGGAAATACAAGGGCATGTGGGAGGATTTCTCCGGTACGGTCGGTTTCTGGGCGGATATGGACGATCCTTACGTGACCTATCACGATGATTTCATCGAGTCCGAGTGGTGGGCGTTAAAGCAGATCTGGGATAAGAAGCTTTTGTATAAGGGCTTTAAGATCGTGCCCTACTGCCCGCGCTGCGGCACGCCGCTTTCTTCCCATGAGGTGGCGCAGGGCTACAAGGCGGTGAAGGAGCGTTCCGCGATCGCCCGCTTCAAGGTGGTGGGCGAGGACGCCTATTTCCTGGCATGGACGACGACGCCGTGGACGCTGCCCTCGAACGTGGCGCTCTGTGTGAATCCGAACGAGACCTATGTAAAAGTAAAGGCAGCGGACGGTTATACCTACTATATGGCGCAGGCGCTGCTTGACACAGTGCTCGGGAAGCTTGCGGAGGAAGGAAAGCCCGCCTACGAAGTGCTGGAGACTTATGTCGGTACGGACTTAGAGTATAAGGAATACGAGCCCCTCTTTGCCTGCGCGGGCGAGGAAGCAGCGAAACAGAAGAAGAAAGCGCATTACGTGACCTGCGACAATTACGTTACCATGACGGACGGTACGGGCATCGTGCATATCGCGCCTGCCTTCGGTGAGGACGATGCGCAGGTGGGGAGAAAATACGACCTGCCCTTCGTACAGTTTGTTGACGGTAAGGGCAATATGACCGAGGAGACGCCCTACGCGGGTCTGTTCGTAAAGAAAGCCGATCCGGAAGTGATCAAAGACTTGGATAAAGAAGGGAAGCTGTTCGATGCACCTAAATTCGAGCATGACTATCCGTTCTGCTGGCGTTGCGATACGCCCCTGATCTACTATGCGCGCGAGTCCTGGTTCATTAAGATGACGGCGGTGCGCGACGATCTGGTGCGCAACAATAAGACTGTCAACTGGATCCCTGAGTCCATCGGCGAGGGGCGTTTCGGCAACTGGCTGGAAAACATTCAGGACTGGGGCATTTCCCGTAACCGTTACTGGGGCACGCCCTTGAATGTGTGGGAGTGCAGCAAGTGCGGACACATGGAGGCCATCGGTTCCCGCGAGGAGCTTGAAAAAATGAGCGGCAACGCGGCGGCAAAGACCGTGGAGCTGCACAGGCCTTATATCGACGAGATCACCTGCACCTGTCCGGAGTGCGGAAAGACCATGAAGCGCGTGCCCGAGGTGATCGACTGTTGGTTTGATTCCGGCGCCATGCCTTTTGCGCAGCATCATTATCCGTTTGAGAATAAGGAGCTGTTTGACAGCCAGTTCCCCGCACAGTTCATCTCCGAGGCGGTGGATCAGACACGCGGCTGGTTCTATTCGCTGATGGCGGAGTCTACCTTACTGTTTAACTGTGCGCCGTTTGAGAACGTGATTGTGCTCGGGCATGTGCAGGACGAGAACGGCCAGAAGATGAGTAAGTCCAAAGGCAATGCGGTAGACCCCTTCGAGGCGCTTGAAACCTACGGAGCGGACGCGATCCGCTGGTATTTCTATATCAATTCCGCCCCCTGGCTGCCCAACCGTTTCCACGGCAAGGCGGTGCAGGAGGGACAGCGTAAGTTCCTCGGTACGCTCTGGAATACCTATGCCTTTTTCGTGCTGTATGCGAATATCGACAATTTTGATGCCACGAAGTACAGTCTGGAATACGATAAGCTGCCCGTCATGGATAAGTGGCTGCTTTCCAAGCTGAACACGGCTGTCAGGGAAGTGGATGAGCATCTGGACAACTACAGGATTCCCGAGGCGGCGAGAGTGCTCGACAACTTCGTGGATGAGATGAGCAACTGGTATGTGAGAAGAAGCCGCGAGCGTTTCTGGGCGAAGGGCATGGAGCAGGATAAGATCAACGCTTACATGACGCTTTACACCGCGCTGGTGGACATCTGTAAGGCGGCAGCGCCCATGGTGCCCTTTATGACGGAGGAGATTTACCGCAATCTGGTGTGCAGCATTGATAAAAATGCGCTTGAAAGTATTCATTTGTGCGATTTTCCGACATCCAACGAGAGCATGATTGACAAAAAGCTCGAGGACTCCATGGAGGAAGTGCTGAAAATCGTGGTTATGGGGCGTGCGGCCCGCAACACGGCGAACATCAAGAACCGCCAGCCGATTGGCACCATGTATGTGAAGGCGGAGACTGTTCTCGACGACTTCTATCAGGACATCATCAGAGACGAGTTAAACGTAAAGCAGATTGTATTCTCCGACGATGTGTCGGCATTTACGACCTACAGCTTCAAGCCGCAGCTTAAAACCGTCGGTCCGAAATACGGCAAGCAGCTCGGCGGTATTAAGGCGTATCTGTCCGCGATGGACGGCAGCGCGGCGATGGAGACCCTAAAAGCGCAGGGGGCACTTACATTTGACGTGGACGGCGTGGAGGTTTCCCTCGCGGAGGAAGATCTGCTCATCGATATGGCGCAGAAGGACGGTTTTGTGGCGGAGGCCGACAACTATGTAACGGTGGTGCTCGACACGAATCTGACGGATGAGCTGATCGAGGAAGGTTTTGTCTACGAGATCATCAGCAAGATCCAAACCATGCGAAAGGACGCTGACTTTGAGGTGATGGATCATATCAAAGTATCCCTGAACGGCAATGAGAAGGTGGCGCAGATCGCTGCCAAAAACGAGGCTGTGATTGCAGGAAAAGTGCTGGCAGAGAGCATCGGTACGGGAGAGGGTCTGGCGGTTTCCAAAGAGTGGAATGTCAACGGGGAGACCGTGACGATCGGTATTCAAAAAGTATAATCTACGAATGCGATAAGCTGAAAATGGTAAATTTTAATCTTTATATGGTCAAAAATAAAATTTCAAGCTATAATAGAAAGGAATTATGATTAAACTTGTCTGACAGCAGGGCTAACAAGGAGGAGAGAGATGATTAAAAAAGCACCTACGAAAACTTTTGATACAGAATTATTCAAGAGGAGCGTCCTTTACAATGTAAAAACCCTTTACAGAAAGACGCTGGAGGAGGCGACGGATCAGCAGATCTTTCAGGCAGTATCCTATGCGGTCAAGGATGCCATTGTGGATCAGTGGTTAAAGACCCAGAAGGAGTATGACAAACAGGATCCGAAGATGGTCTATTACCTTTCCATGGAGTTTTTGATGGGCCGTGCGCTTGGCAACAACATGATCAATCTGCAGGCATATGATGCGTTTGCACAGGCGCTCGAGGAGCTCGGCATCGACATTAATGTGGTGGAGGATCAGGAACCCGACGCAGCGCTTGGAAACGGCGGCTTGGGACGGTTGGCGGCTTGCTTCCTTGACTCCCTGGCAACGCTGGGCTATGCGGCTTACGGCTGCGGCATCCGCTATCGCTATGGCATGTTTAAGCAGGAGATCCGCGACGGCTATCAGGTGGAAGTACCCGACAACTGGCTGCGTGACGGCAATCCTTTTGAGCTGCGCAGACCTGAATATGCAAAAGAGGTGCGTTTCGGCGGCTATGTCAATGTATATGTGGATGAGAACGGCAGAAGCAATTTCAAGCAGGAGGGCTATCAGGCCGTGACGGCGATTCCCTATGATCTGCCTGTCGTGGGCTATGGCAACGGCATCGTCAACACGCTGCGCATCTGGGATGCTGAGCCTGTGAACTGCTTCCAGCTTGATTCCTTTGATAAGGGCGACTACCAGAAGGCGGTGGAGCAGGAAAATCTGGCAAGAAATATCGTGGAGGTCCTCTATCCTAACGATAATCATTACGCAGGCAAGGAACTGCGCTTAAAACAGCAGTATTTCTTTATCTCCGCTTCCGTACAGGCAGCGGTGGCGAAATACATGAAAAAGCATGACGATATCAGGAAATTCCACGAGAAAGTGACGTTCCAGTTAAATGATACGCACCCGACCGTGGCAGTGGCGGAGCTGATGCGCATTCTGATGGATGAGCATTATCTGACATGGGACGAGGCCTGGGAAGTGACTACCAAGACCTGCGCTTACACGAATCACACGATCATGGCGGAGGCACTGGAAAAATGGCCGATCGAGCTGTTTTCGAGACTCCTTCCCCGTGTGTACCAGATCGTTGAGGAGATCAACCGCCGCTTCATTGCGAGGATCGAACAGAAGTATCCCGGCGATCAGGAGAAAATCAGAAAGATGGCGATCATTTATGACGGTCAGGTCAAGATGGCGCATCTGGCGATTGCGGCGGGCTATTCCGTAAACGGTGTGGCGAGATTACATACCGAGATCTTAAAGAATCAGGAACTGAAAGACTTCTACGAGATGATGCCCGAGAAGTTCAACAATAAGACCAACGGCATCACGCAGAGACGTTTTCTGCTGCATGCGAATCCTCTGCTTGCAGACTGGGTGACGGATCATGTGGGCAATGACTGGATCACGGATCTGCCCAAGATCAATAAGTTAAAGATCTATGCTGACGATGAGAAGGCACAGCAGGAGTTTATGAATATCAAATATCAGAATAAGGTGCGTCTGGCGGAGTACATCATGGAGCACAACGGTATCGAGGTCGATCCCCGCTCCATCTTCGACGTACAGGTAAAGCGTCTGCATGAGTACAAGCGCCAGCTCCTGAACATCCTGCACGTGATGTACCTCTACAATGAATTAAAAGAGCATCCGGATATGGATTTCTATCCGAGGACCTTTATTTTCGGGGCCAAGGCGGCAGCAGGCTATAAGAATGCAAAGCTGACCATCAAGCTGATCAATTCCGTGGCGGATGTGGTGAACAATGACCCTGCAATCAACGGAAAGATCAAAGTGGTGTTTATCGAGAACTACCGTGTCTCCAACGCGGAGATCATCTTTGCGGCGGCGGATGTGTCCGAGCAGATCTCCACGGCCAGCAAGGAGGCTTCCGGCACGGGTAACATGAAGTTCATGCTGAACGGCGCGCTCACCATTGGCACCATGGACGGCGCAAACGTGGAGATCGTGGAGGAAGTGGGCGAGGAGAATGCCTTTATCTTCGGTTTATCCTCCGACGAAGTCATCCGTTATGAAAATTACGGCGGCTACGATCCGACAGAGATTTTCAACAACGATCCCGACGTGAGAAAGGTGCTCATGCAGCTGATCAACGGCACTTACGCACCCGGCGATCCGGATATGTTCCGTTCTCTGTACAATTCGCTTTTAAATACGCAGAGCACGTCCAAGGCGGATACCTATTTTATCCTCAAGGATTTCAAAGCCTACGCAGAGGCGCAGGAGAGGGTGGAAGCGGCTTACCGTAACGAAAAGGGCTGGGCGCGGAGCGCGATCCTAAATGTGGCCTGCTCCGGCAAGTTTACTTCCGACAGAACCATTCAGGAGTATGTGGATGACATCTGGAAACTGGATAAGGTGGTGATCCCGAAAGAGACTACACCTGCGACGGCGACGAAGAAACCGGCAAAATAGGAACTGACAACGATTGATACAGAAGACCTCCCTTGCTTTGAGCGAGGGAGGTTTTTGAGCAGGAGGCTTATGGATAAAAAACTGGCGTTTCAAATACTTGGGATCGCGGAGACAAAGGACGGGGAACCGATCAGAAGCAGTTATCTTGCACTGTTAAAGGATACCAATCCGGAGGACGATCCGGAAGGGTTCAAGCGCCTGCGGGAAGCCTATGAGGAGGCTTTGCGGTCAGCAGCAGAGCGGGACGAGGAGCAGGCGGAGGAGGAACCGCAGGATGAGGTCGGCATCTGGATGAAACGGGTGCGGGAAGTCTATCGGGATATCCTTTTGCGCGGGGAGGCAGAAAACTGGAAGCCGCTTTTTGAGGATTCCGTCTGCGTTGGTTTCGATACGTTTTTGGAGGCAAGGGGGAGGCTTCTTAGCTTTCTCTCAGGTCATGCCCTTCTGCCGCAGACCGTCTGGGTACTGCTTGATCGGACGTTTCATGTATTGGAGGATTTCGATTCCCTGAAGGAGGAGTTTCATGTAAATTTCCTCAGGCATATCGAGTATCATGTCAATACAGAGGATTTTCTGGATTACAGTCTGTTTGAGGCCCGGGAAGATTACAGGCCGGAGAATGACGAGGAAGCAGACGAGTATATCAGGGAATATTTTCAGATTAAGAATATGCTGGAAGAAAATGAGACAGAGAACGTTTCCCGTATGCTCTCTGACATCAGGCGGCACGGCATTTACCATCCCTATGAAGATGTGGAGAGACTGCGCCTGTATATCAGACAGGAAAACTGCGAAGCGGGAAAGGAGTTGGCGGAGAGTCTGCTTGCGAGGTATCCCGAGGATGGTTATGTGCAGGTTTGGACGGGCAAGATATTCTGGGAGTGTGGAGAGCAGGAAAGAGGATTTGCCCTGTGGCAGTCAGTGCTTGAGAAGGAACCGGATTATTATATGGCAAAGTATTTTGCGGTCGGTTATCTGAGACGGCAGAAGCAGTGGTACCGGGCGGAGAGATATATCAATGAACTGCTGCGGGTGAACTCCTGGGATGAAGATCTGCTGACGCAGATGAATGAGATCAATCAAGAGCTCGTGCCTCTGGTACAGGCGGCGTATGAGAAAGGGGAGGGGTTTGAGGATCTCTCCCAAGAGGAGGTTCCGCTTTTCCTTGGGCGCAGACTGTATAACATGGAGAAGTTTGACGAGGTTTTAGCGCTTCTGGAAAAGGATCCGCAGCTTTTAAAGAAGGAGGAGGGCAGTCTCGATCTCAGAGCCTGGGCGCTGTATCGTCTGGAACGGTATCAGGAGGCAATCCCTGCTTTTCAAGAATATCTGCATTGTGTGGAAGCGCTTCCGGAGGAACCCAAGAGGACATCGCAAATGGCGGAGGCGTATCACAGTTTGAGCGTCTGCTTTTTTGAATCCGAAAAGCCGGAGGAAGGCGAGCGGGAGTCAAGAAAGGCGATCGCAACCGAGACGAACAAAAGGAACCGCCTTGACTGGAGACATTATCTGGCGGGCAGGTATCTTGCCTTTGAAGAATACGAGAGAGCAGTGGAGGAATGCGATGAGATCCTTGCCGAGGATGAGGGGTATTATCCTGCCTATCTGGTCAGGCAGGAGGCAGCTTATCATTTGGAAAAGGCGCAGCAGGTGGTGGACGATTACTACCGTGCGATCGATCTCTTTGCAGGTTATGACAGACCTTACTTCTATGCGGCCATGATCTTTTATGATTACAGCCAGTATCAGGACGCCATTGGTGTGATTGAAAGGGCGAAAGAGAATGAGGTGGAATTTTCCGAAAAGCTGCGTTTTTTGGAGGCACAGATTCGGCGGATGCTGGCGGAGAATGCCGAAGACAGGGAAAAGGTGATGGAGCTTCTGGATGCGCTTCTCTATGAGACGGAAGGAGATAACGGGGAGTTAAAGGAAGACGGCACATCCAAGGATGGACCGAAGCGGGTCGAGCTTCTCTTTGAAAAGGCGCTGCTGTTTTGGGATGATGAGAAATATACGGAAGCTGTCGTTATGGTGCAGGAAGTGTTAAAGCAGGATACGGAGAATCCATATTATCGTTTTATGCTCGGTAATATCCTGCGGGATATGGGTAACTACGAGGAAGCGCTGAAAGAATACAAACGAGTGGAGGAGACTTATCATCATGCGGAGTTTTATTTTGGCATGGGCGTCTGCTGTCAGGGGACGGAGAAATGGCAGGAGGCAGTTTCCTATTTCTTAAAGGCGATCGAGAAGGACGAGAATTACCGCGATACGAATTTAAGGCTTTACCGCTGCTATGTGGCGCTGTACCGTCTGGAATATAAACAGGAGTATTTCGATCAAGGGATATGCTATATCAATAAGCAGATGGAGATTACTCAAAACCGGGGTTACCGTCTCTGGGACCGCGGCAATCTGTATTCGGACGCCATGGAGACTGCGCTTGCCGTGGCGGATTACGAGGAGGCGATCGCGGTGGGAACCGTTCCGGAGGATGAGATTTATATTCTCTGGGAAAATATCGCTATTGCCTACGCTAATGACATACAGTATGAAAAAGGGTACGAGGCGTACAAACGCGCGGTGGAGACGATGGGAGCAAAGGATGTGTCCGTCACGGGCTACCGTGGTATGGCAAAGTGTCTACAGAAGCTGAAGAAGTATGAGGAAGCTATCGCCTGCTGCAGAGAGGGGCTGGCGGTCTTCCCGGCGGACAGTAACCTGTGGGATACGCTGACCACCTGCTATTCATGTATGAAACATCTGGAGAAGGTTCTTGAGGTGCAGGAGGAGAGAAAAAAAGAGCTGGGAGAAGATGAGGATTATTACAGTGATGTCGCCGATACCTTGATTCTGATGGGAAAGACCGAGGAAGGGCTGGCTGTTTATGATGACGCAAAGCAGTCCTATTTCAAGCGCGCTGCGGACAGGCAGGAACTGGCGGAACTGTATATGGAGTGGGCAGGCTCGCTGGCAGACGTGATCGCCTATGAAAAAGCGGCAAAGAAATATCAGGAAGCAGCGGCGCTTTACGGGGACAGCCGTAAAAAATTCAGGGCGGAATGGCGTGCGGCAAAAAATTATTATATGGCGGGACAGCGCGAGGAGGCGGCACGTTGGGCGAAGAAGGCGTTGGGGCGTCTTGCGGAATGCAGCATAAAAGAGGAGGATTATCTGACTTATACCCAATATGCGCCCGTACAGAGCGGATGGCTTGCATGGTGTTATCTGGCGCTTGGAGAAAAGGAAAAGGCGAGAGGTATTTTTAAGAGGATGGAACAGCTTAGGCCCTGCGCTGCCTGTGAGTATAAAAAATGTTTTGAATCAGCCCTCTGGCTTGGCTGTTATTATTACACCGAAGGGGAATTTGAGAAAGCGGCGGCGCTGTTTGAGGAGTCGACTGCGAGATACGGGAATGTTCTGTTGGAGGCAAAGTTTTTGCTGGAAAAAATAAGAAAGAGCGAAGGGATTTGAGGAAACAATGATCATCGGAATCGACTTGGGAACGACAAACAGTCTGGCGGCGTACTTTACGGAAGAAGGGCCGCAGATCATACCGAATCGCCTGGGGAAAAGGCTGACGCCCTCGGTGGTGAGCATGGATGAGGACGAGCAGATCTACGTAGGAGACCTGGCGGTGGAGAGAGGGCTTCTTTACCCGGGCAGTACGGCGTCTGTCTTTAAGCGGGATATGGGAAGCGGCAGAAAATTTAACCTGCTGCATAAATCTTTTACGGCGGAAGAACTGTCTTCTTTTGTGCTGCGGGCGCTTAAGGAGGACGCGGAGACCTTTCTCGGAGAACCTGTAACGGAGGCGGTCATCAGTGTGCCTGCCTATTTCAATGACGAAAGACGGCGGGCTACCAGAAGGGCAGGAGAGCTGGCGGGGCTTAAAGTGGAACGCATCATCAGCGAGCCCACGGCAGCGGCGATCGCTTACGGGCTCTATCAGAGTCAGGGGCATATGCGGTTCCTGGTGTTTGATCTGGGCGGCGGTACTTTTGATGTGTCGGTATTGGAGCGGATTGATCAGATCCTGGAAGTGCGGGCCGTGGCGGGCGATAATTTCCTCGGCGGAGAAGATTTTACGGCCGTGCTGGAAGACATGTTTTTTGAAAAATTTCCGCAGTTTGACAGACTGACGCTTGATGCAAAGACCTTGCGCCACATCCATAAACAGGCGGATAAATGCAAGATCGGCTTTACGGAGGGGAAGACTTCTACCATGGAATGCAAGATCGGGGAGGAGGTATACTCTTATCCTGTGGGGCTGCCAGCCTATGAGCATGGCTGCGAGGAACTTCTGGAAAAGATCAGGCAGCCCGTGCGGCGCAGTCTTTCTGACGCGCACATCCGTCTTTCCGATATCGATAAGGTCGTGCTGGTGGGCGGAGCGACCAAGAGTCCCGTGATCCGCCGTTTTGTCAGCAAACTGTTTCGGGCGCTTCCCGATACCAATATCAATCCCGACGAGGCGGTGGCGCTGGGTGCGGCGATCCAGGGCGCGATGAAGGAGAGAAACGAAGCAATCAAAGAGGTGATCCTTACGGATGTCTGTCCGTTTACGCTGGGAACGGAGGTGGTCAGAGAGTGGGACCGCGGTATCTATGAGAACGGCGTGTTCTGTCCCATCATTGAGAGAAATACGATCATTCCCGCCAGCCGCACGGAGCGGCTCTATACCGTGCGCGACGACCAGACGAAGATTCGGGTCAATGTCCTACAGGGGGAGAGCCGTTTCGCCAAGAACAATCTTTCGCTGGGAGAGCTGAATATCGAAGTGCCCGCCGCGCCCGCAGGGGAGGAGCCTGTGGATGTGACTTACACCTACGATATCAACTCCATCCTTGAGGTAGAGGTGAAGGTGGTGTCCAGCGGCAAAAAGGAGAAAAAGATCTTCGGCGGCAAAAATGTCGATATGACGCCGGAGCAGATCCAGGAACGGTTTGAGACACTGTCCTACTTAAAGATCCATCCCCGCGACAAGGAGGAAAATAAATATTTACTTTTGATGGGGGAGCGGATGTATGAGGAAAGTCTGGGAGATAAAAGATATTTCATATCCCAGGCGCTTCATAAGTATGAGCAGGCGCTGGATACCTACGATCCGGGTACGATCGAGCGGGCGAAAGAGGAATTTCGGGAGTTTTTGAAAGAATTAGAGGAGTGAGAATGCTAAAAGCAGGTATTCTCCGCATGGAGGAATTATGTATGGAACGGGTGCTGCTGGTTGGGACGAATTTAAATGACGGCGAAGATTATCAGGCCTCATTAGAGGAATTGGGGGCGCTGGCAGAAGCTTGTGATATGGAGGTGGCTGGCAGTGTTTGTCAGACGCTGGAATCGGTGCACAAAGCGTTTTATATTGGGACGGGAAAGGTGGAGGAGGTGAAAGCCCTTGCTGCAGAATGTGACGCGGATGTCATTATTTTTGACAATTCCCTCTCCCCCATGCAGCTGCGCAATCTGCAGGAGCGGCTGGAGAAACCGATCCTCGACAGGAGTGCGCTGATTCTGGAAATTTTTGCAGACAGGGCGCGTTCCCGCGAGGCCAAGTTACAGGTGGAGACGGCCAGATTACAGTATATGCTGCCCCGTCTTGTGGGGCTTCACGCAGCGCTTTCGAGGCAGGGCGGCGCAAGCGGCGCCATGAGCAACCGCGGTGCGGGTGAAAAAAAGCTTGAGCTGGACAGGCGGGTGCTGGAGAGACGGCTGACGGAGCTGCGCAGGGAGTTAAAAGAGGTGAGCGGCGAGCGCGAGACCCAGAGGAAGCGGCGCGCAAGGTCAGGCATTCCCCGCGTTGCTCTGGTGGGGTATACCAATGCGGGCAAATCTACGCTTTTAAACGCCATGCTCGACCTCTATGGCGGGGAGGAAAGCGAAGGGACAGAGAAGGAAAAGCACGTCTTTGAGAAGGATATGCTTTTTGCCACGCTGGATACCACTGTGCGCAGGATTGAGCCGGAGGGGCATCATGCGTTTTTGCTCTCCGATACGGTGGGCTTTATCCATAAGCTGCCGCATCATCTGGTAGACGCTTTCCGCTCTACGCTGGAGGAAGCAAAGGAGGCGGATCTTCTGATCCAGGTGGTGGATTACAGCGATCCCCATTACAAAGAGCAGATCGCGGTCACAAACCGCACCTTGAAAGAGCTGGATGCGGCAGGGATTCCCATGCTTTATGTTTTTAATAAGGCAGATCTGGTGTCTGCGGATGCGCTGCCGAGGCATTCGGGAATAGAGGAAAATCGGACCGCATATCTGCCCGTGGTGGCAAAGGAGCGCGACAGAGCGGATGGCGACGCGATTTATTTGTCTGCCAAAAAACGGATCGGGATGGAGGAGCTGCTTGCCCTGATCGAGGATAAACTGGCGGGCGGTTATGTGGAGTGCAGCCTGCTCATCCCCTATGCGGACGGCAGGGCGGTGTCCTACTTAAATGAGAATGCGGTGGTCTATGAGACGGAGTATGTGGAAGACGGCGTGCGGATGCGGGTGAACTGCAAGAAGGAGGATTACGGATACTATGAGAGGTATCTGGCGAAATAGGCCCGCTTGTTTTTATTGCGTCCGTGCCTTTTATCCTTTATAATGATTTAGGTAGTGAAAAAGGAAACAGATGAAAATGACACGGACATGGAGGATTGTATGATTGAACTGACAAAAGGCGGCGCGTATCTGGTAAACGGAACGGAGATCATTTCGGACAGTGCAGAGGCGGCGGCGCAGATCAAAAATAAGACCGGAAAGGAAGTGTCGAAAGCCGAAGCGGCAAAAAGCACCATTGCTTACGGTATTTTAGAGAAACACAATACCTCCGGCAATATGGAGAAACTAAAGATCAAATTCGATAAACTGACTTCCCATGATATCACCTTTGTGGGAATCATTCAGACGGCGCGGGCTTCGGGGCTGACGAAATTCCCGATTCCCTATGTGCTCACCAATTGTCACAATTCTCTGTGCGCGGTGGGCGGTACGATCAACGAGGATGACCATATGTTTGGGCTTACCTGTGCCAAGAGATACGGCGGCGTCTATGTGCCGCCTCATCAGGCAGTTATCCACCAGTACGCAAGGGAGATGCTTGCGGGCGGCGGCAGGATGATCCTCGGTTCCGATTCCCATACCAGATACGGCGCGCTTGGCACGATGGCCATGGGCGAGGGCGGACCGGAGTTAGTCAAACAGCTCTTGTCACAGACCTACGATATCAATATGCCCGGTGTGGTAGGCGTGTATCTGACAGGCGAGCCTGTAAAAGGCGTGGGCCCGCAGGATGTGGCGCTTGCCATCATCGGTGCGGTGTTTGCAAACGGCTATGTGAAAAATAAGGTAATGGAGTTCGTGGGACCGGGCGTATCCTCCCTGAGCGCGGACTTCCGTATCGGGATCGACGTGATGACCACGGAGACCACCTGCCTGTCCTCCATCTGGCGGACGGATGAGCAGATCAAAGAATTTTATGAGATTCATGGCAGGGAAGAAGAATATCAGGAGTTAAATCCGGGGGAGATCGCTTATTACGACGGTATGATTACAGTGGATCTGTCGAAAATCAGACCCATGATCGCTATGCCTTTCCATCCGAGCAACACCTATACCATCGATGAGGTAAACGCGAATTTGAAAGATGTGCTCCACGACGTGGAGGAGCGGGCAAAGGTCAGTCTGGACGGCACGGTGCCTTATTCTTTACAGGAGAAAGTCGTGAACGGCAAGTTTATGGTAGATCAGGGCATTATTGCGGGCTGCGCGGGCGGCGGCTTTGAGAATATCTGCGCGGCAGCGGACATCCTGCGCGGTTCCTACATCGGTGCCGACGGTTTTACCTTAAGCGTCTATCCGGCATCTATGCCCGTGTATATGGAGCTGATCAAAAATGGCTGTGCGGCGGCGATCTTAGAGACGGGAGCAGTGTTAAAGACGGCTTTCTGCGGTCCCTGCTTTGGGGCAGGCGATACGCCGGCAAATAACGCTTTCAGCATCAGGCATTCCACCAGAAACTTCCCCAACAGGGAAGGCTCCAAGCTGCAAAGCGGCCAGATTTCTTCCGTGGCGCTCATGGATGCGCGTTCTATCGCGGCGACGGCGGCAAACAAAGGTATGCTCACGCCGGCAACCGCATTTGACGGAGAGATCGGAAAATATCAATATCATTTTGATGCGAATATTTATCAAAACCGCGTCTTTGATTCTAAGGGCGTGACGGATGAGAGCGTGGAAATCCAGTTTGGGCCGAATATCAAGGACTGGCCTGCCATGGGCGCACTGCCTGAGAATCTGGTGCTGCGGGTCGTATCGGAGATCCACGATCCCGTTACCACCACGGACGAGCTCATTCCCTCGGGAGAAACATCTTCCTACCGTTCTAACCCGTTAGGGCTGGCTGAGTTTACACTTTCCAGAAAGGATCCCGAGTATGTGGGCAGGGCGAAAGATATTCAGAAGGCGGAGAAGGCCAGGATGCAGGGAGAACACCCTTGTCAGGCGCATCCCGATGTCAAGCCGGTGATGAACGTGGTAAAACAGAGCTTTGCGGAGGCTTCGCATGAAAATACAGGCTTCGGTTCCACAATCTTTGCGGTGAAGCCGGGAGACGGTTCCGCCAGAGAACAGGCAGCTAGCTGCCAGAAAGTGCTGGGGGGCTGGGCGAATATCGCCAACGAGTATGCGACCAAGCGGTATCGCTCAAACCTGATCAACTGGGGGATGCTGCCGTTTTTGATCGAGGCGGGCGATCTGCCTTTCAAAAATCTGGACTATCTGTTCTTCCAGGGTATCCGCAAGGCGGTAGAGGAGAAGGCGGAGACCATCGAGGCATATCGGGTGTCGGTGGAAGAAGGGAAGTTAGTTCCTTTTACGATGACGCTGGGAGAGCTGACAGACGAGGAGAGACAGATCATCTTGAAGGGCTGCCTGATCAATTATAACAGAGTAGATTGACTGAGCAAGTAAATTTGATAAAGGATATTGGGGCTACAAGGATAGGAATAAGTATTGGGGAATCATGTTTGATGGGGTAGAGAAAAAGCCCGGAAGCACCTGGCGGCATATCGGACTTGCCGTGTTTGGTCTTATTGTCGCGGCAACGTTTGGATACATGGCAATCCTGGGCATAACACATCAAAATAGCGTAGCGGACGAGAGTGCGCAGCAGGAAATCGAGGTGGAGGACGCCGCGGTTTCTGCGGCGTTGTCGGAGCTTGCCTTTACGCAGGAACAACCGGAGGTGGATTCATCTAAGGAAATCGTAAAGGATGTGCTGTTGAGCAACGTGCCGAAGGCGGATTTCAGTTATTCTTTTAACGGAAAGCTCGGGGATGCGGCGGTGGTCACGCGAGAGGGCGATATCGGACGCTTTAATGATGGCACTTACCCTGAGCAGACGCAGGATGTGCTGCCATTGTTTACGGAGGGAATCGAGGGAGAAGCAATCTATCTGGATGGCAGCTATGGTGTGGAGCTTCTGGGTATGGATGCGCTTTCTGATTCTTACACCATAGCGTTTTGGTTTCGGGCGGACGAGCTGCGCGACTGGTCGCCGTTTTTGCTGATTGGTTCCCATCTGCTGGACGTGGGGGAAAAACAGAGTTTTTTATCTTTCAATAAAAAGACCACGGAGGAGGGAACGCAGGTAGTGCCCATCTTTAATACCATTGACGCGGTCACCGGAAATTCCTGTGAGATCCGTCCATCCATGGAGGACAAAAGATGTATTTCCCTGAATGTATGGAATTATATCACGGTCTGTGTGGATGCTTCGCAGCGGGTAGAAGACGATTCTGACAAAGTGATGGGATATCTTTATCTGAACAGTGAATTGATTGGCTCCGGACAGATTTCCAAATTACACTTGGAGCAGGACGATGTGAAAGCCTATCTGGGAATCAGCTGCTTTGACGAGTTGTTCCGTGCCAGTTATGACGAGGTTCATATCTGGAAACAGATGCTTAATGAGAGCCAGATCAGCAGTATGTACACGGCATATACGGAAGCGGGTTAAAAATAGGTTAAGAAAAGGAAAAAATATCCGATATATAATATACAGGCAGGAAAATTCATGGCCGGGATTTTCTTTTGCTGAAATTTCATAATGTTGAGACCAGGGACGGTATTTTTAGGGAAAAGGAATTTCCGTAAAAATACCGTCTTTTCTATTGCCATGCGCCAGGGAAGGCGCTGTTTGGTGCACAGGCAGGCGTAGAGAGGGATCGACAGAAAAAGAGGCGGATTGAAAAATCATGCTTCGGATAGGGGGTAACATTGATTATTGATTCTGGTACCATAGGAATGCAGTCTACCAGATCCTATCGCTCAGTCACGAAGGCGAGTGCGCGGAGCGTGCAGGGCACCTTTGCGGGCGGCATGGGCGGACTGGATTCGCTTTTTGGGGATCAGTCCGGTGTTGGAGAAAAGACTGCGGAAGGGGAGGACGGCAATCAGGCGAAGTGGTCCGATCTTTCTGCACATATGCAGAATACCACGGGCGCGTGGCAAATCTCGACGAGAAATGATGAGCGGGAGGCAATACGCAGTATCAAACAGCAGTGCGTGGACTTTTTGCTGGAGCTTTTGTTCCGTTTTCGCGGACAAAGGAGCAACGCGGGTTTTTTGCCCGGAAATACAGGCAGCACCATGTACACGGTGAACGGTTATCAGATGGCACGTTTCTACAGCGAGGAGGAATGTACGACCTTTTCTACGCAGGGCACGGTGAAAACCGCTGACGGCAGAGAACTTTCCTTTAACCTGGAACTTGGTATGAGCCGCAGTTTTCAGGAGTATTACGAGGAGAATTACGTCACTTCCATTAAGACGTTCCACGACCCGCTGGTGATCAATCTGGACAGTAATATCGCCAAGGTCTCCGATCAAAAATTTTTCTTTGACCTTGACTGTGACGGCACCAAAGAGGAAATCTCCAGCCTGCAGGCGGGCAGCGGTTTCCTGGCGCTTGATCTGAACGGAGATGGGGAAATCAACGATGGGAGCGAGCTGTTTGGTACAAAGAGTGGTGACGGCTTTCGGGATCTTTCCCGTTATGACGCCGACGGCAACGGCTGGATCGATGAGGCGGATCCCATTTGGGAAAAGCTGCTGATCTGGACGAAGGACGAGAATGGAAAGGATAAGCTTTATCATCTCTCCGACCTGGGGGTGGGCGCCATTGGTCTTTCCCGGGTGGGAACACAGTTTTCTTTGAATAACGAGAAGACCAACGAAACCAATGCCATGATCCGCAAGACAGGTATCTTCCTGTATGAAAACGGAACGGTGTCCACGATCCAGCATGTGGACATGGCGTCCTATTCAAAAAACGCATAAATGCAGAGACAACCGCATAGAAATAGACTATGTGGGGTGTCGCATGAAAAACAATGGAATCGTCTCAAAAAATGCAAACAGAAGGGAGGCACTTAGCTTCCTTCTGTTTGTTTTTTTGCTGCCTTATGTCTGCGCCTGCCTTTGGGGGCAGGTGGGTGAGGAGACGGCAAAGCTGAAAGAGGAAGAAAGGAAGGGGCAGCAGGAAGCCTGGATGGTAGAGGCAGCACTTTCCTGGGGCGTGTGGGAGCTTCCCATGGAAGAGTATTTGACTTACCTGTTGATGCTGGTCATACCGGAGGAGGGTGAGCCGGAGGCGTTAAAAGCGCAGGCTGTGCTTTTGCGGACGGAACTTGCCGCCCGTTATCGGGAACAGAAGGAGAATAGCATTTTTCTGGAAGCGGAGGAACTGGGACGCTTTTATGGCGGATATGGAGACAAGGGAGAGCTTTCGGCATACAGGCTGGCGGTGGAGGAAACAGCCGGGCTGATTCTGACTTGTCAGGGAGAACCTGTCAGGGCGTCTTCCCTGCAATTGACAGAGGAGGGTGGGAAGGCGTTTTGTTATGTGACAGGGGATGGCAGAGATTTTGCCATGCGCCAGGAGGAGGCGGAAGATCTTGCGCAGGAAGGGAAGACCTTTCAGGAAATCTTATCACATTTCTTTTTTGATTCAGAGTTAGCAAATTTTGAATAAAGCGGAAAAAAAGGGTAAAACTATCACCATGAAACCCGGTGGATCGGGAACCCGCAAGGTGTCGGGAAAATTTGACATCGGGAGAAAAACAGGAGGCGAGTTTCATGGCGAGAAGAAATAGAAACAAAATCGGAAAAGAGAGGATCATCATGTTGGCATCTTCAATGTTCGTATTGGCGGCACTGACGATGACCGGCCTTTATGTGAGAAGAAGCAACCGTGCCGAGCAGGAGAATTATGTGGTGGACTTTGAGACGCTTGAGCAAAGCAGCACGGAACTTGCGGAAAACATGGTATCGGGGGAGGAACTCGATACTTTGTTTGCCGATGTTGGCACCGATGATTTGGACTATGATCCCAGTTTTCAGGAGGCAAATTCCCTTCACGTAGAAAACACGGAAAGTACGGAGACGGGCAGTCAGAAAAAGAATACTGATGGAGAAAATGTTCAGAGGAGTCAGGAGGATGTCAAGACGATCAGTGAGGCGATAGAGGAGGCACAAAAGACTGAGGATCAAAAACGAAAGGAACAGGCGAAGAAGGACAACCCTGTCAAAGATGCGGAAGCGGGCAAAACGAATGGCGGGGAACAGGAAGATGCAGGTATGTTTGACGAGACGGTGGATACCGTCATGAGCGAGGAAGTGCAGACGGATGGAATCGCTACCACAGTGCAGCCGGAACTGACTTTTAGCGAGGAGGACAACCTGGTGTGGCCCATTGTCGGCGATGTGCTCATCAACTACAGCATGGACAAGACGATTTACTTTCCGACGCTGGATCAGTATCGCTATCATCCGGCTATCGTAATTGCGGCGACCCAGGGCGAGAGCATTGGCGCGGCAGCAAATGGACGCGTCTCCTCCGTCAGTTATGATCGCGCGACAGGAAATACGGTGGTGATGGAGCTGGGAAACGGTTATGAGTTGACCTACGGGCAGCTTGATAATATTACCGTGTCAGAGGGAAGCTATGTGAATGTCGGCGATGCCATCGGGACTGTGGCAGTGCCCACGAAATATTATAGCCTGGAGGGCTCGAATGTGTACTTTAAGCTGACAAAGGACGGGGAGCCGGTGAATCCGCTGACCAAATTGAAATAAAGGGTAAAAAGATGCTTATTATACACGGAAATATCAAGACAATGGCAGATGAGGATTTCCCGGATGGTTTTGTGCAGATCGAGGAGGGAAAGATCGTCGCAGTCGGTGCTATGAGTGACTGTCCGCAGGCGGACGCAGCGAACCGTTCCGGTGCGGCAGGAGAAAGCAAAGATGAGGGCGAGGTCCTCGATGTACAGGGAGCCTGGGTGATGCCCGGTATTGTGGAGGCACATTGTCATATGGGGATCACGGAGGAGAAAAAGGGCATGGAGGGAGACGATTGTAATGAGACTGTAGATCCCATCACGCCGCAGCTTCGTGCCATTGACGCCATCAACCCCATGGATGCGGCTTTTAACGATGCGCTGGCGGCAGGGATCACCTCCGCCATGGTTGGTCCCGGCAGTTCCAATGTCGTGGGCGGTCAGTTCGCCTTCATTAAGACGCACGGGCGCTGTATCGATCAGATGATCGTGAAGGCGCCTGCTGCCATGAAAGTGGCTTTTGGCGAAAATCCCAAAGTGAATTATTCCGGTCAGGGTAAGTCGCCCTCTACCCGTATGGCCACTGCCGCCATGCTCAGAGAGGAGCTGGCAAAGGCAAAAAACTATCAGGAAAAGCGCAGGAATAACGCGGATGAGCCATTGGATTTTCGTTATGAATGTTGGCTTCCTGTCCTTAAGAGAGAAATCCCTCTTAAAGCGCATGTACATCGTACCGATGATATTTTAACGGCAGTCCGCATTGCAAAAGAATTTAGATTGCGTATGACGTTAGATCACTGCAGCGAAGGGCACCTGATTCTGGATGAGTTGAAGGAGGCGGGCTTTCCTGCCATTGTAGGACCGGATATGGCAAGCCGCAACAAAATCGAAGTGCAGAATATGGCATTTAAGACGGCAGGGCTTTTGGCGGGAAAAGGAATATTGACAGCCATCACCACGGATCACCCTGTTTCCAAGATCCAGTTTCTGCCAATCTGTGCGGGATTGGCAGTGAAGTCCGGCATGGATTTGGAGGAGGGACTTCGCGCAATTACAATCAATGCGGCAAAAATCTGTGGCGTGGATGATTGTCTGGGCAGCCTGGCACCGGGAAAGGATGCCGATATCGCGGTGTTTACGGGAAATCCCATGGAAGTATTTACAGAAACCCTTTACACGTTTATCAATGGAAAAATCGTCTATCGAAAGGACGAAAAGTGTGCTACAATAAATCTATGCGGGAAAAAATCTTACGAAAAAAATCAATCAGTTTTTTGCTGACCATAACACTTTTTTTGACTGGGTGCAGCGGGCCGCCGGATCTCCAGTCGCAGACTTTGCCGGGGGCGGAGGAGACAGATGAATTTACCAGTCTCGGGCTGTCTCCGGAGTTTGACTATGAGGTGCCGGAGAGTCTGCCCAGCATTTTGGTGGATCAGGTGGGGTATGCCAGCGGGAGCAGCAAATTGGCGATGATAAACGGAGAGGAGCCTCCGGAGGAATTTGTGATTCTTGATGCCGGCAGCGGTCGTGAGGTCTATACGGGAAAAATCGAGAAAAAGGGCTATGACGAGACGCTTGGTACGTATATCAGTCACGCGGATTTTACAGACTTTAACACCCCCGGGACATATTATATCCAGGCACCGTCGATTGGTCGTTCCTACGCCTTTACGATTGCGGAGGAACCTTATAAGGAGCTGTTCCAAAAAGTGTTTCAACAGTATTACTGCAATCGCTGCGGGCTGACTCTGTCAGCAGAAATTGCAGGGGACGCAGCCCACAACGCCTGCCATTCCAGAGAAGCCCAGATGAAAGATGAGGCGATGATCAAGCTTGACGTGTCGGGCGGTTGGCACGTGGATGAGATTGGAAGTCGTGATGTAGCGCGGGGATGTCGAACGATCAATACCCTGCTGCTTGCTTATGAGCTTTACCCGGATGCCTTTGGGGATGCGTTGGGGATACCCGAGAGCGGGAACGGTGTTCCGGATATTTTGGATGAAGTAAAGTATGAAATCGACTGGCTGTTAAAGATGCAGGACGCAAAAAGCGGAGCGGTGTATGCTTCTGTTAGTTCGGTAGACAATAAGACGGCAGGTTATATTCTTTACATAGACGGGATCACTATGGATGCTACGATCTACTTTGCGGCAGCGATGGCGAGATTCAGCTACCTTTATCAAAGTTATGATTTGGAATTTGCGACGAACTGTCTGAAAGCGGCGGATCGTGCTTATCGCTATGCGGAGCAGTATCTGGCAGACATTTCCCAGGAGCAGTATTTTCATGCGGCAGCAGAGCTTTACCGCGCTACAGGGGGATATCAATATCACAATGTGGTGAAGTCCTATCTGAATCAGAATCCACAGCCTGATTTGGAAAATGATTTTGCCTTCTGGGGGTGTGTGACCTATCTTTCCACCAAACAGACAGTAGACATGGAGCTTTGCAACAATGTGATCCAGAATTTGATGAGGAAGGTTGAGACCATATCCTATGCTTCAAAGAGTTCCAAATTGTTGGTAAAGGCGGATGAAAATCAGGGTTCTCATGCGCGCCTGCTGCAGGATATGATGAGACTGGCAGTGGTGGATCACATTATTACGAATCACGAGTACGCCACTGTGCTGGAAAATCATCTGCATTATATGCTGGGGAGAAATCTGCAGTCTATCTCCTATCTGGAGGATGTCGGAGAGCGAAATTACCGTAATGTTGACGAGGCTGTGAGCGTTATGAACCAGGTGGATCTGAATGCGGAGTTGTTGCTTTTGTTTGCGGCGATCATGGACGATGAGCTGGTAGTGAGTGAGGAGTAACTAGACGGCTGATTTATTTTTGAAATACATGGTCTTAATAACAGAAAGGACGGTGTCGTCGATGTGGCGTTTCTGTTCTTTGTCGAGGTCCTTTATGTAGATGGGAGTGCCGTATTCGATGACGACGTGGGCCTTTTTGATCCAGGGGAAATGAGCCTCCCAGATCTGGTCGGCATTATTGATGCTGATGGGGACGATGGGGCAGCCCGATTTTTCGGCAATCTTAAAACTGCCGCCGTGGAACGGCAGAAAGGCGTCAGGTTCCTTGCTGCGGCTCCCCTCAGGGAAAATGCAGATAGAGATGCCGGATTTTACTTTTTCTACTGCCGTAAGGATGGTTTTCATGCCCTGCTTGATATCGTTTCTGTCCAGAAAAAGGCAGTGCAGATTTTTCATCCAGTTTGAAAGGAGCGGCACTTTTACCATGCCGATTTTTGCGATATATCCTGTAGGTCTTGGCACCCGCACATAGGTCATGATAATGTCGAAATAGCTGCGGTGATTGCCAATATAGAGTACCGCTTCATCCTGAGGAACGTTTTCCTTGCCGATCACTGTGACGGATACGCCGGAGAGAAAGAGAACACAGCGAAAAGCCCAGTTGACGATGGCAAGCGAGCTTTTGTTTTTGGCTTCCATATTCCATTTTCCCAAGAAATATTCAACGATCAAAAGCGGTATGCTAAAGATCAGAAAAAGGACAACGAACAGTACGACTAAGAGGAGACGGATCATAACAAAAACCCCTTTCCGTGTATATTAGGTGTTGGTTTCCAACGAAACGATACATTTCGCAATTATCTAAAAGTATACACTAAGCCGCAGGAATAGACAATGCCTCCGCATAATAAATTAGATAGTAAGAGAAAGTTGTGGAGGTTCTATGCGAAAACGAGATGAATATCAGAGGAGAATGCTCAGCGTCTGCCTGATCTGCCTGTTGTGTTTTCTGGTGTATGCCTGTGGGAAAAAGCAGGATTCCATGGAAAAGATCAAAGATTTGGAATACACGGTGATAGCGGAGGACAATATACCGAAGGAACTGCGTGCAAAGATAGAGGAAAAGAAGGAGAATGCGTTTCGACTGACTTTTGAGGATCAGGGCTTCCTTTACATCTGCATGGGCTACGGAGTACAGCAGACCGGCGGCTACAGCATCGCGGTGAATGGACTGTACGAGACGGCCAATGCGATTTACATAGACACCAATCTGATCGGACCTTCCCCGGAGGAAAAGAAAAATCAGGTCAAAAGCTATCCCTATGTGGTGGTGAAAATGGAGTTTGTGGATAAGCCGGTGGTGTTTGAGTAGGAGATGGTGTTGTGATGAGTTTCGCAAGCATACAGAAAGAGGAAAGAAAAAAGAGGGATTAGAATGATATATTTAAAGAACGGGTATTTGCTGGATCCCGCGTTAGGGCGGGAAGGAAACTATGATGTTTTAATTGATACTGATAGCGGAAAGATCATAAAGATCGTGCCGCAGGGGACGGCTGTGGAGGAAAGCGCGAATGCAGAAATTATTGACTTGAAAGGTCAATACGTTGTCCCGGGATTGGTGGATGTGCACGTCCATTTTCGCGATCCCGGATTTTCCTACAAGGAGGATATTTACACGGGGGCGGCAGCGGCGGCAAAGGGCGGCTTTACCTCGGTGGTGCTGATGGCGAACACGAAGCCTGCGGTAGATAATCTGGAAACGCTGACTTATGTACGCAATAAAGGTAGTGAGACGGGCATTCATGTGTATACGTGTGCCAATGTGACAAAGGGTCTTGCAGGAAAAGAACTGACGGATATGGAGATGCTTTCCCAAAACGGGGCGGCAGGTTTTACAGACGATGGAATCCCGTTGATGGACGTGGCGCTGCTGCGGGAGGCTTTGCGGCGGGCGGCGAAGTGTGGGAAACCAGTCAGTCTGCATGAGGAAAATCCGACGCTTATCACAAATAACGGTGTCAACGCGGGGAAGGCTTCTGCACATTACGGCATCGACGGATCGCCCAGAGAGGCGGAGATCACTATGGTGGAGCGCGATCTGCAGATTGCTTTGGAGGAAGAAGCCGATCTTTCCATTCAGCATATCAGCACGAAAGAGGCGGTGGAATTGGTGCGGCAGGCCAAGAAAAAGAGTCGCCATATCTTTGCGGAGGCAGCGCCCCATCATTTTACCCTCACGGAGGAGGCGGTGATCAAGCACGGAACGTTGGCAAAGATGAACCCGCCCCTGCGGGAGGAGGAAGACCGTCTGGCGATTATCGAAGGGCTGCGGGACGGCACCATTGATATGATCGCCACCGATCATGCGCCTCACAGCGCGGAGGAAAAGGCAAAACCGATCACCGAGGCGCCAAGCGGCATCATCGGTTTGGAGACGGCCCTTTCTCTGGGGATTCGGGAATTGGTGGACAAGAAGTATCTGTCTATGATGGAGCTGATTGGCAAAATGAGCCTTGCGCCTGCGAAACTGTATCATCTGGATGCGGGATATCTGGCTGAGGGTGGTCCTGCAGATCTGGTGGTATTTGATCCGAAACGGGAATGGACGGTAAAGGATTTTGCGTCAAAAGCGGCAAATTCACCCTTTGTGGGGGAGAGTCTGCCGGGAGTGGTCAGTTATAGCATCTGCGGGGGCAAGATCGTGTACCGTGAGCAGGCGGCTTTGAAAGAAGGCTGAAAAAGAAATCAATACGAAGACAGGGCTGAAAATGAGAACGGTCGGGAACAGATTATTCTCAATCATGTGTTTGTGATTAGGTATATGACCTTTCTAAAGAAAACAGAGTTGAGACCTCGGAATAGATATTGACTTTCTGAACAATGTTCACTACAATGGGTGTGAACGATGTTCAGAAAGGCGTCATGATGGGTACGAACGAAAAAAACAAAGATGAAATCATTGAGATCACCACGCAATTACTAAATGAGTACAATGGTGACATAAAGAAGATCACATCGCGTCTGATTGCGGAAAAGGCCGGTATTGGATTAGGTTCTATCAATTATTTTTTTGGAAGTAAAGAAAATCTGATTGCGGAATGTATCCAAAGAATCATAAATAAGATGCTGCTGGGATTTACCCCGGAGATAGCAGATGTCACACAAAAAGACGGATTGTCCGATGAAGCTCGTTTGGCATCTTGGGCAAGTCAGACCTTTGATTTTCTTTTTGAGAATCAGGCAATTGCCGGCATCTCCATTTTAAACGATATGCAGAATTATGTGGCGGACAGCAATTCCGTTTATACGCAGAAGGGATTTGTTTTTGCACTGCGGGGCAGTCATAGGGAAGAAGCAAAAAGATTGCTGGCATTTGTCCTTGTTTCTGCTATGCAGACGGCTTTTCTGGCAAAAGATACCACGAAGGAAATATTGGGATATGATTTGTATTCCAAAGCCGAACGGGATCAGTTCATTTTTGACACCATCTCCATGCTTTTTCATGGCATGGATCATAGGGAGGGTGCCCAAAATGAAAGCTGATCGAAGCGTATGGTTTATTTTGCCAATGCGAAGTGTGCTGTTTGTGGTAATATTTTTGCTTTGCGCCATCTTGACAGGGAAAGACTTGACGGATATTACGCATTGGTGGTCTATCATAGCATCTGCGGCCAATCTTTTTACATTTCCCTATCTGGCGCCCATGATGATCGCGCCCATCCCGCCATATCTTGCCCTGCTAAATCTGTTGCTGTTTCCGATCACAACAACGATCGCGGAGGAGGGAGTCTATCTGGGGTGCGGTGTAAACAGCTTCCATTCGAAATGGGCAGCTGTTTTGGTTCCGGCATTTTTCTATGCTTTTCAGCATAGTTTTATTCCTACCATATTTGACGGCAGCTTTGTACTCTATCGGTTTTTGTCCTTTCTTCCTCTGACGATATGGATATGTTATCAATATCACAGGAAAGGCGGCATCGCCTATATCATGGCGGGCATTGGCTTCTGAATATCGCGACAACTATACAGATTGTGATCACATCATTTTATCCGCAGGTTTATGTCCTGCTGAGCAGTCAGTGACGCGGCAAATGCTGTATTTGCCGCGTCTGTATCGTAATGTCAGAATGCGCTGATCATGGAAAGCCTCAAAGCTCGTCCACCGACAGGGTCACATTGCTCAATCCATAATAATAATTGACAGTTTCGGCAGTAAATCTGTAGACGCAATAATCCTCGTCATCCACGCCTTTCGGATAATAGAGCTCGTCCCCGTCATGCCAGAGAAAAGCCTTAGTCTCATGGTCAGTGCATACTTCCATAGTTCCCGTAAACAGCGCACCCTTATACTGGTCTTTGGTGTCGTCCACATAGTATACGGACGCTTTGGGATTTTTCAAAAACTGTGCCACCCGCTTTGAGCTGGTGTTCGTAGAAAAGTAATGGGTCTTCATGCTCTCATGCTCCACCACAAGCATGCCTTTGATCTGGGGAAAGCCATCCTCGTTTACCGAGGCGATATACGCAACATTTGCATTTTCGCGGAGTTTGCGAATCCCCGCCTTTACCAGGTTGATTTCCATTTTCTTAATCCTCCCTTTTTGTAGTATTTTTAAGCAGATTCCCAAGAACTGCTTATAGAGCGAGTATTTTTTCATAGTGTGATCCTTTGTAGAAAAATGGATACCTCGGCCGTGTGTTTTTGGCCTGTAAGATAAATTTATATTATATAAAATAATACTATATAGTAGCAATGTCAAGCGGATTTATAAAAATATATTAAGTATCAGATGGAGACAGCGGGGACTTTTTGTAGTAAAATTAGTAAATAAGGAAAAAATAGATAGAAACAGAGGGAGGCAGCCGGATATGTGGTTTCTATTTGCGATTTTGTCTGCCGTGTTTGCGGCATTGACTTCTATCTTGGCGAAGGTTGGGATCGAAGGCGTCAATTCTAATCTCGCCACAGCCATACGCACAGTTGTGGTCGTGATCATGGCGTGGGGTATGGTATTTTTGACAAATGCGCAGGGTGAAATTGCTGAGATCAGCAGGAAAAGCTGGACATTTCTCATCCTGTCAGGACTGGCGACCGGCGCGTCGTGGCTTTGCTATTACCATGCTTTGCAGACGGGAGAAGCCTCCAAGGTGGTTCCCATCGACAAGCTGAGCGTGGTGATCACGCTGGTACTTGCCTTTGTGTTCCTGCATGAGGAATTTACCGCAAGGTCACTGGTCGGTTGTGTGCTGATTGGGTTGGGAACGTTGATCATGGTGATTTGATTATTGTATTATTCCTCCATTTTAAACGTTTGAAAGTTTGCCTTGTAGTGAAAAACAGAATGTGTTACAATGATTCCAAAGCAAAGATAGGTCTTAGATTCTCAATGTATCTTAACGGATTTCGTCCGGAATCCGTATCCGTGCAGAGTTCTCTCTGCGGAAACTCCTTGCTTACAACTGAATAACCGCAGGGAGGAGAAAAACGGATATCCTCTCTGCCAGCGAAGAAAGAGAGGAAAGAACATGCAAAAGAAGAAAAAGGAAGCCGGACTGCTTCCTGATGCGTATCAGATCAATTTGAGCGACTTTGCCTTGTTTTTGTCGGTTATGAAGGTAAAGTCGGCGTATGAAGATGTCCTTGGCATCATTCTGGATGAAGCGGACCTGAAACTGAAAGAAGTCAAGGTGGAGCAGGTAGTCTTAAATAAATTTGGGAAACGTGCCATTCGTCTGGATGCGTGGGCACAGGATGAGCGGGACAGGCAGTTTGATATGGAGATGCAGAACGATACCGACGGAGATAATGTCCGCAAGCGTTCCCGTTTTTATCAAAGCTTGATTGATACACCAATTTTAAAATCGGGAAAGAAGACCGAATATAAAAATCTGCCTTCGACAACGATCATATTTATCACGCAGGATGATATTTTTGGAAGAGATTTGGCAATGTATACTTTTACGGAACAGTGTGCGGAAGTAGCGGATCTGAGACTGGAAGACGGCACAAGTAAGATTTTTCTGAATATGACGAGCAAAAACGGCAGACCGGAGCTGGTCAGCCTGCTGCAATATATGAAATACACGACATTGGATAATGAGGATGTCACGGAGAAAGATGAGCGGATCGTGCATTTGGATCAGATCGTGAACGAGGTCAGGCAGTCGGAAGAATGGGAGGATGCAGGGATGAATATTTACGAAATGGGAATGGAACGGGGAAAAGAGCTGGGAATAGAACAAGGCAGTCTTAGGAGCATAATCAAGTGTGTAGAATCCGCGATGAAAAATCTCCACCTCAGTCTGCAGGAAGCGTGTGCAGGGCTTGAGATATCCGTGGAGGAATATGAGGAAGCAAAACGGCAGCTTGCCCCGTGAAAGGAAAAGGAGAAACTATGGCTCGAAAGAAAAAAGTAACGGCAAAAGTCATATCGCAAAAACAGATCGCAGAGCAGATTTATGATCTGTTATTAGAGACAAAGCTCGCAGGGGACGCGCACCCGGGGCAGTTCGTAGCGGTGTATCCGAAGGGTGAGAGCACACTTTTGCCCCGCCCGATCAGTATTTGTGAGGCGGATAAAGATAAGGGGACTCTGCGGCTTGTCTACCGCGTAGCCGGGAAAGGAACGGCGGAATTTTCGACCTGCAAGGCGGGGGATACGTTGGACCTCCTTGGCGTGCTGGGAAACGGTTTTCCTGTTGAAAAAGTAAAAGGGAAACGTGTTTTTTTGATGGGCGGCGGCATTGGCATACCGCCCCTGTTAGAATTGGCGAAGGCGGTTGATGAGAGAAAGCAGATTTTGCTGGGCTATCGGAATAAAGACCTTTTTCTGGAAGAAGATATGGCAAAGTACGGTGACGTCTACATAGCGACGGAAGATGGCAGTGTGGGTACGAAGGGAAACGTTATGGATATCATCAGGGCCCACGCACTGGAAGCAGATGTGATCATGGCCTGCGGGCCCATGCCCATGTTGCGCGCAATCAAAGCCTATGCAGCTGAAAAAGGGATAGAAGCCTACATATCATTGGAGGAGCGGATGGCCTGCGGCGTAGGCGTCTGCCTTGGCTGTGTTTGCAGGACGACGCACAAGGATGCGCACTCCCATGTGCACAATGCGCGTATCTGCACGGAAGGACCGGTTTTTGAAGCGGGAGAGGTAGCGATTGATAAGTAAGTCTCAAACTCGTTCATGCGCAAAAAGCAGCGCAGAAATGGAGAAAAGCATGGAGGTTATGATATGAACACAGAAACAGGAAAGGATAAGGCCATCAGCACGGAAGTGACAATTGCGGGCGTTACTTTCAAGAATCCTGTGATGACAGCGTCGGGTACTTTTGGCTCGGGCATGGAATACAGTGATTTTGTAGACCTGAACAGGTTGGGCGCGGTGGTGACGAAAGGAGTTGCCAATATCCCCTGGGAGGGAAATCCTACGCCTCGTGTAGCGGAGGTGTACGGTGGCATGTTGAACGCCATCGGCTTGCAGAATCCGGGTATCGATGTGTTTCTGGAAAGGGATGTCCCTTTTTTGCAGAATTATGATACTAATGTCATAGTTAATGTCTGTGGCAAGACGGTTTCCGATTATCTGGAAGTGGTGGAACGCCTTGCGGATGCGCCGATTTCTATGTTGGAGATCAACGTTTCCTGTCCGAATGTGAAGGAGGGAGCGATCGCGTTTGGGCAGAAAGCGGATTCTCTCTATGATATCACTTCGCAGATCAAAAAAAAGGCGAAGCAGCCTGTCATTATGAAATTAAGTCCCAACGTGACGGATATCACGGAAATGGCAAAGGCCGCTGAGGCGGCGGGGGCGGACGCGCTTTCCATGATCAACACGATCACGGGCATGAAGATCGATATACACAGAAAAAAGTTTGTGCTCGCCAACAAGACAGGCGGCATGTCCGGTCCGGCGATCAAGCCGATTGCGGTGCGCATGGTCTATCAGACGGCGCAGGCGGTGAAGATCCCCATTATCGGCATGGGCGGCATCGGCAGCGCGGAGGACGCCATCGAGTTTCTGCTTGCGGGCGCAAGTGCGGTGGCTGTGGGCGCGATGAACTTTGTCAATCCCTATACGACGATAGAGGTGGTGGAGGGGATCGAGGCTTATATGAAACAGTATGGGATTGAAAAGGTGACAGACCTGACCGGGGCAGTGGAGTGAACCATCAAGGTCAGTCTTTTACACGGGAGTAAGTGGTCCCGGTCAATTTTTAACGGGTGCGTCGTGATAGAGAAGAGAAGCTGCAGATACAAGGTCGATTTCAGATAATTTATCAACTAATTCATTAGCCTTTTTGCTTCTGATTTCTATAATAAGTTCCATGCCTTGTTGTCTGATGTTTTTGGAGTCAATTTTGTAGCGTGGCGAATATTGGCTAATGACGGCCAGTATATCGGATTCGGCGTCCTTATTCCGAGCATTTATTAGGATGAGATAGAGACTGGTTCTGATAGGAATAATTTGCAGTAATAAGATTCCCACCGTGCATACAAGTGCAACCAGAATAGCTAATTCATAAAGGTTTGCGCCACAGATGATGCCGGTACTGACTGACCAGAACAGGAACAGCAAATCCATGGGATCCTTGATAGCGGTTCGAAAGCGGACAATGGATAATGCGCCGACCATGCCAAGTGAAATAACGAGATTCGCCTGCATGGCAAGTATGATTCCGGCGACAACAACGGAAACCATAGACATAGATACGCTGAAATTCTTATCATAAAACGTGGTTCTACAGATAAATCGGTATACAAAATAGATATAGACGGCAATCATAAAGCAAATACCCAGTGACAACAGGGCATTTTTGGTGGAAAAGCCCGGAGTGGAAAAGGCGTTTATAACAGATTTCTTAATGACATCGTTAATTCCCATGTGAAACCTCCTCTAGCCAATAGCGGCCCTTGTCTGATAGTATTTGGAGTAGGACTGTTTTCGCAGATTTCCTAAGTCAAGCGTCTGCAGAATATACTGTGGCAGCAGTTCGTCGTATTTGATCTCCAGAATGTGATGTCCTTGTGGCATGAGCGGGATCATGAAGTAATCAGAGTCAAAGAATCCCGTTATCTGGCGGCTGCCTGTGATGTTTCGATCAAAAGTAATACGAACGTTTCCATTATTTTCAACCAATCCAAACCGTTCGTATTGGACGATACATTTGGGTGAGAATTTTTTATATCGTATTTTATAGGCAAGTTCTCCCAACAGATTGTTTTTGTTTTGAAATAGAAGATCGTACATGGCATCTGCATCGTCGGACAGCAGGGTGTTATAATCGCGTAAGGTTATAAGGCGAGATGTTTTTTGGGACATATTTCCACGTTTTATCTTTTTTTCGAGTCGAATAAAGTTAAGGCTATTGCCATATTGCCGGATGCGGTATTTTTCCCGGCGGAGAATGCCATTTTCCTTTTCGGAAGCGCAGGAATCATACAGATCGTCAAAATACAGACTTTTGACCAGATAACCTTCAGGCCCCTGATGGATGTCAGGATACATGAGGGGTGTAAGCCGCATTTTGATCCGTGTTAGATCATAATCCGATAGTTCAAACTTAAGCTCATTTCTGTAATCCACTTTGTGCCAACCATTCCTCTCCCAGATTATTTACCAGACAATTCCAGATGACGTCATATCTCTGCTCAAAAAAAATCCTCATATCAGTAATATTCTGATCGAATTCATCATATTGAAAATCCATATAAAATCGCAAATTGTCAGCTGCTATTGGTTCTTTTAATGACTGCGAATATTGTTCCAAAAATAGATTGCAATTTTCGGGCGCGAAGACTTCATTGCCGATATATAGAAGCCGTTCGGCAAATTGACGGCGGAAATTCTCATTTTTGTAGAGGGCGGAGAAAACGTTGTCCACTGTCAGAACATAGGATAGGGTGTCATCAAATAAAAAATTGCTGCTCAGACCGCCGGAATTTACATCGAATAACATCCAACGCCATTTTTCGTCGCCATAACGGGAACCGTCGTTATTTCTTACCCTCCATAGAGCAAAGTTATTGCCGGGCCAGTCGTTGCATCGGCCAATATATATTTGCGCGGCATAATAGTCAATAAAGCTGTTTATATCAATGAGATTGCAGGCTTGATTATAGTTTGCAGAATCTGACATATCGTTTTTTTCTATAAAGGCAAGCATATCTGTATATTTTTGATAATCTTCCTGATTTGATACTGTAGTCAGAATGTTGTTTTTTATCATGATTACATTAGCACTGTCAACCTGATAATGATCATGAATATAGTCAGCATTATAATCTTCTGTGATAAAATACATCCCCCAGTATTCCCCGTTAAGAAACATGGCGCAGGGAATGAAATCCATGGTGGCAAAATGCAGATTCTGTTCCATAACATTTGCCAGATAATCCTTTAATTTGAAACGATTATCGTCGCCACCTCCAAATAAGACAAATTTATGGGGAAAAATGTCTGTCTGAAAGATGTTTGTGTCAAAATGATTACTGTTGTCATAGATATTTCTGGCATAACAGGCAATACTTTTGGGAAGCTTCCCACGGCTGCCGCCGCCTTTGATTCGAATACCGCATTTTTGAGAAAGTATCATTTTTTGGTAATTGTCAAAAATTGCAATATGAGCCGTCCGTTCCCAGTTGATTCCTCTGTTGGAGTAGTTTGCAGGCCACCACCACCAATAGGGATGGGAGGAAGAATTACCGTTGTCAAAATCATTTTCCAAAAAGTTTGAAAATGTATTTCCGGTAACATATATGCCGGTATCATGATCGAAAAGGTTTTCAGGAGAAGTTACAATAGAGGCTGTATAAATGCCCTGATAAGCGTTCTTTTCCCGGAATCCGACAAAATAGGTGCCGGTAATGGAAGCCAGACAATTACCCGCGGAATCAAACAGAGAAGCACGTTGCATCTTCTATGTAGATAGGTTTCTTTCTGTCATAGACAAGATCGCTTATCGTCGGTTCGCTGCCGTCCAAAGTATAGTGAATGTTATTTCCTTTTCCGCCCAGAATCGAAAGATAAAACGCAGTGTCATAATATCCCGGTTCATGGGAAAATGAGAGTTGTTTTCCGTATTGCAGTTTTATAAAGGGAAAAGCAATTAGTACCGCTGTGATGATGGTGACAATGGTGAAAGCTTGTTTCTTATAGGTGCTGATTAGATTCATCTCCACTACCTTATTCTGATTGAAATTATTTGCGCATCTGTTCTAATAATTTATAACATAATATCATATTGATTCCAATACTTCAATATATTTATTGTTTTATAAACAATATAATTTAAGAAATATGAGTTACAATAAAATACAAGAAAAAGCAGGAATGATATTGAGGTGTTCGCGCTATGGATGAAAAAAGTTTTGCTGAAAGACTTTGTCAGTTGAGAGTGCAAAAGGCGGTATCCGCTCGGGATATGAGTCTGTCAATTGGTCAAAATCCCGGGTATATCAATAGTATCGAAACTGGTAAAGCGCTCCCTTCCATGAGCAACTTTTTTTATATCTGTAATTATCTTGACATTACTCCCATGGATTTTTTTGACTATGATGCCGTTCAGCCGAGAGATTTGAACCATATCAATAGCGAATTAAAAAATTTGAGCGAATCGCAATTCAACAGTATCAAAGTCATCATAGAAGAGTTGGCGCGACTAAACAGAGGCTGATTTCGAAATAGGACACGAATAGCTTGCCGGAAAAATCGTTCCGCCGGTTCATATCCGGCTCTCCCTGTGCATAGATTTATAGTAACTATACGCAGGGAGGGCTTTTTTTGTGGAATTAGTCAGGAAAAAGATACATATGGACCGAATCGGCGGCAGAGCCGGAACCCAGATGGTATTGGAAGAAGATGTCAATATATCAGATAACAAGCCGGATGCAAATTATCTGCTGGGCAGCAAGGGCGAGATCCTTTTGGAGGAGATACGTCCTTGTGAGAATGCCGTCAATTTAAGGGGCAGGCTGGTGGTGTCCATTTTGTATCTGACGGATATGGAGGGAATGTGCGCCAGCATGGAGGCAGTGATTCCCTTCGAGGAAAAGGTAAACATGGAGGGCGTGACAGGCGGTGACACCATCCTGGTGCAGTGCAATCTGGAAGATCTGACGGTTGGGTTGATCAATTCCAGAAAGCTGAGCGTGCAGGCGGTGCTGTCCTTTGTGCTGGAGCGCGAGGAGCAGCTGGAGTGCGAGGCGGCGGTGGACATTTACCATGAAGAACCGGTGGAGTACCGCAAGTGCGTTTATCCTGTGGTGGAGCTTGTGCTGCATAAGAAGGATATTTTCCGCCTGAAAGAGGAGATGGAGCTGACGGGTAACCTGCCCAATGTATTCCAGACCATCTGGCATCACATCTGCTTCGATCATGTGGAATTCAAGGCACTGGAAGAAAAAATCTCTATTCAGGGAGAGATGCGGGCCTTTTTCCTTTACGAGGGCGAGGGGGACAATGACAGGACGTTGTGGTATGAGAATACTGTGCCTTTTTCGGGCATCATTGAGTGCCACGGCTGCCGAGAGAACATGATCCCCGATATTCAGTACCATCTCGGACAATGCAATGTGGAAGTGCGTCAGGATCTTGACGGGGAGGAACGCGTTTTCTGTATAGAGCCTGTGCTGGATCTGGATATCCACCTTTACGAGGAAGAAAATATGGAGGCACTCTCCGATGTTTACGGCGTGGATAAGGAGATCGAGGCACTGACGACGAAGATGCCGTTAAAGAGCCTTTTGTTGGCAGGCGGCGGCAAGTGTAAAATTGCGGAGCACGCAAAGATTCAGAATCCGGAGATGCCCATGTACCAGATCATTCACTCTGAGGGGGAGATCAGGATCGGGGAACAGAGCATTGTGGAGAACGGGATCGCCGTCACGGGAACGCTGCTTGTGACCACACTCTATCTGGGAGCGGGCGGATCAAAAACGCTCTATTCTACCGTAAACGAGCTGCCGTTCCAGTATGTGATCGAGGTGGAAAATATTTTGCCTGCCAGCGTCTATAAGCTGCAGTGCAATATGGATCAGCTGACGGTGACGATGCTTGACAGCGACGAGCTGGATGTGAAGGCAACTTTACAATTCAAGGTGATTGTGTTTACGGTACAAAACCGCGATCTGGTCACGGATATCCGCGTGGAGCCGCTTGATTTAAATAAGTTGAGCGAGCTGCCGGGAATGGTCATCTGCATTGCGGGCCCCAATGATACGCTGTGGGATATCGGCAAGCGGTATTATGTGCCGGTGTCGCAGCTTAAAGAAGTCAATGAGCTGGCGACGGAGGAAATCAACGCGGGGGATAAGATTTTGGTGGTGAAGGGCGGGATTTAAAATCAAGATTGTAAAATGCGCGGGAATCCTATATACTTGATTGGTAAATGAACAAGCGTATATAGGAGTGACGTATGACCACAACCCCAATCTTAAAAAAGAAAATCTTTTTATACCTATCGGAATTTTTTGCGGGCATGTCCGTGATGGCGGTAGAGCTGGGGGCGAGCAGGCTGCTTGCTCCCTACTTTAGTTCCTCGCAGATCGTGTGGACGATCATCATCGGCACGATCATGATCGCGATGGCGCTGGGGAATATTTACGGCGGAAAGAGCGCGGATAAGAATCCCGATCCGGACAGGCTTTACGGACGCATTTTGATTGCGGCAGTCTGGATCGCGGCCATTCCGGTGGTGGGGAAGTATATTGTTTTGGGAATCTCGGCGCTGCTGATCTTCACGGTCAGCACTAACTTTCTGATCTGGGCAGCATTTGCGGCCTGCATGGTGATTTTTGTGTTTCCGCTTTTCCTGCTGGGAACGGTGACACCCTCTCTGGCAAAATATACGGTGCAGAGTCTTTCTGACAGCGGCAGTATCGTGGGGACGCTGGGAGCCTTTAATACCATCGGCAGTATCATCGGTACGTTTATCCCGACCTTCGTTTCCATCCCGGCGGTGGGCACTTCGGTCACCTTTTTGATTTTTGCGGCGATTTTGCTGCTTCTGGGTGTGATTTATTTTATCAGTAAAAAGAGCGGCCTGAAAAAATGTGCAGTTTCGGCAGTTTTGTTTCTTTTTTGCTGTGTATTTGGGACTTCAAACAGTTTTGCCTTTTGGGAAACGGACTTAGCCTATGAGGGAGAGTCTGTTTATAACTATTTACAGGTAAAAGAAAACGACAATAGTGTCATATTATCGACGAACGTCCTCTTTGGTGTGCAGTCCATTCTCATGAAAGATAAGGGGCTGACGGGGATGTATTATGACTATGCCATGGCAGCGCCGCTGATGACGGGAAAGGAGCAGGCTGCGGATTGCAAGACCTTGATCCTTGGCATGGGGACGGGCACCTACGCGCATCAATGCCTTGCCTATTATGGGGATATGCCGATCGAGGGCGTGGAGATCGACGAGAAGATCACGGCTCTTGCGAGACAGTATTTTGAGCTGCCGGATAGCGTGAAGGTCACCACCTATGACGGCAGGGCTTACCTGAATGCGATTGACGAGACATACGACGTGATCATGGTGGACGCCTATCAGGATATCACGATCCCCTTCCAGATGTCCTCCGTGGAATTTTTTACCTTGGTGAAGGAGCATTTGACACAAGACGGGGTGATGGTGGTCAATATGAATATGCGCGGCAGCGGAGAGGACAGCATCAATGCTTACCTTGCCGACACCATAGGCAGCGTCTTTGGAGAAGTTTATACAGCGGACGTTGCGGGTTCCACCAACAGGGAACTCTTTGCCTCCAACAATCGGCAGATGCTTGCTAATCTGCAACAAAATAAGAAAGCCGTCAAGGATGAGAGCCTTCTTCGCATGATGGATGTGGTTTCCGAAAAGCTTACTCCCTATCAGGCGGGGGAGCGGATCATGACGGATGACAAGGCCCCGGTGGAGCTTCTGGGGATGCGCGTCATTGACGAGTTGATCCGCAGCGAAGTCTCCTACTACAGGGATATTTATGAAAAACAGGGGATTCGCGGCGTGATAGACAGTTTGTAACGGGATTTTGCCATAATGAGAGGACGGAAGAAAGGCGGATGGCATAAAAAAGAACCGAAGAAATCCTTCGGTTCTTTTTGTTTCCTTCATTAGCTTTAGTTGGTAGCGATCTGACCTGCGCCTGCCTGATCCAGAATATTCTGCGTCGTATTCGCTTCCTCAGCCATCTTGTCAAAACCTGCCATGACAGCGTCGTAAGTCTTTTTGGAAATCTCGGGAAGCTCGCCGCCCCAAGTCTTCTCTGCCTGCTCATATCCTTTCTTAAAAGCAGCGCGCATATCTTCGATCTTGCTGGGATCGCCGCCTGTCAGAGCAGTTGCGAAATCAAGGATTCTGCCGGAGGTCTGCTTCACGCCCCAGTAGCCGTCCTCAGAAACGTCTTCCTGTGCCTGTGCCTTGGTTGCCTCGTCTACCTCAAATTTGCCGCTTGCCAGGAACTTCCACATATCGTTAGCAACGCTGTAAGTCTGTCCCTGTTTGGTCATCAACTGCTGCACAATGTTCTGCAACTGTTTTGTATGTTCCTCAGCATCGGCTTTCATCTTGTTGACCAGCTCCGTGTTCTGTACATATTTTTTCACGGGTATGTTCGCGCTGTCTTTAGAAGGCTCGTAAACGACGCCGTTCTCGCCTTTCTCGTTACCGTCCTTTGTCTCCTCGGCGGGTTTTGTGTTCTCCGCCTGTGTGATCGGAAGTGTTTCGTAAGCATTTTTACCTACATTGCTAATTCCATTTACGCTCATGGGTATCCCTCCTTGGAAAAATGAATGTTTATTGTTTTGTTTAGACCGCACAAAAATGAAACGGGCAGTCTTCCTTTTCTATTTACTATATCGTACCATTTTCCCAGATAATTTAGAAGGGGAAAGCAAGAAATTTGCATAAAATTAACAATAATTCTTAAAATGACCGCATATTTCAGGAAAACAGCAGGTCAAAGCTTGACATTTTGTACAAATTTCAGTACAATCCTTGTATACAAAGTACATAGATTCAAAACCGATGATTTATGACACATGGGCGTCGCATGCAATTAGGGCAGTTTATTCGACGCAAACATGACAGGAATCACAAGAATGAGAGAGCACAAATTCGGGATGATAAAAGAGAAGGCATATGCGAAGATCAATTTGGGCCTGGATGTATTGAGACGCAGGGCGGATGGTTATCACGAGGTAGAAATGATCATGCAGACGGTTGACATCTGCGATGATCTTACCTTTGAAAAGAGTGATGCACAGGGCGTTCATCTTACGATCGAAGGCGCCGATCTGCCTGCGGATGGGGATAATCTCATCTGCCGCGCGGCCGCACTGATCCTGGAGGCAGGAACAGTCACGGAAGGCGTGCGCATCACCCTGCAAAAGCGGATCCCTATTGCGGCAGGCATGGCGGGCGGCAGTGCCGATGCGGCAGCCACGCTGCGGGGGTTAAACAGGCTGTTCGGGCTGGGGTATTCGATGCAGGAACTGCGGGAACTCGGGGTCAGACTGGGAGCGGATATTCCTTACTGTATCGAGGGAGGAACCATGCTTTCCGAGGGGATCGGTGAAATTTTGACACCGCTTTCTTCTCCTCCCGCCTGTCATCTGGTGGTGGTCAAGCCTGATATCAATGTGTCTACGGCTTTTGTCTATGGAAATCTAAAGGCGGACAGCCTGCCGTTCCATCCCGATATCGATGGCATGGCGGAAGCCCTTTCGCAGGGCAGTTTAAAGGGCATTACAGACAGAATGGGAAATGTGCTGGAGACGGTCACGGAGAAAGCCTATCCCATCATAACTGACATAAAGGAACGGATGCGGAATCTGGGGGCGGAAAACGCATTGATGAGCGGCAGCGGTCCCACGGTGTTTGGCATCTGTAAGGAGAAGGAGACGGCGGAGCGGATCGCGGCGGATATCAGAAAACGGGATCCGTCCGGTGCGGTTTTTGTGACAGCATTTCATGGAGGAGCACAAGAGCGTATGTGAGGATTTTCGGGAAAGTGAAGACACATGGTTTGCGTTGATTTTGAAAGGGCAGATGTTGTATGGAACATGATTTCACAGTGAATATGAATGAATTTCTTCCCTTGCGGGATGTGGTGTTCAACACCCTGCGCCGGGCGATCCTGACGGGAGAATTGAAACCCGGGGAGCGGCTGATGGAGATTCATCTGGCAAACCGTCTGGGCGTGAGCCGCACACCGATCAGAGAAGCGATCCGTAAGTTGGAACTGGAGGGCCTTGTGACCATGATTCCCAGACGGGGCGCGGAGGTGGCGCAGATCACGGAAAAGAGTTTACAGGATGTGCTGGAAGTGCGCCGTGCCTTGGATGCGCTCTGTGCGGAGCTTGCCTGCGACAGGATCACGCCCGAGGGCAAGACAGCATTGAAAAAGGCCTGCGACAGCTTTGAGGAGGCGACCCGCAAGGGAGATATCGTGGAAATCGCGGCAGCGGACGTTGCCCTGCACGACATTATCGTACAGGCTACGGGCAACCAGAGGCTGATCTCGCTGATCAATAATCTTTCTGAGCAGATGTATCGCTATCGGTTTGAATACATCAAAGACGAGAGTGGTCATGAAAATCTGGTGAGCGAGCATAGGATGATATATGAGAGTATCATGAAGGGAGATAAGGCTGCGGCGGCAGCGGCAGCCAGACTCCACATTGATAATCAGGAAAAGAGTATTATCAGACAGATTCGCATCGATCCCGGCAGAAAAAGGTAGAAGGAACCGCGGCATCTGTATTAGAAGGATGGAATGCGGGCATACTCCCAATGTCGGATATCCGACGGATGGGAGTGAATTGTTATGTGGAAGATGAGTAAGCGTTTGGCTGTTTGTATATTTGCGGCTGCCTGGTGGGGAATTTTTTATCCGGAGCTGTGCTTTTCGGAGGATACCTGTGCGGTGGTGCGGACAGAAACCGTGCGGGAAGAAAACGGAGCGATGCAGAGTGCACAGGATTATGGAGAAAAGCAGCTAAGCGGCGGTTCGCAAAAGATCGACGCGGCGAAGGTCTGGCGGGCTTCGGGGGACGAGATCGTGATAGGCAGCAGATTTTGGGAATGGTGTGAGGAGCATCTCATCGATACACGGGAGAATAAGGCAAAAGGCAGCGCAGAAATGGAGTAAATTATGAGCGGACAGGAAGAATGGCATAACAGCCCGATCGGAGTGTTTGATTCGGGAGTGGGGGGACTTACCGTGGCACGGGAGATCATGCGCCAGCTTCCCAATGAACGGATCGTGTATTTCGGTGATACGGCAAGAGTGCCTTATGGTAATAAGTCGAAGGAAACGGTGACGAAGTTTTCCAGACAAATCGTAAATTTCTTAAAAAAGCAAGAGGTCAAGGCAATCGTGGTAGCCTGTAATACGGTCAGCGCCTATGCTTTGGAAGAATTGGAGCAGGAGACGGATATCCCGATCATAGGCGTGATGAAACCGGGCGCACGAGCCGCCATCCTGGCAACAAAAAATAAAAAGGTGGGTGTGATCGCGACGGAAGCGACTGTTCACAGTGGCATCTATACCCGGTACATAAAAGAAAATGACGCAAATGTCAGCACCTTGGAAAGAGCCTGTCCCCTTTTTGTGCCGCTGGTGGAGGAAGGCTTGTGGGAAGATCCGGTAACCGATGAAATCGCCCGCCGTTATCTGAGTGAGCTGATCGACAGCGGCATTGATACTCTGATTTTGGGCTGTACCCATTATCCCATGCTGCGTTCCACGGTGGCAAAGATCATGGGGGAAGGCGTGACGTTGGTAAATCCCGCTTATGAGACGGCCAGAGAGTTGAAGATGCTCCTTGCCGAGAAGGGGCTGGAGAGTGAGCACAGACCGGGGCTTGGCACGGAATTGTATCGGTTCTATGTCAGCGACGGCGCCGAAAAATTCAAGCAGTTGGCTAATTCAATCTTGACCTACGGGATCTTATCGGCGAAAGTAGTCAATATCGAAGAATATTGATGGAATCTGAAAAAGAAGGGAAACATATGACAAAAGAAGTGTTATTGACTTTGCAGGGCCTGCAGTTCGACCAGCGGGAGGTGGACTCGGATAAGATCGAGATGGTCACCGTTGGCGACTATTTTAAAAAGAACGACAGGCATTATGTGGTTTACGAGGAGATCACGGAGGGATTTGAACAGCCGACAAAGAACCGTCTCAAGTTCAGCGACCACATGGTAGAGCTGACGAGAAACGGTCTGGTGAACGTGCACATGGTCTTTCAGGAAAATAAAAAGAATATGTCAAATTACAACACGCCTTTCGGGCAGATCCTGGTAGGCATCGACACAAAACGCATCAACATCGATGAAAAAGAGGATAATATCGTGGTGGAAGTGGATTATGCGCTGGACATCAACTACGAATTTCTCTCCGACTGCCATATCAAAATAGACATCCGCTCTAAAGAAAACAGCGGCTTTACATTATTGACTTAAAGCCACTGTCTGCCGAGTCCGCTTCGTGGACTCGAGGAGTTATGGAGTTAATTGCGAAGTAATTTACTCTGGCGAAGAAATTTACTCCTGTGATTTACTTGATCGGTTTCGCGCCTGCTTTTTCCTGCGCTTTTTCCACCAACTGTTTGAATTTCCCTTTCTTTTTCTGTTCCACCACGGGCGCTTTGCCGTGCAGGCCCTTTACATCGGTGATGTAGATACCGCTGACAACTGCCTTCACTTCTTTCTTGACGGGAACGGTGTCAAAAATCTTTTCCTCACAGATGAGGGTCATGATCTGCGGGCCGACCTTAGCTTTCACCACAGGGAGTTTGGAATTACGCAGAAGCTTTGGCGTTTGATCCAGAACCATCTGCGGCAGCCCCGCGTCTTTTAGTTTCATCCGTTTCTTGTCGATGACGAGCATGGAGATGGTCTGCTTCATGGCGTCGATCTGTTCCTGCTGTTCAGCCTGCTTTTTCTGCGCTTTCTTTCCCAGGAAATACAAGGCGATCACGGCGATGATCAGGACTGCCAGAATCACCAACAAAACGATTGTGACTGTATTCATATGTTTGCCTCCGTCTCAATTTCTTAATAGTATGTAAAAATGATTTTAACATCCTTTTACTGATTCCGCAAGTAGGCAGATATGGACAGCAGGGACGTAGTGTGGTATGATTTATGAGAAAATTGCGAAACTGCCCGGTGTATGTTGTGACGCAGTTGTCGGAGTGGGAAAAGAGGTAACGAGGAGAAATGAAAAGAAAAATCTGTGTGACTGCGGCGGTGCTTTCCGTATCGCTGCTTCTGACTGCTTGCGGCAGTAAGGAATATCTAAAGGATATCAAGGCGGAAAAGTATGTGACGCTGGGCGAATACAAGGGGCTTACGGCAACGGCCGATAAGCCGGAGGTGCCGGAGAGTCTGGTGGAGAATTATATTAAGGAAAACTTACTGACTCAGAAGGCAGAGAAGGTGCCGGTGACGGACAGAGCGGTGCAGACGGGCGATATCGTGAATATCGATTATGCAGGCTATCGCGACGGTGTGGCTTTTGAGGGCGGCACGGCCGCTGGTTATGATTTGACCATCGGTTCAGGACAGTTTATTGCCGGATTCGAGGAAGGACTGATTGGGGCGAAAATCGGAGAGCAGGTAAGCCTTGACCTGAATTTTCCGGACTACTATCCGAGAAACCCGGACCTGGAAGGGCAGCCGGTGGTTTTTGAGGTGACGGTCAACAGCATCATGGAGAATCAACTGCCGGAGCTTACGGACGAGCTGGTGCAGGAACTCGGCGCAGCGGGTTACGATGTGGGGGACTGTCAGACGGCGGCGGAGTTGAAGGCATGGGTACGCGACACCTACGAGCGGGCCGTACAGGCTAATTTTGACAGTGTGGTCGAGACACAGCTTGCCTCGCAGATCATGGAGAACAGTACCTTTCAGGAGCCGCCGGAGGAGATGGTGAAGCGTTTTACCGACAGTATTCAACACAATGTGAACGTGCGCGCGGCCTCTCTCAATATGACGCTGGCGCAGTATATGCAGCTTTACGAGGGCGTGGATGAGGAAGGGTACCGCACTCTCTTTCAGGAGGAAGGGCTGCGGATGACGAAGCAGTACATTATGTATCAGGCGATTGCCGACAGGGAAGGGCTTGCTCCCACGCAGGAAGAAATGGATGAGGAATTGTCCGCCATGATGAAGCTTTATGGCTACACTTCCGAGGAGGAAATATATCAGAAAGTCGACAAGGTTGCTTTTAAGGAAGATTTGATGCGCAAAAAAGTGGTGGCGTTTCTGATTGAAAACGGAGATATTCAGGCGACGACCACGATCGTGGACTGATGGGATCGTGAGGATGCGCGAGAGAATAGAATCGAAAAAATAAATTGAAAAAGTATGTTTATGAAAGATATTAAGATAGGAGATCACAGGTATGAACTTGACAGACATTAGAGAATTGTATCGCGACAGTGAGAGTTTTTTTGAAAAGGAGGTGACCGTGGGCGGCTGGGTCAGGAGCATTCGGGATTCCAAGACCTTCGGCTTCATTGTCCTAAATGACGGCACCTTTTTTGAACCGTTACAGGTGGTGTATGGTGACAGCCTGGAGAATTTTGAGAGCATTTCTAAGCTGAATGTCGGCTCCGCTATCCTTGCCAGAGGAAAGATCGTGGCCACGCCCGAGGCCAAGCAGAAGTTTGAGATGCAGGCGACGGAGGTCATCGTGGAGGGTGAGTCCACGGCGGATTATCCCCTGCAAAAGAAACGGCACAGCTTTGAGTATCTGCGCACCATTTCCCATCTGCGCCCCAGGACGAACACGTTCCAGGCAGTATTCCGCGTGCGCTCTCTGATTGCCTATGCGATCCACACCTTTTTCCGGGAGAGGGATTTCGTGTATGTGCACACGCCCATCATTACGGGGAGCGACTGTGAGGGTGCGGGCGAAATGTTCCAGGTGACGACGCTCGATCTGAAAAATCTGCCGATGACGCCGGAAGGGGAAGTGGATTATTCCAAGGACTTTTTCGGTAAGCCCACCAATCTGACTGTCAGCGGACAGCTCAACGTGGAGACTTACTGTTTTGCCTTTAAAAATGTGTATACGTTCGGGCCGACCTTCCGCGCGGAAAATTCCAATACCACCAGACACGCGGCGGAGTTTTGGATGATCGAGCCGGAGATCGCTTTTGCCGATTTGAAGGACGATATGATGCTGGCGGAGGCTATGTTAAAGCACGTGATCCGCTATGTGCTGGAAAACGCGCCGGAGGAGATGAATTTCTTCAATCAGTTTGTGGACAAGGGGCTGATAGAGAGATTGAATCATGTAGTTAATTCTGACTTTGCACATGTGACCTACACGGACGCCATCGAGATTTTGAAAAAGCACAATGATGAGTTTGAATACAAGGTCGAGTGGGGCTGCGATCTGCAGACTGAGCATGAGCGCTTTTTGACGGAGCAGGAGTTCAAACGCCCTGTCTTTGTGACGGATTATCCCAAGGAGATCAAGGCTTTCTACATGAAACTCAACGAGGATGGCAAGACGGTTGCGGCGATGGATTGTCTGGTGCCCGGCATCGGCGAGATCATTGGCGGAAGCCAGAGAGAGGATGATCTGGAGCTTTTGGAGAAGCGGATGGACGAGCTTTCCCTGAATAAGGAGGACTATCAGTTCTATCTCGATCTGCGCAAGTACGGCTCCGCACGCCATGCCGGTTTTGGTCTGGGTTTTGAGCGCTGCGTGATGTATCTGACGGGCATGGGCAATATCCGCGATGTGGTGCCCTTCCCCAGAACCGTGAATAATTGTGAGCTGTAGCAGGATTAATAAGTTATGTAAACCACACGGAAAGCTGAAGCGTGTGATTTGTGCCATCGCGGGAGATGGTGCCGCCTTGAGGAAGATATGAAGAACAGATATAAACGACATTTATATTTCATATTGGCAATTCTGCTGAGCTTCTCCGTAGTAGAACCGATATCGGCGACCACGATTTCCGAGTTGCAGGAGGACGTCAAAAAGAACAAAGAACAGTTGAAAGATGCCGAAAGACAGGCTTCTGAGGCGCAGGAAGCGCAGGAGGGAGTCGGCGAAGAAATCGAGGAGCTGGATACGGAGCTGGTCAGCCTGATCACGGATATCAATCTCATTGAGGAGGCCATCAGCCAAAAGGAGGAGGAGATTGCCGCGACACAGGTGGATTACGATGTTGCGGTAGCAGAGAAGGACGAGCAGTATGCCGCCATGAAGATCCGCATTCAATTCATGTACGAAAAAGGGGATTCTTCCTACCTGAATATGTTTTTCGGTGCCGCCAATATGGGAGATATGGTCAATAAGGCGAAGTATGTGGAAGACCTCTACAATTACGACAGAAAGCTGCTTGCCGAGTATGAGGCCACCGTGCAGCGGGTGCAGGAGCTGTGGAATACGCTTGAGGAGGATAAGTCAGAGCTTGAGACTTCACGGACAGAGCTAAAAGAAGGGCAGACCTACATGGAGGAACTGCTGGCCAAAAAGAGAACAGAGTATGAGAACTATAGCGTAATGCTTACCAAGGCAAAGCAGGAGGCGGCAACTTATACCGCCAGGATCAAGCAGGAGACTGCGCAGATCAGAAAGCTCGAGGAGGAGGAACGCAAGCGCAGGGAGGAAGAAGAACGGAAGCGAAAAGAGGAGGAAGAACGACTGCGAAAGGAGCAGGAAGCGCTGGCGGACGGCGGAGAAAGCTCCGGTGGATCCAAACAGGAGGCGCCCAAACCGCCTTCGGGCGGCGGAGGCGGCAAAGGCCAGCAGATCGCCGATTATGCCTGCAAATTTATTGGCAATCCTTATGTGGCAGGCGGCACCAGTTTGACAAACGGGGCGGACTGCTCCGGTTTTGTAATGTCGGTCTATAAAAATTTCGGCATTTCCCTTCCCAGAAGTTCCTATGCCCAATCTTCCGTGGGAAGAGGGGTGTCCTATTCGGAGGCAAAGCCCGGAGACGTGATCTACTATGGCGGTCATGTGGGCATTTACATAGGAAACGGACAGATCGTCCACGCCAGTACGCAGCGGACGGGAATCAAAATAACATCAGCAACTTACCGCAATATTATAACGGTGAGAAGGATAGTCTGAGTATAGCTGCTTTCTATAAGGAAAGAAAAGGGCGGAGAATCAGCAGCCGCAGAAATGGAGTCAATATGGGTGACAAGAAAAAAATCATAGTGATCGATGACAGCAAGGTGCAGCTTCGCGCATTGTCTGAACTGATGAAAGGGAAATATGAGGTCGTGACCGCCATGACGGGAAAAGGCGGGATCGAAATGGCAAAACAGGACGGCGCCGATCTCATTCTGCTTGACTACAGTATGCCCGGACTTGACGGAAAGGAAACTTTGGAGATCTTGCGAAGCCATGCGGAGACCAAAGATATTCCCGTCATCTTCATCACCGGGGACGACGACAAAGAGGATATTGTGAGGGTGCTGAAGCTTCATCCGCAGGGGTATCTTTTGAAGCCCGTAAAACCTGAGAGGCTGTTTCAGGCGATCGAAGAAGTTTTTGGGAGCGAAGATTAAAATGCAGGCAAAAGGCAGCTCAAGCAAAAAGGAGATCATATGAGTACATTTGCTATCGTAAAAGAGAAAAAGGCGGCGCAGTTTCTGGTGGAAACGACGGGTTTCGAGGGGGTCCGAATGATCGCCGATACTGTAGCGGAAGATATCGAGGCTGTGAGTGACAGCAAGCCGGAGATCCAAAACGACCTTTCGGGATGTACGGCGCAGCGTTTGATCTTGATGGCTACGATCGGAAAAAGCGCGTTGCTTGACAGACTGGAAGGAGAAGGAAAGCTCTCTCTTGCGCCGATTCGGGGAAAAAGAGAGGTCTATCTGATGCAGCAGATCGCAGAGCCGTTTGCGGAAGCTTCAGCGGTAAAAGAGCTGCTTGTGATTGCAGGCAGCGATAAGAGGGGTACGATCTACGGGATGTTCCGACTTTCGGAACTTTGTGGGGTATCCCCTTTGGTTTATTTTGGCGATGCCATGCCTGAAAAGAAGGAGGAGGCTGCAATCGATTTTTCACAGGCGATCGTCTCCAAGGAGCCGTCTGTCAAATACAGAGGCTTTTTTATCAACGACGAGTGGCCGGCCTTCGGCAACTGGTGCACGGATACCTTTGGGGGCATCAATGCCAAAGCGTATCGGAAAATATTTGAATTGCTGCTGCGTTTAAAAGGAAATTATATGTGGCCCGCCATGTGGAACTCCTCTTTTTCCGAGGACGGGCCGGGGCTTGCCAATGCCGAACTGGCTGACGCGCTCGGTGTTGTGATGGGCTTATCGCATCATGAACCCATGTGCAGGGCGGGTGTGGAATGGCAGAGAAAATACCGCGAGTACGGGACAGACTCTACCTGGAGTTTTGTCTCTAATTCCGAGGCGATCACGAAATTCTGGGAGGACGGTATCTTACGAAATAAACCGTTTGAAAATGTGGTGACGATCGGTATGCGCGGCGAGAATGATTCCAAGCTCATGCCCGAGGACGCGACCTTAAAAGATAATATTGAAGTGATCAAAAAGGCGATTCGTGCCCAGAATCAGCTGCTCAAAAAACATTACGATCCGACCTTACAGGATGTGCCCAGAATGATTGCCATTTATAAAGAAGTGGAGGATTACTATTTCGGGGACGAGACCTGCGAGGGCTTAAAAGACTGGGATGAGCTGCGGGATGTGATTTTCCTGCTCAGTGATGATAATCACGGGCATCTGCGCACTCTGCCGACAGAGGCAGACAGAGACCATGCGGGCGGTTTCGGGATGTATTATCATTTTGATTATCATGGGGCGCCGATCAGCTATGAGTGGACAAACTGCAACCGCCTGACTAAGACTTGGGAGCAGATGACGCAGGCTTACGAGGCGGGCGTCAGGGATATATGGATCGTAAATGTAGGTGATTTAAAAGGCGTGGAATATCCCCTCTGCCTTTTTATGGAGCTGGCTTATGATTATGAAACCTGGGGAAGCTCTGCTTTTAACAAAACGGAATTGTTTGTGAAACATTGGGTAGACCAACAGTTTGGAACTCGCCTGAGCGCAGAGCAGAAGCAGAAGATGCAAACGGTGCTCGAGGGCTATACCAAGTGGAATGCGGCGAGAACGCCTGAAGCGATGCGCGAGGGCATCTACCATCCCGTGCATTTTAAAGAAAACGACCGCGTGTGGAACGAAGTGAATCATATCGTGGAAACGGCGGAAACCTTACATAATGAACTCTCAGGACCGGCGCTGGCCACCTATGAAAGTATGATCTACTATGCGGCCGTCGCCTCCTTAAATCTGGTGCTGATGTACCTGGAGACGGACTGCAATAAGCTCCTTGCAAGGCGCGGCTGTCTCTATGCCAATGCTTACGCTAAGAGTGTGCAGCAGCGGATCAAAGACGATGCCCGACTGGTGGAAGCGTATCATAAGTGTGGCGGCGGGAAGTGGAATCACTGCATGAGCTCTGCCCATACCGGGTTTCGCAATTGGGACGATCATGACTGGACCTATCCGACGATGGAGACGGTGTTGCCCATTCCGAGGGCAAAGGCAGTCGTAAGCTTCAGGGGGAGTGAACGCTATCATTTGGGGGCTCACTGGCAGGATATGGGGCCGCTGGTAAACGATGAGTTTGCAAAGCCTGACGCGCAGGAAGTGCTGCTGGATCTGGACAGCCGCGGAGATGTATCCTATCGCTATGAGATCACCTTTGATTCGCCGTGGCTGATTTGTAAGGAAAAGGAAGGCAGAGTCGAAGTGAGCGGAGACGGCCGCAGGACGGTGCGTTTTTCCATCGATCGGTCTGCATTAAAGGAAAAAGAGGACGCTGCCTGCAAGGTAAAGATTATCTTTGATAACGGGCAGCAGACAGAATCCAATCTGCTTTTTAAAGCGGAAAATGCGACTGTTGAGGCGCCAAAGGATACCCCTTATCTGTTTTTGGAGCGGCAGGGATACTGCGCCATCAGAGCCGAGCATTTCAGTGAGAAAAAGGATGTGGACGGCAAGGGATTTGTAGCGATTGACTATCTTGGTCGAGAAGGGGCAGCGATAAAGGCCTTTCCGCCGATGGAACGCTATGCGGACGCAAAGAGCGCGCCTTATGTGAAATATGCGATGATTGCAGAACATTCGGGGACTTATCGTCTGGCAATGTCGCTCCTTAGCAGAAATCCTTCTGTCAAGGGCGGGAGGATGAGGTTTGCCGTTTCCGTAAACGACGGTACGCCGCAGGATGTGTTTGCCGTATCCGCACAGTTTTATACCGAATGGACGTGTAAAGAGTGGGGCAACGGGGTGCTTGATCACGCCCGTACTGTGACAACGGAAGTCACCCTGCAAAAAGGACGAAACGATATTTACGTCTATGCGGGCGAGCCGGGCGTGGTTTTGGAAAAACTCGTGCTGTATCCTGCGGAGAAAGAATTGCCGGAGAGTTATTTCGGGCCGGAGGAAAGCTATTGGGTGAAATAGATGTGGGAAAGAGGGACGGTTTACGGATCCTGATCTGCGATGACGAGCAGCGGATGCTTTCTATGATTGCCGAAAAAGTCTCGGCGTGTCTGCCTGAAAGTGACGTCCGCATCTTTTCCTCCGGAGTAGATCTTTTGAACTGCCTGCAAACGGAAGCCTGTGATATCCTGCTGCTGGACATTGACATGCCGGATATTACGGGCCTGGAAATCGCAGGACAGCTTTCTGTGTTGGAGAAGCGGCCGCTCCTTATCTTTGTGACAAGTCATGACGAGCTGGTCTATGACAGTTTCCGGTACCATCCCTTTGCCTTTGTGCGAAAAAGCTGGTTTGACAGGGAAATTAAGCCTGCGCTGGAAGACTGTGTGCGGGAATTACAGCACAGGGAACGGCATTTTTGTTTTCGGTGGGAAGGAAAGCGGGTCTGCCTGCGCTTGTCCGAACTTTTTTATTTTGAGGCTGAGGGCAACTATCTGCATGTTTTTTCCAAGATGGGACAGTACCGTTTCCGAAGTACGATCGCTTCTGTGGAAAACACGCTGACGGGCTGCGGCTTTATTCGCATCCACAAGGGCTTTTTGATCAATCAGGCTGCGGTCAGGCTCTTTAATGCCAAGGAAGTCGAGCTGTTTGACGGCACGCTGCTTCCTATCGGGAAAAGCTATGCGAAGACGGCGGAAGAACAGTTTTTGAAATACCTGAGAGTATGAGGCACCTGAGAGTATGAAGCATGGGCGGCAACTGGAGAAGGAATTAGCGGCGCAGGAAGAAAAGTATCTGCGACTGTTGGCGGAAAAGTCGGAAATGGATTATCATCTTGCCGCGCAGAGCGAAGAAGCGGCATACATCCGCAGGCAGGAAAGCGATATTCGCGCACTGCACCAAAGTATGCGCTGCTTAAAGCATGATATGAAAAATCATCTCATGGTGTTGGCCTCCTATCTGAATGACGGGGATTACGAAGCGGCAAAAACCTATACCTCTGAGATCCTCGATCAGCTAAATGCGATGCACAGCTATATTGAAACCGGGAACGCCCTTTTGAATCATATTTTGAACGAGAAACTGGAACTTGCCAGAAAATGCGGGATCGCGGTCAGGGCACAGATCGAGACCCTTTCTTTTTCGAAAATGCGCAGCATCGACTTTTCCGCGCTGCTTACCAACCTTTTGGATAATGCCATTGAAGCGAGCAAAAGGGAACCGTCCGGGGAACTGCTTCTTCATATTTTTCAGGAACGGGGATACGATGCGATCAGCATCAAGAATAAAATCACAAAGTCCGTATTGACGGAGAATCCCAAGCTGCATTCCACCAAGGAAGACAGAGAGCAGCACGGGATCGGGATCACACGGATCAAAGAGATCACGGCTTCCTATGGCGGGATCAGTGATTTTTTTGAAAAGGACGGTTATTTCTGTTCCCGTGTATTTATCCCACAATAGAGAACGTATATCCCAACCCCTTGCATTTGGTAAATGCAGGGGGTATTTTGTAAGAGAGGAAAAGAGATTGAAAAATAAGTCTGATGACCTTATTTTTCAATCGGAAATTTGTGCAGAAGCGTCACAAATTTCCCTGAGCGCAGAACTGAATTTGAGATTCGGTTCGCGATTCCTCAGCTTGACGCTTCGGAATGTAGGTAATCATGCTCTTTTTTGAAGATGTGCAAAAGTTTGTGCTGTCGGATATCAATATCCATGTCCCGCAGGGGATATCGCTGGGGTTGATCGGTCCTTCCGGTTCCGGGAAAACCACCTTTTTGAAGCTGGCGTGCGGCCTGTTAAAACCGACTACAGGGAGCATTCACATAATGGGGCGGATTCCCGTAAAGAAGCGGCGGGAATTGGGCAGCATGATGGGGGCCTTCTTTGCTGATCTTCCTTTTTTTCAGGAAGCGGACACCGTGGAAGGCAATTTCCGTGATAGGAAGTGCATCTATCGAATGGAGGACGCTGTTTTTGAAAAGGAGTATGCCGAACTTTCGGAGCGTCTGGATTTTCGTTCCTTTGAGAAGGAGCAGGTAAAACAGCTGTCCCTCGGACAAAGGCGGCGTGCAGAATTGGGCGCCTTATTTTTGACAAAGCCTAAACTTCTGTTACTGGACGAGCCCTACGAAGGACTGGATCAGATCGGCAAGGACAGCCTGCGGGAGCTGTTAGTACAGCGGCAGGCCGAAGGGCTGACCTTTGTCATCAGCTCACATAACATGGAGGAGATTTCCGCCCTATGTGACAGGATCGCGCTTTTGGATCAAGGCAGTCTGCGCTATTACGGAGACAGGGAGCTATTATTAAAACATTTTGCGCCCAATGAGGTGATGGAGATCAGCTTTTCGGGAAACCTGCCCGACCTGGAAGATCTGCCCTTAAAGCGGTATACGCTGCAGCAAAATAAATTGACCCTGACCTATAATGCAAATTATGTCACTTCTGCGGAACTGTTGGCACATATTTTAGAGCAGACCACGGTCACGGCTGTTACTACCAGAAAATCAGGACTGGCGGATGCGGTCACGGGACTTGCTGCAGGCATGGGAAAAACGACAGGAAAAGAGGAGGGTGAATGAAACATATGAGCTTTATAGAAGTGAACGGCGTAAGCAAGACATTTCGAATAAACAAACGGTCAGCGGGTATCCTCGGTATGATGGCCAATCTGGTTCATCCGGAATATGAGAAAAAACTGGCGGTGAACGACATTACGTTCTCGATTGAGGAGGGGGAAATGGTGGGCTTTATCGGGCCAAACGGCGCGGGAAAATCGACTACCATTAAAATGCTGTCAGGCATCCTTTATCCCGATGTCGGGAGTGTGCGGGTAAACGGCTATATTCCGTACAGGCAGCGGAAATCCTACGTGGGCAGCATCGGTGTGGTATTTGGTCAGAAGTCGCAGCTGCAATGGGATCTGCCCGTCATAGACAGCTTTGAATTGTTAAAAGCGATCTATGGCGTGCCGGAGGATGTTTATCAGAGGAATTTAAAGCGGTTTACGGATATGCTCGATCTGTCTGCTTTCCTGAATCAGCCGGTACGCCAGCTTTCTTTAGGCCAACGGATGCGCGCGGATATTGTGGCGGCGCTGCTGCATTCTCCTAAGATCGTTTTTTTTGACGAGCCTACCATAGGCGTTGACGTTGTGGGCAAGGAGACGATACGGAATTTCCTCTGTGAGCTCAATGAAAAAGACGGGGTCACCATGCTCTTTACCACGCACGATATGCAGGATATCGAGAAAACCTGCAAACGGCTGATCATTATCGATCAGGGAGCAAAAGTGTACGACGGGCTGCTTTCGGGCATTCGCAGCGCTTATGGCACGACGCGTCAGCTGGATGTGGAGTTTAGCGAAGACTGTACAGTGGCTCCGATCGATCATGTGGAAATTAGGGAAACGGATACGCCGGGCGGGCGCAAAAAACGGTTTTTGTTTGAAAGTAAAGAGGTGCAGATCGATGCGCTGATGAGTTTTTTGTTGGCGAATTATACGATCCGTGACCTCAGTGTTTCCGAGCCTGAGATCGAAGGGCTCATCCGAAAGATTTACAGCGGGGAGGTGGCAAGGTGAAAAAACTTGGACCCTATCTGGCCTTTGTCAAGAAAAGCTTTCTTGGGCGAAGCGCCTACCGTTTCAATCATTTTATGGGAATTTTCGATACCGTTCTCCGTATCTTTATTTTTTGGGAAATCTACCGTGCTCTCTATGGCGGGCGAAGTGAAGTGGACGGTATCACCCTCACAATGGTCACCACTAATTTTATTTTATCGATGGGTCTGGACGTCGTGTTTTTTGTCGACGATTACTACCTGCCGAGCCGTATCCAAAGCGGGAGCATTGCAACCGAGCTCCTGCTCCCGGTAAGCGTCCACGGAAGAATGCTGGCGGACAATCTGGGGAACGCCCTGTTTCAACTGATTTTCCATTTTGTTCCCGCGGTGGCAGTTTCGGTGCTCGTCATCGGAATCGCCGCACCGACAGGACCGCTTGCGCTGTTATTCTTTCTCTTTAGCGCGCTGTTGGGGTACGGCGTTTTGTGGACCGTCAGCTTTGCGGCACAGATGTTTTCCTTTTGGCTGATCAACATATGGAGCATCGTGACGATCAAAAATTCCCTGATCAAAGTACTGTCCGGTTCCATGATACCGCTATGGTTTATGCCGGATTGGATGCAGGGAGTCATTCGTTTTACACCCTTTTCGTCTATCTTTTTTCTGCCGGTGCAGATTTATCTGGGGCAGCTGTCCCTGGCGGAAATACTGCACAGCTTTCTGATACAGCTGTTTTGGATCGCGGTTATGTTCCTGATCGGGATGCTCCTTTGGAAAAAGGGACAGAAAAAACTTGTGGTACAGGGAGGATAACAGACCATGAAAAATGATACCATACATCTTGCGGGCGTCTATACCCGTACAGTCATGAGGTCTTGGTTTCAATACAGCGTGGATGCGATTTTACGCTCGCTGGCAGTATTTATCAGAGAGGCAGTCGGGATCGTTGTCATTTATTTTTCGATGCTGAAATTTGAAAGCTTAAACGGCTGGAACATTCACGAGCTGATGTTTCTGTTCAGTCTCCTGTTTCTGACGTATGGCATCCTCATCCTTTTCTTTACCGGGATGCGGGATTTTTGGAAAACCGTGCGGGACGGGAGTTTTGACCGTTTTATCTTAAGACCGCGGGGACTTCTCTTTCAATTGATTTTTTCCAATGCGGACTGGTTTGCTGCCATCGGGCACGGAGGACTGGGGATTGTCCTGTTTTTGATTTCGGCGGGAAAGGCGGGCATTGTCTGGAACGCGGGTACCGTCATTTATTATATTTTGGCAGTCATAGGAGGCGTTTTGATCCAGGGAGCAATGTTTGTATTTGTGGCGGCCCTCAATATCTATCTGCTGCAGACGGACAGTCTGGTAACGCTTTTCTACTGGGATATGCGTAAGTTTGCCGGCTATCCGATCAGTATCTTTCATCGGGCGATCCAGTTTTGCATGATCTATGTGGTGCCCTTTGCCTTTGTCAATTATTTTCCCTCGCAGTATCTGCTGCGCAAGGAAGATATGGCAGGCTACCCTGCTGTTTACCTCTATTTGACGCCGGTCGTAGGTGTCTGTATGTATTTGGCGGCTTACGGGTTTTGGCGGTACAGTCTCCGTTTTTATAAGAGCTCCGGAAATTGAAATTCAAAAATTTGCATACTGAGTCCGATTGTGTTATGGTATAAAAGAACTATTTTCAGATATCATTTTGCAGATCGGATAAAGTACAGATGAAGCATAAGTTGAAAGGAAGCGGGTTCTTTCGGGCGCTGCTCAAGATGAATATGCTGCCGCTCATATTACTGACATTAGTGATCACGACATTCAGCGCCGGTCGGTTTGCCCAATCCTTAAATGTGGAAGCTAAAAACGGATTGGTGGATCTTTGCCATACGGTTGTTGTCTGGTATGACACTGTATATGAGGGCGATTATCATGCCGAGGAAAAGGATGGAAGCGTTTGTCTGTTGAAGGGAGATCATTTGCTTAACGACGACTTTGCCATCATTGACTCCATCAAGGAGCAGACAGGCGTTGACATCACGATCTTTTATCAGGATACCCGTATCGTTACCACGATCCGGGCAAATGGAGAGCGTGTTATCGGCACCAAGGCAAATGCCACGGTGGTGGGAGATGTGCTGGAGGGCGGTCAGCCACATTTTTATACGAGCACGATGGTGGAAGGCGTGCGGTATTTTTCTTATTATGAACCGCTCTATGCTGCCGACGGGACGTGTATCGGTATGCTCTTTCTCGGGAAACCTTCCGCGCAGGTGGAGGAGCTGATTCACAATTCGTTGATTCCGATCATTGTGTTTGGTATTTTGACGATGCTGATCGCCTGTGTCGTGACCATCCGTTTTTCCGGAAAACTGGTCACAGCCATCCATAAAATGGAACAATTCCTGATTTCGATCACAAAAGGAGATCTGCATGAGGCGTTGGACGAGGATGTTGTGGAGCGCAAGGACGAGCTGGGAGATGTAGGACGTAACTTGATCGAAATGCAGAAATCGCTCCAAAAACTGGTGGAGCAGGATATCCTTACCGAATTGTATAATCGCAGAAGCGGAGAAAAAATGCTTAGGCAAAGCTGTGAGCATTACAGACAGAGCGGAACGCCGTTTTGTGTGGCAATCGGTGATGTGGATCATTTTAAGAACGTCAACGATACCTATGGGCATGAGTGTGGTGATGTGGCGCTGGCAGAGATTTCCGCACGGATCAAAAAACATATGCAGGGTCGTGGATACGTGGCAAGATGGGGCGGAGAAGAAATGTTGTTGGTATATGATGGCGCACATCTGGACACGGCGGCGACTTATATGCAGGAGCTGCAGGAAGCAATTCGCAGAGAACCCATTGAGTATGGTGATGTGAAACTCAGCGTTACGATGACCTTTGGACTGACAGAAGGAAATGGTGAAAAAATCGAACATATTGTTCGCGATGCGGACGCAAAAATGTATGAGGGAAAGAACAGCGGCAGGGATAAGGTTGTGGTATAGAACCCTTTAGGAGTCTTCCGTTTTCAAAAAACGGATATACCGAAGCAGATCATGTCTGTTTTTCGGATTAAGCTGCTGCATATCATACACGACATCATGCAAGGTGATATCGCCCAGATATTTCCCGTTCAGGTTTGTATGATCCGGATGTCCGGCATCGATGCCCAAAAGATAATCAGTGCTTACCTGATAGTATTCTGATAATTTCAAGATGACCCAGAGGGGTATTTCGCGATAGCCGTTCTCATAATTAGAATAGGTTTGCTGAGATACACTCAAATAGGCAGCTATCGTTTTCTGCTTAAGATCTCTATCTTCACGTAAATCTCTGATAATGATACGCAGTTCCTTCATTTTCGACACGACCCTTTCCATCCGTATCATGACAATGGCGTTGTGAAATTATGCTACCACACAACAAATAGAAGTAGAAGAAAAACCGCATAATGAATCATTTCCTAAACAGAATACAACTAAATGAAGTATGAAAAGAACAGAAATCCCCTTTTTTCATTTTATATGTAAGGTAACTGTAGGATTCATGCAATGTAACTGTAAGATAGAGGTGTTATCCTGATGGAAAAGAGAAAACAGCAGGCGCTGTGGAAAAGGAGAACACTACTATGAAACATGGAACCATTGCGAAAGTTGGAGTAATTGTTGCGGCAGTCTTGGGATTTTGTATCGTTTTTACGGGGATTCGTCTGGGTACTGCCGGGTCATATTATTATGTGCGGATCGATAACAGCAAGATCAGCGAGAATGACGCTTCCGGCGGTGTAGTCAATTTCAAGGGAAGCCTTGACTACCTCTATACGCTGCCCGCTTACAATGAAAAGGGAAAGGAAAAAGAAATGACCTTTGGGACATCGAGAAAGTTAAGAGAAGGAGCTTACCTGAAACTGACGGTGAGTCCGCTTCGGGGCGTTGTGGAGTGGAAGGAAGCGGCGTATGAGGAACTGTCGGCGGAGGTGCGGGAAAAGCTTAGCAAATAGAAAAGGAAAGGCCGATCAGGAGGATGTAAGAATATGAAATTATGGTATGAGCAGCCGGCTGCAAACTGGGAAGAAGCAATGCCTGTCGGAAACGGCAGGTTGGGCGCAATGATGTGCGGTGCCGTGAAACAGGAAACCATCTGGCTGAACGAGGACAGCGTATGGAGCGGGAAGCCTGTCAACAGGATCAATCCCGATGCAAAGGAAAATGTGCCGAAAATACGACGCCTGATCAGGGAGGGTAGGATTCCTGAGGCCGAAGAACTTGCGCTGCTTTCGTTATGCGGTACGCCAAATTCCCAGCGGTCCTACGAAACGGCAGGAGAACTATATCTGCAGTTCAAGGGAACGGGAGAGCTGCGCAATTACCGACGGGAGCTTGATCTTGCACAGGGCGTGGCAAGCGTTTCCTACGAGATGGGACAGACGAGATATGAGCGGAAGCTGATTGCTTCTTATCCGGATCAGGCCCTGATCCTGCATTTGGAGGCGCAGGGCCCTGATGACCTACAGTTTGCGTGCAGGCTGGAACGCTGTCATAACAGGCTCGATGAGGTCTGCGCACAGAAAGACAGCCTGTGGTTTCGCGTAGACGGTGGGGAAGGCATTTCGTTTTTGGTTTGTCTCACTATTAAGCAGGAGGGCGGGACGATCCGTTCTATCGGGGAACATCTGTTGATAGAGGGCGCCAAGAAAGCTACGCTGTATTTGAATATTGTCACCGATTTTCGGGAAAAGGCATATCAGGAAGTGTGCCGCAGACGGCTTGCGCAGGCGGCGGACAAAGGCTGGGAGCAGTGCCTTGCCGCTCACAGGACAGACTATCAGACACTTTTCGGGCGTCTGCACCTGATACTCGGAAACGATGGAGAAAAAGAGGGAAATCCCACGGACAGGCGTTTGCAGGCACTTAAGGAAGGAAAGGAAGATGCCGGTCTGTTTGCGCTGTATTTTCAGTACGGACGCTATCTTTTACTCTCCGCAAGCAGGGGAGAATGCCTGCCCGCCAATCTGCAGGGCATTTGGAATCACAGACTGACGCCGCCCTGGGACAGTAAGTTTACGATCAATATTAACACCGAAATGAATTACTGGCCTGCGGAAAGCGGGAATCTTTCCGAATGCCATCTTCCTTACTTCTTACATTTGAAAAAAGTGATGGAGAACGGGAGAAGGACGGCGGAGCAGATGTATGGCTGTCGGGGATCCGTGGCGCATCATAACGTTGATCTGTATGGAGATACGGCACCGCAGGATATCTGTATTTCCTCGACGATCTGGCCGATGGGAGAGGCGTGGCTGGCAACGCATATCTATGAGCATTTTCTGTATACGCAGGACAGGGATTTCCTGGAAGAATATTTCGATGTGCTGCAGGCCGGCGTTGATTTTTTTGAGGACTTTCTAATCGAAGATGAACAGGGACGGCTGGTGACATCTCCTTCAGTCTCGCCGGAAAATACCTACATACGAAATGATGGCACAAGGGGCTGTTTGTGTGAAGGCCCTGCCATGGATACGGAGATTTTGTCGGAGCTGCTGCGCGGCTATCTGGGAGCCTGCGAGGTGTTGCAAAAGCCGTCTTTGTTGAAGGAGAGGGCAAACCGAATGTTAGAGCGTCTGCCGAAACTTGGAGTCGGCAGGCATGGACAGCTGATGGAATGGCTGGAGGACTATGACGAGGCAGAACCGGGGCATCGCCATATTTCGCATTTGTATGGGGTATATCCCGGCAGCAGTATTACCTGGCAGGATACGCCCGAACTGATGCGCGCCGCACAGACCACCCTGGAGAGAAGGCTTTCTTTCGGCGGCGGACATACAGGCTGGTCAAGGGCCTGGATCATCGGTCTGTGGGCAAAATTCTTAAACGGTGAAAAGGTGTATGAAAATCTGCACGCTTTGCTGGCGGACAGTACCTTCCCGAATCTGATGGATAATCATCCCATGGGAGACGGGTATGTCTTTCAGATCGACGGCAATCTGGGAGCGACAGCGGCAATGATTGAGATGCTGGTGCAATGCCAGAATGGCAAGATCCGCCTGCTCCCCGCACTGCCGAAGCAGTTTGGGGATGGCAGCGCAGAAGGTATTTTGCTGCGGGGCGGCATTTCGCTTTCTATGGAGTGGAAGGAAGGGGAAGTCCTGCAGGCCGCATTTTCGTCATCCACGGAACAGGCCGTCACGGTGTATGCAAACGGAGAGGAAAAGGAGGTAACACTGCAAGAAGGGGTTACCCGACTGAGTTGGGATAGCCCTCTCTGAAGCATGCCTGACCGTTATGCCTGGCGGATGATCTCTGCCGACAGACTTCCCTTGCGGAAACGGGTATCCCCTTCGGTATCCCACTGAACGGTTCCCGCATCGTCATGATATGCGATATGGGTCAGGCAGTATTCGCCTTTCTCGTAGCCGTAGCCGTCTCCTGCGTCCTCGTAGAAGGTGTAGGAGGCGCTCTTTCCCGCATAGACTAAGAGGCGGATATCCTGACCTTCCATACGGGAGTTTGATTCTAGCGGCTGTGTTGTCGGCAGGATAGCGCCTTCCCGCACAAACAGGGGGATCCTGTCCAGTTCCAAAGGTACGTCAATCGTTTGCCCACCTTCATATTTGCAGTTGCTGTAAAAATCATACCAGCCGCATCCTGCAGGCAGATATACGGTTTGGGTCTGTCTGGCAATGCCCGCCTGCGGATCCTGCATGGGACTTGTGATCGGACAGACCAAAAGCGAGGGGCCGAGCATAAATTCATCGCTGATTTCCGAGGTTTGTTCATCCTTGGGAAAATCAAAGAATAGAGGTTTCATCATCAGGCAGTCCTCCCGCCATACGGCGCCTGCGGTGGAGTAGAGATAGGGCAGCAGACGGTACCGTAAGCGGATGGCAGCACAGAGCGCTTCATAGCAGGGATCACCGTCTGCGCCGAACTGCCACGGTTCCTTCGGGAAGTCTGTTCCGTGGCTGCGGAAAACAGGCAGAAAGGCACCGTATTGGAACCAGCGCACATAGAGTTCCCGATACGCAGGGTCTTCCAGACCTTCGTCATAATCGCCGTTCCAGAACCAGGAAACGCCGCGCTTCACAAAGAAGGCGCCGATGTCAAGTGTCCAGTAAGGCAGGCCGCAGATACAAAATTGCAGACCGGCAACGATCTGTCTGCGCAATGTTTCCCAGCTTGCGGAAATATCACCGGACCAGAGGATCGTACCGTATTTCTGGCTGCCCGGCCAGCCGCTGCGGGTAAGATTGACGACTCGCTTTTCTTCCGTGCATGAGCGCTGCCCCTCGTAGATGCCCTGTGCGTGATAAAGGCAGTAGGCGGCGGACTTTTCAGGCGGCATACAGTTAGCGGCATCCGATACGAATGCGTGATACATTTCACTGGCTTCCGGTTTTACTTCGCGGCCCCATTCCGGGGTGATCGGTTCGCTGGAATCGCACCACCAGGCGTCTACGCCGTGTGTAAATAATCCACTGTTGACTTGTTCCCAATAAAGGCGGCGTCCCTCTGGCAGAAAAGCATTGTAGATCCCGCCTGCGGCAAGGAGCAGCCCCTTTTGCTGAAATTCCTTATAATTATCACTTTTGCCATCCATCGTAGGCCAGATGGAGATCATAAAGTGAACGTCCATTTCATGCAGCCTGCGTATCATATCGGCAGGATCGGGGAAACGGGTTTCGTCAAATGTCTTTTGACCCCACAGACCGTCAGGCCAGCTGATCCAGTCCAGAATCAGCGTGTCGAGGCCAATTTTTTTCTGACGGAATGTTTCCGCCGTCGTCAGCAGATCTTTTGCGTCCTCGTAGCGCTCCTTCGACTGCATATAGCCAAAAGCCCACTTGGGCAGCAGGGTAGCGCGGCCTGTCAGCCGACGTACCGCTGCAGGCACATCGGCAGGCGTGTTTGCCAAGATAAAGTAGTAGTCCAGATAGGCATCCGCTTCCGTATACAGATAGGAGCCGTACTGCGTGTCGTTGAAGATGGCAGGGCTCTGTGTGGAGAGCAGGATGCCCCAGTTGTTGGCGGATAAAAGAACGGGCAGCGATATTTTCAGATTGGCGGGATGGAGATACTGCGTCGTATGCCGCAGATTCCAGACGCCTTCTTCCGCCTGACCCAGCCCGTAAAGCCGTTCGTTTTCCGCAAAGGAAAGATGCAGTCTGGTATGACAGAGCTTGCCCGTCCACACACGGTCTGCCTGACGAATCTGCTGCTTTTCGCCGTCCGGCGTTTGGATTTTCTCGATCTCGGTATTTTCATTGACAACCGTTTGATAGACGTCAAATTCTTCCACCGTTTTGCTTTCGTATTCCCGTTCCGCAAGGAGCAGGGAACCGTCCGGGCGCAGGAAGCGGATGGAGCCGGAAACCCTGCTGATTACGGCTCGTAATGATTCCGTGATGAGTCTGATTTCCGTGTCATTTTCCTCCCATGTCCACTGACAGGAGGCGGACAGATCCGCAAAATTTTCTCCCTGCACCGTAGAAAACGTAGCGACCTTCGTAAAAGAGACGCGAAGGATTCCACTCTCCTGCGGGATGATACGCGTTAGTCCCGCTTCCGCTTCCAGATAGAGGGCATTGTCCTGTCGGTATGCCTTTGTGATGTTTCGCTTTTTTCTTAATTCCGCCTGCAGCATAGTTACCTCCTCATCGGAGCTTTTTTCTGCTCCCTTTTGTTTTTTCTATTTTAGCTTGTCTGGGGCAGGAATACAAGCGGGACGAAAGGGAGGGGCGGAATTGGCCTTTGCCGGTCACTGCTCATTGCTGTCTTCTTTACGTTTACGCATTGCCTGGGTGATAAAGAAAACGAATAGAGCGGTGAAGGATACATCGGTAAATATTTCCGCGGTATGCTCTCCGACAGTGAGAGACAGGGTGATGCGGATCACCATGATTGCTAACATAGAAACTGCTGCTGCGATGAATGGCTTTTTCATGATTTGTGTTCTCCTTTTTATGTATTGTTTGGTATTTGTTTTTCTGAAATCAGGATAGCAGAATGGGAGGGGCACTTCCATGGATTTGCCTTACAGTTTTGGCGCGAGGCTTACATTTTTGTAAGGTTTAGGGAAGGAATTTGTAAACCTGCTGCTGATGTGATATAATTCCACTAATCTTCATAAAGAAAGGCTGACTGTCATGAATACAGATGCGGAGAATGTAAAACAGGCAAGGGAAAGCTTTAATCATATGCTGGACCATAAAAAATATGTGGGAATCATCAAAGATGATAAGCACTTGTCTTTATTATTGGATTTGGTAAGCGGTGGCGATTATAAAAAGATTTTAGACATTGGCACGGGAACAGGTTACTTGGCATTTCCGTTAGCTGTAAGGTTTCCTGCTGCCAGGGTCTACGGTATTGATATTGCGGAAGTGATTGTTGAAAAGAACAATGCGATTGTTCAGGAAAAGAGCATATCCAATTTATCATTTCAGGCGTTTGACGGATTAAGCTATCCGTTTGCCGATGAATCCGTCGATCTGATCGTTACCAGATATGCCTTTCACCATTTTCCAAATGCAGCAAATGCGGTGGAGCAGATGTACCGCATTTTGGGAAAGGGCGGGAAAGTGCTTGTTTCAGACCCCATGCGAAACGAAAAAGATGACAAAAAGATCATCGATCAGTTTATGCGGGTAAAGAAAGACGGACATATTCAGTTTTATTCACCAAGGGAGTTAGATGATTTGTTTGTGAATCACGGTTTGGCAAAAGAAATCTGATTCAAGTTGCCGCCGATTTAGGAGTGTAAAATAGTTTGTGTCTTTGGAAAAAAGTACCTCTTTTTTGGTAAGAATCAAGATATGACAATTCTTATCGAAAAGGAGGACTTTTTATGCCTGCAACAAAGGAGCAGATCCGACAAATCATTGCAGATAACGACCTAAACAGTGTAGCTGATGTCTACAGCCTGCTGAAAGACAGTTTTAAGGATATACTGCAGGAACTTATGGAAGCGGAACTGGATGCTTCCCTTGGTTATGAAAAGTGTCAACGCCGATTTAAAAATGTAAGAAAACGCCGATTATATTTTGTAGTTTTTCGGCGGAGCCATGTAACCTTTTCAAGTGTTTCCCTGCTCAAAAAGTGTGTTTACGATCTGCTGCTTTTGACGCATGAATTCCTTGCGTTCTTTCAGCCTGTATGATTCGCCTTTGATGTTGACTACTGTGCAGTGATGCAGAACACGGTCCAGAATGGCTGAGGCAATGGTGACATCAGCAAACACCTCATTCCACTGCGAAAAAGTCTTGTTAGAGGTAAAGACCGTGGATGTCTTTTCATACCGCCTTGCGATGAGCTGGAAAAACAGGTTGGCCCCCTGAATGT
>ERZ777011.309-NODE-309-length-77883-cov-4.393753_pt1 | contig 77883 bp, 69 predicted proteins | sample MGYA00374964_ERZ777011 | MGnify/ENA primary metagenome ERZ777011 (study PRJEB29310, sample SAMD00008975) | mouse gut metagenome | study: EMG produced TPA metagenomics assembly of the Metagenome analysis of fecal microbiota from mouse which was promoted... | reverse complement strand
AGAATGTTTCTCTTTGAATTTTCAGGGTTGCATTGCTGTTTATTTGTCAAGGTTCAACATTTTTCTCTTGTTCGGACAGAACTTTTATAGTTTATCATGAAATTCAATGCCTGTCAAGAGATTTTTTTAAATTTTTATTTCCATATGTTTTTTCACATGATGGATTTATATTATAGCATCAAACCGATAATTTGTCAACAAATATTTTCATTATTCATAACAAATTTCCAGAGGCATTATATAAAATATATGCCAATCTACTAACTCAGGCACGCCATAATATTCAGCATTAAACCAAAAATTAAGAAGTATCGCTTGGATACTTCTATTCTATTGGTAGCTAAACGGAGAAAGAGGGATTTGAACCCTCGCGCCGCGTGAACGACCTACACCCTTAGCAGGGGCGCCTCTTCAGCCTCTTGAGTATTTCTCCATGCTCTGAATTACACCACTACCAATATTATTTTGCGTCTCACAATGTGAAATTTATTATACATTAAATAGATTTTACTTGTCAATGCTTTTATACTTTATTTTTGCCATTATTTTTCAAAATTATAATTTTCTATTGTATTTTCTATTCTGCGTTTTATCTCTGCTGCAATATCTACCGTCTTCATATTTTTATATTCTTCATAATACATAGGCGGCAGGTAAATCAGTCTTACGCTAACCGGCCGAATAGAATTTTCATCAAATGGCTTAAAAGAATCAATCAACGCACACGGCACAATCGGACATTTTGCTTTGGTAGCGCTTTTAAAGCTTCCTCCTTTGAACTCCAATAATTTATTCCCCATTTTACTTCTTGTTCCTTCGGGGAAAATAAGAAAGTTCCTTCCTGTTTTTACATCCTCTGCCATGGCATTGATTACTTCCATGGACTGTCTGATATCCTCTCGATCCATGGCATAAGCGCCTAATGCCTTTATGACCTGTTTCAAAAGAATGATATTACTTACTTCCTTCTTAGCAACAAAAGAAAATGGTCTGGGGCAGGATTCCAAAAATACAAGCACATCAAACATTCCCTGATGATTGGGAAAAAGAATAAATCCATCTTTATCAGGCAAGTTTTCCAGTCCATAATCTTCTATTTTTACTCTTCCTGCGTAATTAGCCTTTTTCGTTATTTTTTTAATCAGCCAAAAGGCATCTTCATATGAAATATTTTTATTTACACCGCACCACCAAACTTTTAATAAATAGTATGGGACTTGAAAAAATAATCTGCTCACCATCAATACAATTCTCATACCTTACCTCCTGCATATCGCAAACGATGCTTGCGATGCTGCCGCCAATAAAGAGTTTGGAAGTTTACCTCCAAAACTTATTTTACTCCCATTACTATTCTATTTCATTTTCTTTATATATTTCCGCTGCAATTTCATATAAATCATTTCCCTCAGCATCAATCGCTACAATAACCGGGAAATCTTTCACTTCAAGTTTGCGAACTGCTTCTGTTCCCAAATCTTCATATGCAATTATCTCCGACTTTATAATGGATTTTGAAAGCAAGGCGCCTGCTCCCCCTATCGCTGCAAAATATACTGCGTTATTACGGATAATTGCATGTTTTACCGCATCAGATCTTTTTCCCTTTCCAATCATTCCTTTCAATCCCAGTTCTAATAAAGAAGGCGTATATTTATCCATTCTGCTGGCAGTTGTGGGCCCCGCTGAACCAATTGGGCGGCCTTCTCTTGCAGGGGATGGGCCCATATAATAAATTATATTGTCTTTTACATTAAAGGGAAGCTTCTCACCCCTCTCTAACGCTTCGTACATCCTTTTATGAGCTGCGTCCCTGGCTGTGTAAACGGTTCCTGTTATGTACACATAATCTCCACTATGCAGCTCCTTCATTACTTTTTCCTCGCAAGGTACCGTAAGATATCTATTCATAAAAACCCCGTTCCTGCAAGCGTCCTCAAATGAAGGCGCAAGCATAAATTTGTATATCGGAATAGGCTTGTTACTTAAATAAGTATCAAACCTACAATTCTTAAAGTATTCTGACGCAATGTCTATTCACATGGCAGCAAATATTAACGGCAACTGGTAAGCCTGCTATATGCGTAGGGTATGTGTTAATATTTACTGCAAGTGCTGTTACACATCCTCCCAGGCCTCCTGGCCCTATGCCGGACTGATTAATTTTACTTAATAGTTCTTCCTCCATCTCACGCACATAAGGAATCTGCGAACGCTCGCTAACAGATCTGGTTAACGCTTTCTTGGCAAGGATTGCACACTTTTCAAAAGTCCCCCCTATTCCCACACCGACTACCATGGGCGGGCATGCATTAGGGCCCGCCTCCCGTACCGCAGTAAGAATTGCATTTTTTACGCCTATAATTCCATCTGCAGGTTTCAACATGAAAACACGACTCATATTTTCACTGCCAAAGCCTTTCGGCGCAACAACAACCTTTATTTTATCACCTTCAACCATATCGTAATGAATCACGGCCGGCGTATTATCCTTTGTGTTTTCTCTTAAAATGGGATCTTTCACCACTGACTTTCGAAGATATCCTTCTTTATATCCTTGCCTTACACCTTCATTGATAGCTTCTGTTAGCAGACCTCCTTCTATGTGCACATCCTGGCCAATCTCCAAAAATACAACTGCCATACCTGTGTCCTGACAAATTGGTATCATATCCTTTGAGGCAATCTCAAGATTATCCTTTAGCTGACAAAGTATTTGCTTTCCAAGAGGGGATTTTTCCTTATCTTCAGCTTTGGTTAGCGAAAGAACCATATCATCCGTGAGAGAGTAATTTGCCTCTATACACATTTCTTTAATATTTTTTATGATCTCTTCTGTATGAACTATCCTCATTTTATCTCCATATTGCCGCTATATGGCAATTCAAAATTATAGACCGTAACAAATATCAGGCCGTTTGCTATTTTGTGATTAATTTCTTTATTTCCGCAAGTTCTTCCTGACCAGGAGCTCCGGCAATATATTTTAAAATTTCTCCGTCATTTTTATATCTGGGTATCAAGTGCATATGAAAATGAAAAACGGTTTGCCCGGCAACTTCTCCATTATTTTGTACAAGATTAAAACCGTCACATTTAAGCTTATCTGTCATCGTGGCCATCATTTTTTTTGCCAATCTCATAGCGCACACTGCTTTCTCCTCAGGTAATTCATATAGATTTGCATAATGGTCTTTGGGCAAAATAAGTGCGTGCCCTTTTGTTGCCGGCGCCACATCCAATATCACCTTAAACTGATCATCCTCGAAAATCGTCTGTGACGGAATTTCTCCTGCAATAATTTTACAAAAAATACAGTCATTTTGTCTCATCTGTCATCCCTCTTTTCCTAAATAATTATAAAATAAATATCTGATCTAGCATGCGGAAAATTTTAAAATCGCCTTTCATCTTCATAGCTCCGCCCATAAAAGCCCGTTGAAAAGTCATTTTAGCATATAGTATGTCATCCATTGTTTCTCTGCCCATTTGTATCTCTACATCAGGGTTTTCCACATTACCATAATAATAGTTATTTTCCGCTCCATCAATTTCTATAATAAGTGGTTTCTTTTTTTCTTCTATTTGAATCTTATAAATAGCCTTAAAGCCCGGCTGAGGGACGAAATGCTCTTTAAATTCATTGATAAACTCTTCTTTGCTTTCTTCCTGTTCATTACTTCCCATTAAATCTCTAAACAGGCTGGTAAGCTCCTGTATATCTTTCTTTTGTGTTTTCACGTAGCTGTCATCAGCCGCATATTGGGATAATTGCTCGGATTCCTGAGGCGTAAGATCTATATCCTTGGTAATGGAAACCTTCTGTTTTACAGCCTGATTACTGGCAGGAAAGCTGGCCATTTTCTGATTAATCGTACGATACATATTTTCCGCTTTTTTCTCAATAATTCTATTATAGTCTTCATTATCCTCTAAAATGGACACATCTGCAATATAACCGCAAATGCCGCTGCAAGGAAGGCCGCCTAACATTTCCCAGGCGCTGGCAAGATTCAATTTCCCCTCCCTTTCCCCGTAAGTAGTCGACATAATAATAGGACACATGTAAGTTCTGGAGATTTTTTCTTTATCCCCATACAGCCAGCAAGAATCCAGAAACTGATACATATATCCGCCAATTCCATACCACTCCACTGTGGAGGCAAGTATAATACCATCCGCGTTTTTTATTGTCTGAGGCAAAGTGGTGATACGGTTCTTTAGTTCATATAGATTAAATCGCTCAACAGTAACATTTAGTTCCTCCAAAACTCCCTGCATCTTATTGATCACATATAGTGTTGGGTCATCTATTAATCCCCTACCGCCATAATAAATATTTACTTTCATTTTGCTCCTGCCTTTCACTAAACTACTCTTTAGTATAAGGCGGATTTTTCTATCTGTAAATAAATTTTAGCTTTCCTAAACGAATTTCATCGCCCGGTTCGATTATTTCCGAAGCATTAGGCGTAAGCCGCATTCCGTTTCTAAATGTTCCATTCGTAGAATTAAGGTCTGATATGTAAATTTTATTGTCTTCCCTAAAAAATTTAGCGTGCATCCGACTTATACTTTTTTCGTCAATTACCATATCTACCGCACCTGCCAGCTTCCCTACCGTAAATGGAAGTTTGTTTAAATCAATATGGCACTTTATTTTCTTATCCATACTGTACAATTTATTTTCACAATTTTCTGTCCATGGTATAAAAACCGTATTTCCTATATCCGTGCCCGTAAAAGATTCCTCATTTTCATAAGCAGGTTCATAATATTTATTTCTTTCGGCGACCTCCTGATCCTGTATATTTTTTCTTATAGGAATCAAAGGATATAGATACCATATCATTGTACCCAGAATCAAAGCCGCTATTAAACTCCATCCTACAATAAGATAAGTCTCTTCTTCATAAGATAGCTGATAAAAAAACATAATATAGATCAGAACACCTGCACCTAATGCACTCAAACCCAAAACAGGCAATACTTTTTTGAAAGTTCTTTTATTTTCTTTTCTATCCCTTTCCATGCGGGATATCTGTGGTATAGAAGGTTCACAAAGCTCCTTGCTTTTAGGGGTATGATCTGTTTCATCCGGCAAAAAATCATTATCACACCCACTTTGTTGTTTTTGACTTTCCTGATTTTGATTTAAAAACTTCTGTTTCTGATATTGTATTTCATCATGGGAATAACCGTCCTTTTTTCCTTTACCAATATCGTCCTGAAACCATTTCAACACTTCATCCAGCACAAATTGTTCCCTGTTAATCAAATCTGCAATTTTGTATACGGCTTCTATCGCTTCCATATCCTCACTATCTACTCTGGAAATAAAAAAATCCATGAGCTTTGAAAGGCTGCTCTCATCTGAACCGGGATAATACAAAAAAGTATACTCCCCTGTTTCGATATCCTGAAAAATATAATCCGGGGATAAAATCAGACAATTCCCATCCAATAAATATTTTTGGAGCATATCGTTTACTACCTTCAACTGTACGAAAAAGCTTCCAAGCTCTTCCATTCCAAATCTCTTTCCATCATAGATATGATAAATACTTTGTTTAGAAGTAATTTCATAATACAAAAGTATCTCCCCATTGATATATCTTTCCTGACAGTCAAGCAATCCTTTTATCTTATTTTCCGCCACCATTTTACGCTGATAGACATTTTCCGATAAACTGCCATCATCTTTTATAATTAGGTAATTATGTCTATAATCCTTATAGTATTTTACATCTAACATTTGGCTTTTCCTCTTTCCTTATGAATTTTTATTCAGTTTTCACTTTATTTTGACCGCTTTCACTTTGCCGCATTTCTCAACTGCCTGATGCTTGCCACAGGGTTTATTATTTTGGCTACTTTGGTAATGGATGTTTTAGACCCCCTTTGTGCGGCTTGTACCAAAACAGTATCATCGCTTATTCTGCATTCCCTTTCCTGCGTTGGAAAAAAGGGATAAAAAGCCCGTTTATCATTCATTCTTTTTAAAACATATGCTTCTGCTGACCAAAGGCTTGTATCTTTTTGTGCATAAATCACTTCCCCATAATTTTCTTCTCCCTTGCTAAACTTTCCCGCTCTCATGCCAAGCAGAAAATTATCCTGGGATATTGCGCTTCTACAATATAAAAACAATGCTGCAAGTATAATCAGCAGATATAAAAACAAAACAATGGGCATAATAAAGGATGCTTCTACCGTAAGGTATCCCTTCCATTTTTTACACATATACAAATGCCACCTCCATTCCCAATAATAAAAAAGGAAGAAAAGGAATTGTTTCCTCCTTTTTTCCCCTGAGTAGGCAAATGCCTCCCCAGACTCCTGATAACATAATCCCAATCCATACAATAAATGCCGTAAACCATCCTCCTGTCCACAGCCCCAGAGCCGCTACTGTCATTCCGTCCCCATATCCTATCCTTTCCTTTGTCAAAAACGAGAGCAGTAACAAAACGCCTCCCGGAAACAGGCATCCGCTTATCTCATTCCAGGTAAATTGTCCTGTTGCCAATCGAAACAAAAACCCGAGAAATATAAAAGTTACTACTTTATAAATAGATAATTCCTTTGTTTTGATATCCTCATGCGTCAATCCGGCCAGAAACAAAAGGCTGATACTATATGCTGCCTCATTCATACTTTTTTCATAATATATAACGCTCTTAACTACCATAGGTTTTTAAACAATTCGCCCGACATAACAGCCGGTAAAATATATTTTTTGTTATTTTATCCGGCACACTTACTACATGCACCATAACCTTTGGCTTCACTAATTGGAATCATATAGATAGTTCTCTTAAGAGAAGAACAATTTGATCGTCCATGATAACTGCTTCCATCTGCGGTAATATAAACGATACCGCTTCCTTTCGGTTTACACCTTTGACAGGCATAGTATTTTCCTCCTGAAGTATTTCTTAAAGAAGAAATCTTATTATCATCTACCGCCTGTATTCTCACTCTCAAATACGTACAATTATAGGACATATGGTACCTTTCGCCTGTCTTTGTTACATAAACATAGATTTCTTGTTCCCCGCTGTTTTGCGCACCTTCTTTGGTGTAGCCTACCCAGGCATGACTGAAAAATCTATCCTTAAAGGTTATCTCTCCTATAGGCAGCCAGTTAATAAATGGTTTTAGTCCGTATTGTGCTGTAATTTCAATATATCCGCTTTTATCTATATCCGATAAATCTTGTAAATCAATGCCATTTTCTCCACCGGCCACACATAAATAGGGAAAGATTTGGCTTCCTAAATATTCCTTTATCTGCCCACCGGCCTCTACCTTTTCCTTTTTTGCGTATTTAACCTGATATCCTTCAAACGCACAGTTATTTCCTGACAGAAAAAGGGCTTCTTGTATATTGCACTGAAAACGTACTGCCTCCAGGCTAAGAAGAACGGTCATCATATAAAACAGGAATATCGGCAGTACCAGGCTTCCTTCTAGCGCCATACTTCCCCCAAATTTTCCGGAAGAAAAGAAAAGTGCCCTCTTATTAAACTTTAACATCATTATTTTTATCTTGTTTTTTATATTCCTGAGAGAAGGGATTTTCATCATATTCTGTTTTTCGCTGCTTTGCCCTGTTTATAGAGAGCACTTTTCCTTTCTTCCGGATTTTTTCATACCTGATCCGATATTCTAAAAATATCCATACTTTCGCCTGAGAAAATAATGGCTAAAATGGTCCCCATGTGCAGTAATTTCGGCCTCATACCTTTCCACGCACCAATCCATCTTAAATTTTTGATTGTTATCATAGAGTCGCATATCCATTTCCATAAGATCCATAGCCCGCAAATTCATATTCCCATTTTCAGTAAGTAAAATCATGCCGGCAAGGTATTGTTCATAGTTCCAGCCCCCAGCGCTATGGCTGCTGTAAAGGGTTCCGTCAAGCAAATGATTTACTTTCATCGTGTGGCTTGACTTTCGCACGGGTATGGTCCCACCTCCATAAATTGTCCGCATATCACTCACAGTCTCAAGAAAAGCGCAGGCATACAAAATACTTTCTGCTACGGGGTTCTTAAATTCCGCCTTTAACTGAACTGCCTGCAAAAGCTCTGCTGCCGCGGCAGCCTGCGCCCTTAAATCTCCATCTGCCAGGGCACAAGCTACATTATCGGCAAAGCGAAGGTCAAACAACGCTCCTGCCACAGCTCTTACATTTTCAAGATCAGACTCCTTTCCCTTAGCGATATATTCTAATTGACAGGAGAGAACGGAATCCTCTCTGGCATTGCCCAGGTATCCCATCTTATCAAAAAGATAGGAAAGAAATAAATCCGTATCTTCTCTGTCATTTCGATCTTTACTATCCGTATTTTCTATTGGGCGGTGAGAAATATATTCTTCTAAAAATATTTTAGCCGGACTTATAGATTGCAGATCTACTTGTGCTAAAAATAAAACGTCGCTTCCAATAAGTCCATACACCCAATCCGCCGGATTAGACAATGGAACTTCTTCCCACTCCCCTTTTTCATTTTGTATTAAGGGGAGCTCCATTCCAGCCAATTGTTCCATTATACTGTTCCACCGGGCTAAAGGCGAATCCGCCTGCAATGTTTGTATTTCATCCATTTGCCCAAACACTTCCCTTTCTTTTCCGGAAATCCCGGCATCCTCCACGTACAAAATCGCCTGATTTCGCATGGATGCTCCCTGATCCGCTGCCGCTGTTTCAAAATCAGAAATTGTAACCTTCTCCAGGGTCAAATTTCCCCATGGTGCATTCCTTTTTCCCAGGACTCCTTTGGTATTTTCTTCGATATAATACCAAAGTCTCTTTTCCAGGTTAGCAATATCCGGCTGCCTTTCTAAGTACGAGGCGTCAACATAGATAAGATCATACCTTTCTAAAAGTCCAATATGGAATTCTGATAAAACTGCATTCATTCCTGTATCTACGGCACATTCATATCGAACCTTTATTCCATTTCTGACTGCATTCCCGGTAAGCAACAGCACAAATCCCGTAAGAAGGGAAAGAGACAGGGCAAGAAAAGTTGTCAAATACCCTTTCATCAGGACAATATAGCTGCGCTGTCCGCTGATATTTTTTCAAAAACCACAGCGGCAAGCTCTTGAATCTGTGTTTTAAATATCAGCACAAGGCCAATTAAAACCACGATAATCAATATCATTTCCACCGTTCCCATACCTGAGTTGCTTCTCCATAGTTCCAATAGTTTGTTTGACTTTCTTTTCATTTTAATCACCATACTCCTTTTTCAATCTGTGATTCTCCCGCGGCAAAAGCGTTAATTTTTTGTTGCGTGCAGTTCCAAATACAATTTTGTTATGTTATAGATTATCAAATACTTCCAAATCCCATATAAGCAGGCAGCAGTACCAACAACATAACCACTACCAACATCAGCATCATAGGCAAAAGTAATTTTGTACCCGCCTCCTCCCCTGCCTTTTTTGCCAGATTTTTTCTCTCCTCCTGGGCATCATCAGCCTCTTTTGCCAATAACATAAGAAGCTTTCCATTTCCCTGTTTTAAATGTACGGCCAGCAAAAAACTTAGCCTGCGGTATCTCATTTCCCCACACCGTTTCCCAAAATCCTGGTAAACCTGCTCCTCTATTACTCCATTTTCCAATTGATGACAGGAAATTTGCATTTCCTCAAGTAAATACCACTGTTTTCTCTCCTTATTTCCCTGACTGACTCCCTGCTCCTGCCATTTCCCATAATCGGCGGTCATTCTAAAAAAAGCGTTTTTGACCGTAAGACCGGCTGACAAATACAATCTAAGCTTACTGACAAATCCCGAATAATCTTTTGCTAGCTGGCAGCTTCTTTTTTTACGGCTCTTTTCCAAATCCCTTTCCATTCCTCTGCCAATAAAAAGACTTCCAACCAAAAACAGGATAAATATCATAATGCCGCTATCCGATTTTACCTCCTCCCACTCAATCGCTTCCCCCATAAGGTAATTCGGCAACAGGATTTGCGTTTGGCTTCTTGCCTCTGAATCTGTCTCCATCATTTCTTCTTCTAAAGCTCTGAAAAAGATTTCCTCCTGGCCTAATGTTTCCGGAAGCAGTAATACTTCATATATAAAACTTGTTTTCTCCCGTCCTCCTGCGATTGTCGCCACCAAATCTACCTTTTCTCCTTCTTTACCTATATCCCTTCGGTTTACCTTCCCACCTGCATCTATCCTTTCCCTATTGCTGCTGCTCCAGGTGAGATGATACGGATACCCCGGCATCGTGGATACCAAATTTAAATCATCGGTTACATGGTCAAGATCAATATTTTTGTTTCTGATAGTTTCCGGCAAAGCGTGATAAAGTTTTTCTATCAGACAGTTTTCCTCCGATTTTGTCAGCTCTCTTTCCTTCACCAAAAAAGGAATTTCCCTGTCCCAATTTTCTGTCACCGCATGCAATGTAACCTGGTACACCCCCGCGCCCTGCTCATTTCTGATTAGCTGCGCCCCTTCTGCCAATCTCCCTTCCATCTGGCTGCACAAATGAAAGCCTATGGCAGACACACTCCCTATAGCCATAACCGTAAATATTAATGTTAATTTCCGAATTTGAAAATTATCATATAGCTTTTCAATGTTTTCCATGGGATGGAGTTGTAATAATGCTTTATATACCTTAGGGTCATTCTTTTTTCCCAAAGCAGGCTTAAACTTCCCATAAACCCATGCAGATAACAAAAAAAACGGATTTTTCATGGAACACCTCTTTTAAATTTCTATAGAAATCATACGGATGGAAAGGACATAAGCCCCCAAATAAATTAATAGACACACGCTCATAAATACAGCGCCTGAGAGGGAATGGTACATTCCATTGAAATAGCCCGGAGACGTGGCACTAACGTATAGTAACATCAAAAAAGGCATGACATTCATGATCTTTTGTTCCAGCCTTCTGGCGCTTAACAGGACGGCAATTTCTTTTTCCGTCTCTATCTTTTGAACGATAATATCCGCTGTTTTTTCCATTACCGAGGCTAAGTTTCCGCTGCTTTTTTGCGAAATTTCATAGACCTGTGCAAACTCAATTATTTCTGTAATTTGCAGCTCGCCGCCTATTTTCTGCCATAGCTTAGAAAATGCAATGTTATTTTCTCTCCCGGATTTTAACACTTTTACCATCCGGCAAACGGCGCTATCCTTGCCAAATAAAACGCTCAAATCCTGGTAGCTTGAAAGGAACGCGTTTTCTGCGGAATACCCTGCTTTTTGTCCGGTTGCAGCTAACAGCATCAACTCCTTAAACTGCTCTTTTGCCTGCTCTTTTTTCTTTTGGAACAACACCTTTTTTTCAAATTGATAGTAGCAATATCCCAAACCGGAAAGAGGAATGACTGCACATAAAGACCGATAAAAGAAATAATCAAGAAATAAAACAATAAGAATGCTTTTCGCAATAAGGTATCTTTTTTCTCTCGCTGTAAATGGCAGCAATTTATCATTGTCACCATCCTGCTCTTTTAATCTTTTCCACATTTTGAATTTCCCCTATTTTTTTAAGACAGCCCCCAACTTTTTCATTTTTACCTGTTCCATTTTGTTCAAATCTGTAAATAGTCTGCATTTTAACCTCTCCCTCCAAAAATTCCACAGGTTCGGCGACCTCCAATACATGTCTGCTCCCATCTCTTAACCTGCCTAAATGAACCATAAAATCGAAACCGGATACTATTTGCTTGCGTATGGCGGAAAGAGGCATTTCCATTCCCATCAAAACCATCGTTTCCAAACGGCTAACAACATCCCGGACGCTATTTGCATGAACCGTCGTCATTGCACTGTGTCCTACATTGATACTCTGAAGCATATCCACCGCTTCCTTCCCCCGCACTTCACCCACAATTATTCTATCCGGCCTCATCCGCAAAGATGCTTTTATCAAATCCCTGATGGTAATCTCCTTACACCCTTCCACATTGGCATTACGCGTTTCCAGACTTACCAGATTGGGAATATTTCTGATCTGTAATTCCGCAGAATCTTCAATGGTAATCACTCGTTCCGATTCCGGAATAAACTGTGATAATACATTTAAAAAGGTTGTTTTCCCGGATCCTGTACCTCCACTTACCAGTATATTGCAGCCTGCCCGGACCATTTTTTCAAGCTCGTCCCTGCATTCTTCTGACAGAGATCCCATAGCAAGAAGCTGCTCCATGGTAATGGGATTAGGAGGGAAACGCCTGATAGTTAAAATTGGCCCATTGACTGCCACCGGATCTAATACCACATTTACCCTTGCCCCATCGGGAAGCCTTGCGTCCACAATGGGAGACGCTTCATTCACCACACGGTTGCAGCTTGCCGTAATCTGCCAGATCACATGTCGCAGCTTTTCCGTAGAATCAAAGCAAATTGCGAGCTTTTCAAGCTTTCCGTTCTGCTCTATAAAAATCCCTTCGGTTCCATTAACCATAATTTCCGTAATCAAAGGATTTTCAATTAATTCCTGTAAAATTCCCAGCTGCCTGACCGAATGAAAGATTTCCTTGCGAATCCGTTCCCTTACTGCAACCTCTAAATGTCGCTTTTTACCTTCCTGGGTGATATACCCATCTATCAACTCTTTGATTTCATCTTCTGTCATCTGTTTGGAAAGGTCTAGCTTTCCCATAATCAGTTCCTGTAAATCCGCACACTCCTTATGATTCATCTGATTCCTTTCTAAACAAATCCGGAAAAATATTTTCTTTTATGTAACCGGCCAGTTCTCCGTAGGTTAACTCTTCAAACCGTAACGGAAGTTGTTTAAAAACAGGTAATTTAAATTTAGATGCCTTGGCCACAACATCACCATAATCCATACTTTCTAATGCTTTTTCATATTGCTCTAATTTAGCCATGGCAATTCCATCTTCCCGGAAAATAGTGTAAATATAATTGCAGCTTTTTAAAACATCCCACAAATCCATCATTCCATCTGTCAGATCCAATAATAAAAACTCATACTCGGAACTTTTTTCTATTTCCTGAAATAAATCAAGCCACTGATCCCCCCTGATTCCCGCTAAACTCCGATGAATTTCCGCGGGAGGAATAAAATCCAAGCCGTTTACCGTTTCCACCATACTTTCTATCCTGTAAGCCAACTTTTCACGAGAACAGGTAAAATAGTACATCAGGTCAGAAATATCACTGTTAAAGCTTTTGCTTAACATACGGCCTAACCCGGAATAAATTTCAAAATTTAAATAAAGAGTTTTGTAATTTCTTGCAAGCATTTGTCCAAGGGTTAATGAGAATGTGGTTTGTAAACATCTTCCTACAGGCGTATATATACCGATCATCTTCATTTTATTAAGTCCTGCCCGCAAGGCTGCCGGTACATTTTCCGACTGATTGGTATAGTATTCCAAAACTTCATGGAGAATGTTTTCACATGACTGGTATTTATTGATATGATGCAAGGCTTTGTTTAGATTTTCTCCGCTTTCGCTGAGAATAACGATATGTGGTATTTTTAAAGTTTCCACTTCTTTTGAATATACGTTTTCTGAGACGAGAAGACACTCTATGTCTTTTACTTTGGCACAGGAGAATAGCTTACTTCCATCTGTAAAAATAAAAATTTTAAAGGGAAGATTTGTTTTTTCACTCATAAACTCCATTAACCGATATGCATAACTCTCCTCGCCGTCAAATATCGCAAGGATTCTTTTGTCCAATAACTACCCCTTTCTTTTCTTCTGTCACAAATTTTTCATTGATTTTCGGAAAGACTCTTTCCAAATAGATATATCAAACGCTGCCACACTTCGCGAATCAGCTTATCTGTCGTCAAACACCGCTTCGCAGGACAGCTAATTGATTATCCAAAATGAATTAAGAAATAAATTGATTTGTAAAGAACGTTCTTGATTTATAAACTGAATTATAAAGAACATATATAAAATTGTAAAGTGGTAAATGTGAACTTTTTCATTTTTGGCACATCTTACAACAATCTGCCCAAAACTCCCCTTAAAGGCGCCTGAAACCCTTGAAAATCAGGGATATTTGCTTGTCAAACACCTAAAATACTTTCGCTCTCATAAAAGCATATAGAAATTTATCCCATATAGCATTGCCAATCCTGGAAACCCTAAAATCCCTGTCGTAAGAAATGTAATCGGATTATAACCAATTCCCATCCCCGGCACCATATCTCCAAGAAAAGTATTAAGAAAGTAAATTGACATCATTCCCAACACTCCGCGCAGCATAAAATTGATAACCCACTCCGCACGGCTTTTCATGGCTCCAATTAAAAGCACCAATACCAGTATTCCAATTATCAAAAAAACACCTATATTTGTATCCATTGGCGTTCCTCCTCTTTTCAATTCAATATATGTCCAAAATTTCAAACCTATACCGGAATAAAAGAAAAAATAATTGCTTATACTCATAGCATATAGGTAATTATTGGATAATTTCGGAATAATATGTAAAGAGCAACTACTTTGCGGGCTGCCGAAAAGCATGGAAGGTAGATTGATAAATCAGCCTGACGACTGATTCCATCAATCACAAATTTGTGCTTATGCCCAAATTTGGGGGCTACCGGCAAGAATGGGGGATTAATATGAAGATGTATTTCAGTCGGATTTCTCAAGAAAATCACACTCTTTCGGAAAAAGAAATTGAACGCAATGCACTGCTTTCAGATCTAAAAAAGACAATAAAAGCGCTTGAAACAGCCTACGCCGGTTTTGATAATGTAACCGAGCCTGATTTGATTGATTGTTATATTTATGAGGTGAACTCTGTCTTAAAACGCTACCGGTTTTTAATGAAACAGGCAGCGGCTTTAAGCCTGCTGCCTGATGAAGATCCACATCCTACGCCTTTAAACACGGAAACCCCTGTTACCTCCCTGATCGGCTAAGCTTTCCGTCAAGCTGCTTTTCCCATAGGTAAGTCCGGCATAGACAGTTTGTGTATTAGCCATTACCGGCCCGGATGTATCTTGCTCGCTTAGCTTTTCATAAGCATCATGAAGCTTTTGCATGATCATTTTTACATGCTGTAATTCCTCCACGGAATTACGGATATCGGCTTTTGCCAATTCCCTGTTGGCATAAAGATAAAGCTGCAATAAATTCATAGCCGGTTCATATTCAAAGTGGAGGGATGCCATAAGCTCTCTAAGGCATCCTTCCGCTTTTCTTATTCCCCCCCGAAAACCGCCTCTATCCTCACTTTTATAAGCTTCTTCCGCCTCGCCAATATAAACGAGTAACATTTCATAAAGTATGACCACCAGCTGCGTTTTATTTGCCTGGGTAATTTTGCGTGTGTATTGCTGCTTTAATTCCCTCGTCATATTTTTTAACCTTTCCAAATATAGCTCCACACTTATATTGATAGCGCTATAATTCTATCAAGCAATGTTTTTCAAAATTGCCTGCCCTACTGCAATAATTGCAATACCTGAGACGGCCTTTCATTCGCCTGAGCAAGCATCGAGGTGCTTGCCTGTGCAAGTACCTGCAATGTGGTATACTCTGTCATTTCCTCCGCCATATCGGCGTCCATGATGCGCGAATAAGCGCCTGTCAGATTTTCATTGGTAATATCTAAAGTATTAATGGTATGCTCCAAACGGTTTTGATATGCGCCAAGGCGTCCACGCACGGAAGACACAAAATGGATGGCTTCTCCCATTCTTCCAAGAGCGTCGTCCGAACCCTCTTTTGTTGACAGGTCAATATGTTTAATTCCCATATTTTCCAAAGATACCTCGGGTATAATAATATCCAGCTGCTGGCCTTCATTGGCGCCAATCTGCATATCCATGGCTCCAAAACCTGTGATCTCCATATTTACGTTTACATTTACATGCGCCCCCGGAACCGCCGGATTTGCCGGATCATTCGCTATACGAAGCTTAAGCTCAAAATTCTGACTTCCTTTTATCGTCACAATATTGCCGTCTATCTGGGTCACCTTGGCATCATCAGGGAACTGAGGGCCTGTAGATCCTGCAGTAAGCTCCGCGGTATCTATTGTGCCGTCATCCTTAAATGTTACATCCATCTTTACGTTATATTTTCCACTTCTTAAGGTATCATTGTAATAGGTTACCTTTACATTCGGATCATCCGTATAACCCTTCAAATCGAAAGAGCCGTCCAGAATCCTCTGCCCGTTAAACTCCGTATCCCTGGCAACTCTTGTGATCTCCTCTTTCAGCTGCTTCACTTCCGCCTGAATCATCTCACGGTCTTCGCTGGTAATAGATTCCGTGCATGATTTCACCGCAAGCTCATTGATTCTCTGGAGCATTTCGTGAACCTCCGCCAGAGCGCCGTCTGCAATTTCAACCACAGATATGGCATCGCCGGAGTTTTGTGTTGCCTGGGTAATGCCTTCAATCTGCGCGTTCATACGTTTTGCCATTGCAAGTCCGGAAGGATTGTCTTTGGCATGTACCAGCTTAAGGCCGGAGGATAATCTTTCCAGGGACTGCTGCAATCTGTTGTCATTTCTTGTCATAGAATTGGTGGCAATAACTGCCGATGCATTAAAATTAATTTTCATAAGTTAAATTCCTTTCTCTATATCTGCTAACGAATTGTTCCTGTTTCCTGTACATATTCTATGAATGCTCTGGCCGCCCGGTAAAGTATTTGAGAGTCATTTCCTTCCTGACGATTTGCCGACTCCTTTAAGGAAAAATCCTTAAGACTCAAGTTCTCTCCCACCGCAAAATAAATTTCTCCGGCCTGTATTTTCTCATTGCTTAACTTTTCCTCAAAAAGCTCTCTGCCATTTCTTAAAAATTCGCAGCCCGCTCTGTTATTACAAATACAAAAACCTGAAAGCCCATCCTCCGTCATTTTAAATTCCGCGGCGGTTTTCCCTAAGCGCTCGGTCTCAAAAGTAATGGCAACCTGACTTTCCGCCTTATCGTTATGGATAATCTTAAGGTTAATGGAAGCAGGCATACCTCCGATTTGAACCGGTATCTCATAGTTTTCCTCTGCGGACAAATTTCTCATAAAAGACATCTGTTTATACAGAATTCCTATGGCTTTCACGTCGAACGCCGTCTGGGAATCAGAGAACGCCGCATTTTCAAGGACTTCCAAAACCCTTTCCGTAAATCCTTCATATGCCCTCCCGGCGCTTTCTTTTCCGTCTAAGGCCCTTACCACTTCCTCTCCCGCCTCTTCCGGAAAATCCTCCGTCCTTTCTGGGAACTCCTCCCCTAAAGGCCGCTCTCTCCTTTGCATGTCTTTCTTTTGAATATCTTTCAAATCCTGCCACAGGGACCCGGGATCATTTAACAGATTCCCCGCCGCCAAAAGGTGATCCGCCGTAACAGGCTGGTTATAATCGTTTAAGTGCCTTAAAACCGCTTCTTCCGATTTGACCGCGCTGCGCGTCTCCTGATACAGCATACGGTCAAACTCTCTGCCGGCTTCTTCGTCCCCTGCCTCGTCAAGAAACTGCTTTAACTCCTGTATATCTGACATATCGCCGGACCGATAAGCCTTCTCAATCTGGCTGGTAATGCTTTCCACTCCCGTCTCACGGGCTTTTACTTTGCCGAACGAATTGTCCACAAAATAATCCACGGGGCCGCGCTTTGTGCTCCTTAACGCTTTGAGCAAATTGCCAAGGGTAAATTCCGCTCCTGACTGCCACAGTGCGCCTACCGCCGCGTCATCTGTCTTTTCAAGCTGACGGACCAGCCTGTAGATCCCAATATATGCGCTTCTTTCTTCCCCGGTTATATCTTTTTGTTTTTCAAGTTTATATAAAAATTTGCTGTACGACTCTATTTCCTCAGCCGTATTTGTCTGCCCGTTTAAATAATCTTTCAGCTCCTCCAGGGACATGATGAGAGGATTGACGCCTTCCCGTATCATGTTTAAAACCCGCCCCGGCTTCATTTCCCTTACTACGCCGCCAAGCAAATCGTCTTTATCCCGAATCTCACGGATATTTTCTTTTGTGATTTCCGCACGGTTGTATCCGAGAATACGGACCGCACGCCTGTTCTCGTCGGAGAGCTCCAAATCCATATCCCGCAGAATATCATCTATGTTCCGAAACGCCTTTTGGATAGAATCTCCCATGTCTTTTCTGGGAGCCGTCATAAGCGCTTCATAACTCTGTCCTGCTCTTTCATAATCGCGTCTTTGACCGGTCCCGTAAGCATGTACTTCCCTTAAGGTATCCGTCCTTGACACCTTCCAGATAATGGTCGCCGGTGAAGAACTGATCCCCTTAAGAATATCCAGAGTTTCCTGATACAAAGAAGCCTTTTCGCCGGCCTTTTCATTGTCCACCTGCCCTGTCAGCGCTTTCGCGTAACTGTCCTCAGCCTCCTTTAATTTGGTAATCAATTCCTCCAAAGGTGCTGTCTCTATCTGGTAGCCGCTTCTTAGAAGCTTTAAGTTTGCTTCCAATGTCATTGACAGGCGAATTTCCTCCAGCATCCTTCTCCCGTGCAGATTTTCGGAAAAATCCGAAATCTCCCTGCCGCCGTATATCTCCCTTTGGACAGTCAGCAAATTTTTTAAGGTAAGCTGCAAATCCCTGGCTAAAATAACATCCGCCGCCTTATCTTCTATGGAAGCGGTTTCTTCCATAATTTCCGCCGCCTTCTCAAGATATGTCTTATTTTTCCCTAAATCCGCTTTTGAAGGGGGAACTCTGTCCGCTATCGCGCAGGACGCTGCGGAAATAAAATCTTGATAAGATACCGGCAAATTCTGTTCCCTTATATCACTAAGCAGGGAAAAAGTGTCCGTATTTAAAGGAATCCCTTTTTCCACAAGCCATCTGGCATTCTGTAAACTCTCCTCGTTTACCTTATAGCCGGCCTGGGCAATCACTTTTTCCATTTGAGGGAGGAGCTTTTCAAAATCAATATTCTCAGGCTTTCTGGCATAATAGCCGCCTACGCCGCCCTGGGCATAATAACCTTTTCCCTGACGGCTTCCGTCACTGTCTGCCGAATATTTTGCCGTATACAAATTTTCAGGGGTAGGCGGCATATCATTTTCAACCATGTATTTCACGCCCCCCTCTGAGAGGGAATCTGTTTCCGCCAACATATTCCATGCCTTCATTACAGCGGCGACATTTTCCTCCGTTAAAGGGATATCTCTCTTGGCAAACTGTTCCTTCAATTCATCTGCAAATGACTGGCTTTTGGTTATTTCTCTCAGCACATCATCGCTTACCGTGTCCGTATACCCAATGATCTCATTGCCGCCCTTTAAAAGCGCTGTCTTTATATGATCCAGAATCGTCACAACTGTCTCTATATCTGTGCTTCCCGGATGAAATCCTTCCTTTTGCAGCTCTGCAAAATCTTCATCTGACATACAATTGGACATTACCGCCATATAGTTTCGTTTAGCAGTGATATCTTCCTGCTCTGCTTCCAGCATAATTTCCTCTACGGTCCGTCCATGACCCGCATAAGCGCTTGTTTCCATAACTGTTCCGGAAATGTCCAATGCAAACCCGCCGCTTTCCACATTTTGTGTCCTTTGGGGGGTACGGTATGAAGTTGTTTCCCTGTCTGCACTCACAGGCGTCTTGGCGGTTCTTGCCTCCGCTCCCTCTAATACAATATTCATAAAAATCCTTTCATATAGGCATTATATATTTTTTTATATTAACAAACGCTGTCTCGCTTCGCAGGCCAGCTAATTGTAATAAAAGGGTAGATGCGTCAAGCATCCACCCTTTATTTCGGCATAACTTTTCTTTTTCTTAATATTTCATGCTCTTAATATTTATCTCCCTTAAAAAGTAAAGATGGCAGCCGCATATGGAGGAAGATCAAAAGTGATACTATAATCCCTATAATCACATAATTCCTTTTTGGCAGTTATCTCACTGGGTACTACCTCGCCGGAACCCCCAAATCTTTCCTCCGTGCTGCAAAGAAGCAACTTATATTTTTTCTTTGCGGGTACGCCCAGCTTATAATTTTCCCATGTCATAGGCGTCATGTTAATTACAAATAAAAGATTATTTTTCTTAGAAGATGATTTCCTGAAAAAGCTGTAAGTGCTTCTGTCCTTATCGTCACAATTCAGCCATTCAAATCCGTCCCAGGAATTATCAAACTCATATAAGCAGGGATATTTTCTGTAAATCTTTAAAAGCTCTTTCATATATTCCTGAAGGCCCCTATTCAAATCCTCCCCAAGTAAAAACCAATCCAGTTCTCGCTCCTCGCTCCACTCACGCTCCTGGCCAAATTCCTGTCCCATGAAAAGAAGCTTCTTGCCTGCATGGCCAAACATAAAGGTATATCCGCATCGCAGGTTTGCATATTTATCTACTTTATATCCCGGCATTTTATTTACCATGGAACATTTTAAATGCACTACTTCATCGTGAGAAAGAGGCAGGATATAATTTTCACTGTCATTATACGACATGGCAAAGGTCATACCATAGTGATTGTCCTTTCTGAAATAAGGATCCAGCTTCATATACTCGCAGAAATCATGCATCCATCCCATATTCCACTTAAAGGAAAAACCAAGACCGTCGTCTTCAATTTTTCCTGTAATCTTAGGCCATGCCGTGGACTCCTCCGCAATCGTTAAGAATCCCGGATATGTGCCTAAAACTACGGAATTTAAATGCTTAAAGAATTCTATAGCCTCAAGGTTCTTGTTTCCGCCATAAATATTAGGCACCCACTGTCCGTCCTGTTTCCCATAGTCCAGATACAACATGGAGGCCACCGCATCTACGCGAATACCGTCGACATGAAATTCCTTAATCCAGAAAAGCACGTTGGCTATCAGGAAATTTTTTACCTCTGTCTTGCCGCAATTAAATATCTTAGTACCCCAGTCCGGATGCTCTCCCTTACGTGGGTCAGGATCTTCAAAAATACACTGTCCGTCAAATCTTCCAAGCCCATGAGCGTCCGTTGCAAAATGAGCCGGCACCCAGTCTAAAATAACGCCTATTTTATTCCTGTGCAGCTTATTGATAAGATACATGAGGTCTTCCGGTTCCCCATAACGGGAAGTAGGCGCATAATATCCTGTCACCTGATACCCCCAGGAACCGTCAAAAGGATGCTCCGCAATACCCATCAGCTCTACATGGGTATATTTCATCTCCTTTAAATATTCCACAATTCTATCGGCAAACTCCCGGTAATTATAAAACCCTTTTTCCTCCGGTCTCGGGTGGCGCATCCAGGAGCCTATGTGGCACTCATAAATAGCCAGTGGTTCTTTATTATAATCTTTGCCGCTGCGTTCTTTCATCCAGACATCATCTGTCCATTCAAACCCCGATATATCCACCGTGCGGGAGGCTGTGCCAGGGCGCAGCTCCGCGCTGTTGGCAAAAGGATCGGCCTTATACAGCTTTTCACCGGAAGGCGTTGTAATCAGAAATTTGTATAGCTCATGAACGCCTACTCCGGGAATAAATGTGGTATGTATTCCGCCCGGCCCAATTTTTTTCATGGGATTTGCCATTTCATCCCAGCCGTTAAAGGTACCTATTACATGGACACTTGCGGCATTGGGCGCCCAAACGCCAAAAAACATACCTTTCTCTCCATCCTGCACGGAAGGATGCGCACCCAGCTTTTTATAAATATCATAATGCGTCCCCTGTGCAAACAGATATTGATCCGCTTCCGAAATAAAAACCTCTTCTTCCATTTTTTTCTTTGTTACATCCATACTTAAAACCCCCAATTTTGTTTAATAATGCATAAAATCCTTTTCCCTTAACACAATCATATCTTCCTCATCATACCGTTTTCCCAGCAGAACATCAAAAAAATGCTTTGGTGTTTTCCTGTCGGCATAATAAATTGCTTCGTCCACCAATTCTTCTATTTCCGTAAGGGTAACCTCATGATCACTGGTCTGCATATCCGCAATTCTTGTATGCAATGCCAAAACCCCCAAATCATCTATTACATATTCCTGATCAAGCGCATATTTCTTGGCATATTTTACAAGCGTCTGATCATCTAAAGCTTCCACATCCACCCTCAAATTAAACACATTCTTCAAATCAGGGTATTTCTCAAGAAAATTATTCATTCCGGCCTTCATATCCTCTAAAAGAACAATAAGCCCTTTTTCCTCCTGATTTAACTCTTTCAGAAGCTGTTCAACCGTAGCCTTTTTCATGGAAGCGGCGCCCTCTATAATCAGCGCTCCGCCGGAAAGCTTGGATAAAGTAGACGCTACATCTTTTTTGTTCATAGTAAGCCCTGAAATTTTAGCAACCTTTCCGGAAAAATTACTGTCTGAAAGCTGTATCTCTTTTACAAGCAGCTTGGCAAGGGCTATCGTTCCTTCCTCTCCGGTTATAATTACATTTCCGGTGTAGGACGCCATGCTGATATTGTCAATCGCTTCCACAATCTGTCTTCTGGTTCGTTTGTGATGGATAAAAGGAGCAAACTGTTCCCTCTCGCTGGCTGACATTTCCCTGACGGTAGTTTTGCTTTCTTTTTCCTCCTCCTCATCTTTCTTTATATTTTTTTCTCTTTTTTCATTTGATGCTTTTGCTTCGGACTCCTCTCCCTTTGCAGGAACTTTTTTGGCGCCCTTTAAACTGCCTTTCGATACTTTTTTATGCCTGCTTGCCATATCCGGCGTTTTTTCCATGCCGTCGTCCATACCCTCGGCTATACCATCATCTTTGCCGCCGTCTTCATCATCACCTGCAGCGTCATCTTTCTTGTCCATATCTTTGGCTGAAATATCTTCTTTTGCTCCCTTTTCATCCCCAAAATCTTCCGGCGTTTTATCTGCTTCTGAAAATTCTTCCGGATTTTGTTCCATAGATTCCTCTTCTAAAACCTCTTCTTCATCTGTCTCTAATATCTTAGCTACAAGAGGATTCAGCTTGTTTTCAAAATCTTCAAAATCCTTTGCTTTTTCCACCGCTTCTTTCAAAAGCTGCTTTTTAATTGCATCCTCGGACGCCGCATCCTTGTCTTCACCTTTTTTCTTTTCTATATCAACAACTTTTACAACCTTTGGACGTTCCTTAGCGGCCCTTCTCTTTTCTTCTTTTATGGCCGCCGATACCATTACCTTTTCAAGTTCCTCCAAAAGACCGGATTTGGTTGCTTCGTCAAAATCGGCAAATAGAGTATCTGTCTGCTGATGTACACGTTTACGGATATCCTCCATCCGCTTACGTTCATTTTCCTGCTTCATTTTTTCCCATTCAGCCATAATATCTTCAATACTAAGCTGACCGGTAATTTGTTTTTCTACCTTTTCTTCCTCAGGAACTACCAGTGAAATCTGCCCGTCATAATCCTGGGAAAGCATATCGTCGTAGCCTGATTTTTTATGAAAGGTTCTGATAATCCCCGTATTGCTGATTGCCGGATCTGCGCTGGCTCTTCTAAGGGAAACTTCTTCATCCTCCGGCTGCGCCTTACTATCTCCTTCTGTCGGCATTCCAAGCTGTTCTTTTACAGGTTCAAACAGTGACTTGGAACCGTTTTTTTCCGCCAGCTCTGAAATAACGTCCTGAATGTTCACCTCGGCTGTGTTCCCGAAAAAAACTTCCTCGGAATTTTCATTTTCAGCCTTTCCCTGATTTACCATGGCGGCGGCCGGTTGTTCTACATTAATATCTGCTTTATCTTTTTTTTCTTTCTCTAAGGAAACAAAGTTCAAGGAGGCTTTTCTTAAAGAAACATCATTGATAGACTCATCGGCCGGTTGCATCTGCGCCTCTTTCGCGCTCTGCTCTAAAGAAATATTTGGCATCTTTACGGGCTCATTTTCTTCCGGGTGAATCTGACTGTCTAATCCTGTGACAGGTTCATAGACTTTTGTCTTCATCAGTCTGCTTATTCCGCTGTCTTCAGGTATTGTGGTATCCGGAACCTTATTTTCTTCCAAGAACTCCTTCATGCTCTCTGCTAACTCTTTTTGCAGATTAATAGTATTATACTGACTGACGTCAACCGTCTTTACCTGTATATCAAGCTCTTCCTTTTCAGGCATTTCCTGTGTATTATTTTTTAATATATTTTCTTCAAGGCTAAACTCATTTTCATCCTCTTCCTCTGTCACCTCAACAGCTTTCTCCTGCATCATCTGCTGATCGACCGCATAATCGGACTCTATAAATCCGCCTGTCTCCTTCATTTGATCATATTTAAGCTGCTGTTCCTCGCTTAAGGGGCCATGCAGCATTTTCAGCTCTAAGGCTTTTAATACATATCTTCCCTCCCCAAACCACAGGAACATTTCATCACATTCCTCAACGCATTTTGAAGTGAGTCCTACTCTGTGATAAAGATAAGCCAGCTCATAAGCCCATTTTTCCCGGTAATCGCGCTTTTTAAGCTCCTCTAAAACCTCAATCCTCTCCTCTAAGCTTACCTCCTGGGCCTCATATAATTTATATTGCAGGATATATCTTCCACTGTCCTTTGGCGCTAACTGCACAAATTCTTTATAATATTCAAGAGCCTGAACGTATTCTCCCAACTTAATGGACAATTCACAAAGAGAATAAACGATAAGGCGGCCTCCCGTATGCCTCTCATAAGCTAACAGGAGAATATCTCTGCTGTCCTCATATCTTCTGTTAATCTTATATAAATCACTGATGGTACACAGCATCATGACGCTTTTTACTCTGCGCCAATCAATGGCATCCGCTATCTTAACAGCTTCCGCATATTCTCCCTCTGCAATCAGGGACTTAATTTCATCTGCGCGCACTTTGTATTCATATTTATCCAAGGTACTCACCTCATATATTATCTGCCATAAGGCACAATTATCCTATTTTCATTTTTTAAGTTTACCATATGCCTTTTCTTATGTCAAAAAAATATGACACAAGTCATCAGGATATGGCAAAAATAAGTTACCTTAAAAGACAGGAAATGAAAGGAAATTGCTTAAATCAGCAAATTGTTCTAAAGTAAGCACTTCTCCCCGGACGGAAGAACTAAGCCCCATTTTATCGAGCGCGTCATATACCTCCTGTCTTGTCACTTTCATTCCATCGCCTTTATCATTTATAAGCGAGGCAGAATTGGCAAGGGCATTGGCGAGGGTTTTTCTGCGCTGATTAAAAGCGGCGCGTATAATGGAAAAAAGCTTCCTTTCACTTTCTACTTTGACCAAGGGTTCCTCAAACCTTGTAAGCCTGATTACGGCGCTTCCCACACCGGGCCTTGGCATAAAGCAGGTGGGCGGAACATACATCATGACCTCCGGCTTTACATAATACTGCACCGCAAGGCTGAGCGCGCCATAGTCCTTAGTGCCGGGACGGGCCTGTATCCGCTCCGCCACTTCTTTTTGTACCATAACAGTGATACTGTGAAAAGAGACCTGACCCTCTAACAGCCCCATAATAATTGGAGTTGTGATATAATAAGGCAGATTAGCCACTATTTTGATTGGATTACCCTCATTTTTCTCTTTTGCAAGAGCGCCTATGTCCACGTTTAAAATATCTTTGTTGACTACCGTCACATTTTCATATTCTGAAAGCGTTTCTTCCAAAATAGGAAGCAGATTTTTATCAATCTCTACCGCCACCACCTCTTTTGCGCTTTCCGCCAAATACTGCGTCATGGTGCCTATGCCCGGTCCAATTTCTAACACGCAGTCTTCTCTCGTAATCTCGGCAGCCTTAATGATTTTATCCAATATATTGGCGTCAATTAAAAAGTTTTGGCCATATCTTTTTTGAAAATGAAAGCCATACTTATTTATAATCTCACCTGTTGCCGTAGGTGTTGCCAGATATGCCATATATTTACAGCTCCTTATCTTTTAAAGTGAAACGCTTATCTGAAAAGTAAAAGTCTTTTGCGTTTTGCATTGTCTGCATCAACACTTCTTCTTTAGAGATTTGCTTTATCTCTGAAATCCTCTGCGCCACGTAATCAATATAAGAGGACTGGTTTCTTTTTCCCCGATAAGGCTCGGGCGCAAGATAGGGGCAGTCCGTTTCCAGCAAAATACGGTTCATGGGAATATAGGAAACCGCTTCTACCAGTTTTTTCGCATTTTTAAAGGTAATGACCCCGCCAATCCCAAAATAATAATCCATGTTCAAATATTCCCTTGCGCTCTCCTTTGTGTAGGAAAAACAATGAATAACCCCTGATGTTTTATCCTTCTGCCAGCTTTTTAAAATTTCAAGAGTGTCCTGGGCCGCTTCCCTGGAATGCACAACAATGGGCAGATTTACTTCACTTGCCAGGTAGAGCTGTTTCTCAAACCATTCCTTTTGTATATCCTTATTTGGTTCCGGCCAATAATAATCAAGCCCGATTTCCCCTATGGCAACTACCTTTGGATTAACCGCTTTCTTTTTAAGCCACTCCATATCTTCTCCGGTCAGTCCGGCTGTCTCCGAAGGATGAACGCCAATTGCCGCATAAATAAAAGAATATTTTTTCGCAAGCTTCATTGCTTCCTTTGTAGAGTCTATACTGGCTCCTACATTTACAATAAACTCTACCCCATTTTCCCACATATTTTGTAATAATTTATCCCTATCTGCATCAAAAGCTTCGTCATCATAATGTGCATGTGTATCAAATATCATCTTTCGGTACCCCTTAATTTAAAAAAAATTAATAAAATTAAAAAAAAATTAAAAAAATACTTGCAAACTAAAACACATTATACTATAATAACTCATGCGTTGTAAATAAAACAAAAATTTACAAAAGAATTAAGTTCTACGCGCCTTTAGCTCAGTTGGTAGAGCACCTGACTCTTAATCAGGGTGTCCAGGGTTCGAGCCCCTGAAGGCGCATCAGAGTACCATTTTTGAGGACATAATTGCCTTGGGGATGGTGCTTTTTTATTCTCTTTTTTCAAATTAAAATGCAAGCCCTGTCATTTCAATCAAAATACCGGATAATACGCCTGTCATATAAAGCGCCAAAGTGATCTTTATATTTTCTTGTAAATTATCATTTACTTTGTAAAGTACCAACAAGCCAACTCCGGAGCCTGCAAGCAGCCCGGCAAGCATAGATCCTGCCCCCAGCACCCCTTCCAGATAAAGCTGCGTTAACACCACAGACGACGCGCAGTTGGGAATTAATCCTACCAGCCCCGAAAGCAGCGGGCCCAAAAACAGCTTTCCTGAGACAAACGCCGCCAGCGTTTCTTCTCCTATCCTGCCAATCAAAAGATTCATAAAAAATGTGATGAGAAGCACAAATAAAAAAATCTGCAAGGTATGGTTAAATGCCGATTTTAAAATATTTCCTTCCTGACAATGGCAATGCTGATGCTCGCATAAATGATCTATTTTCAGTTTTTCTCCGCTCTCCCCTTTTTTCCTTCGAATAACCCCATCCATCAAAAATCCGGCCGCTATTCCTATTGCCGCCTTTACCGCCAGAATCCTGACAATGGTAGATAAAGGCACCTGCTCCGAAATGAAAATGGGAAGCATTTCGTCGGATGTTGATAAAAATACCGCAAACAGAGTACCGGGCGTGATAATTCCTCCCGCATACAAATTAGAAGCGGCCGTAGAAAAACCGCACTGGGGAACAATCCCAAGCGCTCCGCCGAGTACCGGTCCCCATTTTCCCGATTTTTGCATCATCTTACCGGTCTTGCCGCTGGTCTTATGTTCAACGTACTCCATCACCAGATAAGTAAGAAATAAAAACGGAAGCAGCTTAATTCCGTCTATGAAAGTATCCAATATAACATCCTGCATCATAATTACACTCCCAGATACGTTGTCACTGCCAAACTTATTTTAGCCGGTGCATCACTTCATTACCGCCTGCCCCGAAATAATCGTGCAGTAATTTGTATTCCCTGTAAAGCTTATGATAAGCTTCCACATTTTGAGGAATTGGTTCGTACTTTTTCTCTCCCATATTCCCCATAGTCCGCGCCCCTTCGGCCACAGACGAATATCCCCCGGCATCACTGCCTGCTGCCACAGCCGCATAAACAGACGCGCCAAAAGCCGAACCCTGATTCGTAGAACCCGTAAATATTGTCTTTCCGAGCACATCCGCATAAATCTGCATCATAAACGGATTTTTTGATACGATACCGCCGCAGGCATACAGCTCCTTCGGGATAATGCCACTGTTTTCAAACTCCTCAAAAATGGCGCGCATTCCAAAAGCCGCCGCTTCCAACAGCGCCCGGTAAATTTCCTCCGGCCTTGTCCGAAGCGTAAGCCCTAATATCATTCCCGAAAGCTTTGCGTCGGCAAGACAGGAACGATTTCCGTTCCACCAATCCAAGGCAATCAGGCCGCTTTCCCCAACCGCAAGACGCCCTGCCTTTTCACAAAGAAGCGTATGGACGGAGATTCCCAAATCGGCAGCCTCTTTTTCATAACTGCCCGGCACGTTTGTTTTCACAAACCAGTCAAATAAATCTCCCACGGCGCTTTGCCCCGCCTCATAGGCATAAAGCCCGGGAAGCACAGCATTTTTGACACATCCGGAAATACCTGGTATATAAGAGAGCTTTTCCGAACAAAGCAACATACAGCAGGAAGTCCCAAGAATCATAAGCGCCTTTTTGGGGCCGTCAATTCCTGCAGACAAAACCGCTACATGGGCGTCAATCATAGAAGCCGCCACTGCCGTTCCGGCTTTCAATCCCAATTTACCGGCGGCTGCCTTTGTCAGGAACCCGGCGCACTCTCCCACCTGTACCTCTCTGCCCTTAAGCTTTGCTTTCAGATTAGAAAAGCCCGGATGAAGCTCTTTTAAAAAATCTTCCGACGGATAACCATCTTCCTCGTTCCACAAAAGCTTATAACCTGCATGGCACATACACCTTGTCACTTCCCCTGTCAGCAGATAAACAAGAAAATCGCTTACCTCCATGAAATTATCCGTCATCTCATATACATCCGGCGCTTTCCGAAGGATTTCCAAAAGCTTAGGCAGCATCCATTCGGCATTCACCCTTCCGCCGCAGCGCATAAGAAATTTTTCATTCCGTTTTCCGGCAAGATCCGTAATATCATCCGCTTCTTTCTGCGCGCCGTGATGTTTCCAAAGCTTTAACCAGGCATGGGGATTTGTACGGAAACGCTCGCTCTTGCACAGCGGCTCGCCATTTTCTGACAGAGGTAAAAAAGTGGAAGATGTGGCATCAATCCCAATACCGATTACATCCTCCGCCTTACAGCCCGATAGCTGGACTACTTTATGAATTGTGTCATACATTGCCTCCACATAATCATCAATTTCCTGTAAAGCGAAATCTGCCGGCAGTTTCTTTTCCGACCCGGGCAAGGTATGTAAATTTCCGGAATTTCCATCGGAGGATACCCCAACGGGATACATCCCGTTGGGGTAAGGATAAACGCTTTCCGCTAACACCTCTCCGCTTTTTACGGAAACCAAAACAGCTCTCGCTGAAAGTGTGCCATAATCTAATCCAATTACATATTTATCCATATTTTCAGATTTCATTACAATATTTTTCAACTAATTTCTCCGCCGCATTATCCAGCTCTCCGATATCCCACAAAAGCTGTAATATGGTATAACGGTCGCGCAGCTCCTTTCCATAACGTATACTGTCATAAACATATTCCCGGCAAATGCCAACATCCGCAGGTATCCTTGCCGCACCCATTTTCTCAAGTACATTATAAATTTCAGACGCTTTCGGCGCTGTTTTTGCAAGCGCCTGTATTTCGTCCCACTTTTCCTCTATCACGAAAAGGCGCTTTAACAGTCCCTGCGGATCGTTCTTTTTTGATTTTTTCTCTAACGCAATAATTCCTTCTGCACCATCCCGATAACAGCGGCGCATTTCTTTCTCCCAGTTTTCCATGGAAGGACGACATGAAATATTTTCACGAATCCTGGCAAAATCCGGTTTTTCCATTTCCGAAAGCCGATTATAGAGCTCTAACATCAGCACAGTACCGATTCCCACCTTTGTGCCGTGCAGCACCGCCGCAGTGCCGTCAAAAAGAAACTGCATTTCCCAATAATGGGACTGGTGATGTTCCGCGCCGGAGGCGGGACGTGAGTTGCCGGAAAAATCCATGGCAATTCCGGAGAGCACCAACGCTTGCGTAAGAACTGAAACCGCTTCGCCGTCATGTGATGAAAGCCCACTCGCACATTCCATCGTCTGATCTACCGCCGTTCGCATAATGCCTGCTATGGTATCACAGTAATATTCATCATTTACAATATTAGAAAGTTTCCAATCAAGAAGACAATTATATTTTCCAAGAATATCCGCTGCTCCTGCCGCCAGCATCTTAAGCGGAGCCGCTGCCATAATATCCGCGTCGCAAATCAGCGCCAACGGCTCCTGTGCAGGAAAAGTAACCTTCATGTTATGAAAAATCAAAGGCGCCACGCCGCTCACAAGCCCGTCCATAGAAGGGGCAGTCGCAATCAACAAGAAAGGTCTGCCCGTAATATAACTGAAATAACGGCCAAGGTCATTAATCGTACCGGTACCTATGGAAATAATGATATCCGCTTCTTTATCATTTGCCATTGCAATACTTCCCAGCGCGTGTTCATCCGCCGCCAAATCGCCCTTATCAGGACTTTTCAGAACATGTGAGGTGAAACTAATATCCGCCTTTCTAAGCGCTTCCTCCGCCTGGCACCCTGCAATTTCATAGGTATGGGTGTCTGAAATCAGGTAGGGTCTTTTGTACCCTGACTGTGACAAAAGAGCCGGAAGCTTTTTAATCGCACCCGGTTCAAAAATATAATGGGCAAACAAAGATTTATGTATTCGTCCGCAGCCACATTCAAAACTACAATTTAAATACGATTCAATAGACTGAGTCCGCATGGTCATCCTCCCTGTTTCTCGTAAACATTAAGACAAAGAAATATTTGCAATTTTTTTATATTTGACATTCTTCATTATACTTACCTTCATCTGATACTTCAACGAATTTCGGACACATTTTATCCTACTTATCTTCACAAACCTGAAAAATGTAAAATTTTAAATAGTAAGATTCATCCGCCGCCCACAAAATAGGATGGTCCGGCGCCTGTGTCCTGAACTCCACCTGCCGCAGCCTCTTATGCGCATTTTTTGCCGCCTGATGAATCACCTCCGTAAAAAGCTCATAAGACATAAAATGGGAACAGGTGCAGGTGGCCAAAAATCCCCCTTCTTCCACCAGCTTCATAGCCCGAAGGTTAATCTCCCGATATCCCTTAACCGCATTCTTAACGGCCTGACGGGATTTTGCAAAGGCCGGCGGGTCAAGTATTACCACATTAAATTTCTCCCCCTTTTCTTCTAATTCCGGCAGAAGCTCAAAAACATCCCTGCATAAAAATGTAGTTCTGTCCTCCACTTTGTTCAATATGGCATTTTTCACAGCCTGATTGATTCCCGTTTGGGAGGCGTCCACCCCTGTTACTTCCTTCGCGCCCGCAACCGCAGCATTTAAAGCAAAAGAACCGGTATGGGTAAAACAGTCTAATACTTTAGCGCCCCTGCAAAGCTTTTGAATTGCAAGACGGTTGTATTTCTGGTCAAGGAAAAATCCTGTCTTCTGCCCCTCCTTCACGTCTACCAAAAATCTGACTTCGTTTTCTATTATCTCTATATTGGTATCAAATTCTTCTCCAAGGAACCCTTTGACTCTCTCCATCCCTTCATTTTCTCTTACTTTGGCATCGCTCCTCTCATAAACTCCTTTGATTACAATGCCATCCTGTAAAAGAATTTCTTTTAGCAGATTTACTATTTCTTCTTTGAACCTGTCAATGCCAAGGGCAAGAGATTCCACCACCAACACATCGGAAAACTTATCAATCACCAATCCCGGCAAAAAGTCTGCCTCTCCAAATATAACCCGGCAGCTTTGTGTATCCACTACCTTTTTGCGATATTCCCAGGCGTCCGTAACTCTTTTCCTGAGGAAGTCCCTGTCCACCTCCTTACAAACATTTCTGGTCATAAGCCTTATTCTGATTTTAGAATTTTGATTGATAAATCCTTTTCCCATGGGATAACCGTCAAAATCATGCACCCTTACAATATCTCCGTTTGTAAAGCTTCCCATAATACTTGCTATTTCATTATCGAATATCCACATGCCGCCTGCCTTAATCGTACGGCCTTCTCCCTTTTTTAAAGTGACAATTGCTTCTCCTGTTTTCATCCCTATACCCCCTACTGCGCCAATAAAAAATGTTTCATTCTTATACCCCCGCATACCGCAAGCTGCGCTTGCGGTACTGCCACCGATAAAGAGTTTGGAAGTTTACTTCCAAACTTACATTCATCTGCAAATCTAACGCTGACACAGACAAAGCCCATGGTTATCATACGCTACAACAACGAAAATCTGTCTAAAAGGACAAATATCCCGTAAATAACCGGCTGATGAATCAAATAAATAATCAAAGAATTTTTCCCTAAAAAAGAAAGCGGTTTCCACCCCTTCGTCAGATACCTGTCCATAATCTGTTTCTTATTTTTCTTTTCCTGCTTATCGCAAATCTCGCTTACGGTATCGCGCCGGTAAATATTCCCTCCTATCATACAATACAAAAAGTAGCCTGACAAGAACAGGAAAAACCATGGCATCAGAGAAAAATAATCCGTAGAAAAAAAATCCGGTTCTGCAAATCCAAGGAATGTCATGATATTCCCCCGGTATAAAACTTCAGGAATCTTTATCAAATTCCAGCCCTCAAACCCCAAATATCCTTTATTTACATTCCTGGTTAAGACAAATAACAGTATGCTAAAGAAAAATCCCCACCCGGCGTCTACTTTTTCCAAAACTTTTTTTATGGGAACCATAAGCAACATACAGCTTCCAATCAAGGTGAGCACACCAAAAATAACCCTGTCCTCCGGCATGAAGATAATCGTAACCAAAGAAACTACCGCTCCCGCCATAAAAACAATGATTCCCCTTCTCACAGGTTCTTTTCCCAAAGACCAGCAAAAACCGGAAAGTAGTATAAATGTCCAACATATACTTTGCTGCCATATATAAGCGCCATGTCCCTGATACCAGCCAAAATCCTTTTCAAAAATATACACCAAATCCCAACAGGCATGATACAAAATCATACTGATTAATACTGTTCCCCGTATACTGTCAAGGGCTTCATATCTGTGTTTTTTTCTTTCCAAATCCATATTTCTCCTATCAAAGGCTTCTTCCTTAAAATAAAAAGACAAACGACTTTTCAATAACCTTAGCACAAATACCTCCCTTTGAAAACCATCCGGTTAACAAACGCCGCTACTTTTTTCCTGCCAGCCGCGCGTCCTGTGTGCCACTTTAGCGGCATATTTCCTCTGCACGGGCCTGTGCAATCAATTAGTGGAAAATCTTCCCCATCGCGTACCGGGTGCCCGTGTACATCAAACGCCGACACACTTCGCGAATCGGCTTATTGCATTAAAACAGCGCAGACCAAAGACAGTCTGCGCTTATATCTCATGTAATATTTTCAGGCAAAAAATTCTTCCAACAAGTTTTCCAGTTCGTCCTGATACTGACTCATAACCGGACTGACCGTCATGGAAGCATTTTCCTCGTTTATCCGCGCCCTTTCTTCCCTACCCTCCTTTTCAAAAAATTCTTTGGCATACTTCTCCCTCTTTTTTACTCCCTCCTCCATGGCGTTTTCTTTTTCCGTTTCCAGCTTCGGCGTAAAGTAGTTTTCCAAATAATCTGTCATATTTGTTTTTAATATCTTCTTTTTCTCCTGTACATCAACGATTCCCGAAACAGAAAAATACAAGTACAGTCCAAGAATACTAACCAGATAATAGGGTATAATCTGAAATATGGTATCGCCCGCTGCCAGTGAAAAACAAATAGACAAACCTGTCACGAATATGGAAAGCATCATTAGCTGCCCTGAAATATGAGTCAACCTGGAAAGACGTATTTTCGCAAAACGCATTTTTAGTAAAAACCGGTCCACAAAAACACTTGTATTGACCATCTTTCCATTTAACTTATAATAATCGGCATATTTTTGCTTGCATTCCTTTAATAATTTGTTATTGGTATCAGACATATTATCCGACTCGGAAATCATATTATGATATATGACGCCGGCTATCATCTGACATGCAACACTGGACAATAAAAAAAGTGAAATGAATCCTGTAAGTATTTTATGCTCTGACAATAATGTAAACATATTTCCTCCTTTCCTTACTATATTATAGTAGAAGGGGTTTTTTCCCTCAATAACTACAGGACTGTAAGTCATCGTAAAATATTTTCAAAATTTCGTAAAAACAGCCCAGGAATTGCCTTTTCACACTGGAAATAGTATACGATTTCTGATATACTTATCCATTAAAGAAAGGATGAGTGATTATGAAATATCAACCAAAAGGTACCTGTTCTACTTCTATTAATTTTGAGGTTGAGGACGGAATAGTGAAATCCGTGGAATTTTCCGGAGGATGCAATGGCAATTTAAAAGGTATTGCAAGTTTAGTGACCGGTATGACCGTAGACGATGTCATTTCCAAACTAAAAGGCATCCGTTGTGGATTTAAAAATACTTCCTGTCCTGACCAATTGGCACATGCTCTGGAACAATTTAAAAACGGTAATTGTTAAAAACTGGAGGCTTTTTTATGGGCAACTTAAATACGACAAAAAAAATCGTCCTTACCGGCGGCGGAACCGCAGGACATGTAACGCCAAATATTGCCCTTCTGCCTTCCCTTAGGGATGCCGGTTATGAAATATCTTACATTGGTTCTTATGACGGAATTGAAAAAAAACTGATTACAGATTTTGATATTCCCTATTATGGAATTGCCACCGGTAAATTCAGACGATATCTGGATATCAAAAATATAACCGATCCCTTCCGTGTTATAAAGGGTCTGGGAGAAGCAAGAAAATATCTGAAAAAAATAAACCCTGATGTTGTCTTTTCCAAAGGAGGTTTTGTCAGCGTTCCGGTGGTACGGGCTGCCGCCTCTTTGCATATCCCTTGTATTATACACGAATCCGACATGACGCCGGGATTAGCCAATAAGCTGTGCATCCCCGTAGCGAAAAAAGTATGCTGCAATTTTCCTGAAACCATGGCTATGCTGCCAAAAGAAAAAGCGGTGCTTACCGGTTCCCCCATCCGCGAGGAGCTGACAAAGGGGGACAAAATAGCTGCCCTTGATATGTGCAATTTTACTGCAAACAAGCCTGTAATCTTAGTGATTGGCGGAAGCCTTGGCGCCGCGTCCATCAACAAAGCGGTACGCGAAGCCCTTCCAAAGCTTTTGACAGACTTTCAGGTTATCCATATCTGCGGAAAAGATAAAATTGATAATATGCTTCTTCACATGGAAGGATATATACAATTTGAGTATGTAAAAGCCGAGTTAAAGGATATGCTTGCACTGGCAGATCTTGTTATTTCCCGGGCAGGCGCTAACTCCATCTGTGAACTGCTGGCCCTTAAAAAACCTAATCTTTTGATTCCTTTGTCTGCAAACAGCAGCCGTGGAGACCAGATTTTAAATGCAAAGTCCTTTGAATCCCAGGGGTTTTCCATGGTACTTGACGATGATAATTTATCTCCTGACTTACTGGCCGAAAAGGTCATGGAATTATACTTTACCAGACAAACCTATCTTGATGCGATGGGAAAAAGTAATCTTCTCGCCTCAATCAAATCAATTATGAAACTGATCGAAGATGCTGTTGCAAAAGAATAATCATGAATGAAAATATTACAATAGACGTTTTATGGCAATTACTAAACCAACATCAAAATGAAACCTTCTATACCATGAAAAAACTGCCTTTCACTTACAGCGTGAAAGGCGGTGAGATTTTTGTGGACAGACGTTCCAAATCCATTACAAAAGCTACTTTTGAACAGGCTTTGAATAAGTTAAAGGCAAATCCGGATCAAATCAAAGGCCCTAAGTCTTTAAATGTTTTTGGAGCGCCCTATGTCTGGGCAATTTTAAAAACCTTTGAAATTGTATGAACCTCTATTAAGAAGACTTTCTTTTAAGACGCTTTTAAAAATATCTTTAATCGTCATAAAGATCCACTTTGATTCTGTTTTCATAGGGCTTAACTAACTTTTCCACTATTTCATAGGATAAAGAACGCATATCGTCAATATTTTCCCGGTAATTGCTTTTATTTACCTGATGTTTGCCGCTTATCAAACAATCGCAGATATAATGGTTAATATCCGGCGAAAAGTGCAGAATATCCATATAATTCTCGAGATCTAAAATAACCTCTCTGTCATTTTGGAAATAATACAGCTTCACATTTTCATAAGAAAGAAGCCTTTCCATTGCCTTTTCCATATTATACAGATAGGCCTCCGTATCCCCCTCCCGATAAATATTATCCCACCACATCATAGAATAAGGTGGTATAAATATATAAAAAACCGTATTTGGATTAGCGCTAATGCGGCTTTCCAACAAAGTAAGATTTTCTTTAAGCACATTTTCATAATAATTAGCCGGCTTCATTTCCGAAATAGAAGGCTTACGAATGTAAAGCCCCAAAACCATATCGGAATTAAATTCTTTCCATTGCGCCCAATTATAAGAATTATTTTCGTCATAATCTCCCATAATAGAATTGGCTATTAAATAGGGAATCTTTTCCATCAAAACCCCCTTATTAAACCAATAAGCAACATCATTGAAATAATTATCATCATACAAATACATGGGACAGCCTGTCAGGGCGTAAGTAGTTTCCGTATCGGCCACTAAAGCGGAAGGATCCAAATTATAAAAAACATATTTTAAATTTTGACGTTCAAAAGCAATATCCAACAAAAAGCATAAATCCGCCGTAGCGCCATAAGAACGGATTGCTTTAATCACATTACAATCAAATCCTTTGTTAAACCAGTCATTATAATAATTTTCCGCTACGGAAGATCCTGCAACTACACTGTCATAATCAAATGTCTTAAGAGAACCTACACATTGATACTCCTTATCCGTAAGTACGGCTTTAAGGCCCTTAACAGGTTTATGGTACTGGAAAAAAGGATCAAATACCACTACCGCCAAAATACAAAGGACAAACAATACTCCGCTCCATATGAAAAAAAGTCTTATAAATTTTCGTGACATCTCAATTCTCCATGCTCCCAATACCCCACAAATTTAAGCGCCAAGCATATATTTGTTTGTGAAAAAGATATTTTCACAGTAACCATCTGTTAAAAGTTAAAATAAATAAATGTACTGACCTGTGAAAAGGATATAACAGACCATACAAAAATAACCGTTACAAAAAGACAAAGCCTCGTATTCAAAGGATATTCCTTTACAATTTGAACCGTATTCCTGCGAGTAAGAATAAATCCGCTTATCAGCAGCATCAAAATAAAAATAAACATATACATATAGTTCAACATTTCCGGCATTTTCATATTGATCAATTGTTTTAACAAATAAAACTCCGGTATATCCATATTTGCTACAATCTTATAAAGATATCCCGTATTCTTAAAAGCAAGAACATTTTTGAATAATTGAAACGCATTTGTCATATTTTCACTGCGGAAGAAAAACAAAGATAAATTAAAAAAAACAAACGTAAAAATCCAGCCCAGCCATCTTGGTATATATATTTTTGCCAAAACCTTTTCATTACTGCCTTTTATACCTATAATTCCCAGATTATCCCATATAACCAAAAGTCCCTGCATCGTTCCCCAGGCAATATAAGTCCAGTTTGCCCCATGCCACAGACCGCTTAAAAAGAAAACCATAAAGGTATTAAAAATTGTCCGTATCTTACCTTTTCTGCTCCCCCCTAAAGGAATATATACGTATTGAATAAAAAACCTCGATAAAGTCATATGCCATCTTTGCCAAAGCTCTTTCACGGAACAAGCTTTATAAGGCGAATTAAAGTTAACAGGCAATTCAATATTAAACATCTTTCCAAGTCCTATTGCCATATCGCTATAACCGCTGAAATCAAAATAAATTTCAAAAGTATAAGCCAAAATTACCAGCAATGTTGAAGGAGTGTCAAGAAAGGCCGTCTGATCAAATCCAAAATTTACAGGAATAGCCAGCACATCAGCTAACAGCACCTTCTTTCCAAGACCAATTGTAAAAAAAACAATGCCCTTTGCAAAATTATCCTCATTAAATTTTCGGTTAGTTCTATCCTCAAACTGCGGCATCATCTCCTTATGCAATACGATTGGACCGGCAATCAACTGAGGAAAAAATGTAACAAATGTAACATAATTTACAAAAGAATAATGTTCTGCTTTACCGGTGCACCTGTCAATAATAAAAGATAACTGCTGAAAAGTAAAAAAGCTGATTCCAAGAGGAAGTAAAATATATTTTAAGTTAAAATTGGTATGAAATATCCAATTTATATTTTCAAAGAAAAAATCATAATATTTGAAATAAAATAAAAATCCGAGATTCAAAAACATACCGGCCATAAGTCCTACATATCCGGATGCTTTTGATCGAGAAAATTTCATCAGATAACTAATCAAATAATTTCCCAATATGCTGGCAACAATAACCGCAAGATAATAAACGTTAAAATATCCATAAAACCATAATGACATACCGGCCAAAAAGAATTTGGCGGATTCATAAGCTTTAAAATGATTCAGGGTATACCAGCCAAAAAGAATAAGCGGTAAAAATATGAATATAAATATATATGAATTAAATAACATTCTGTACCTTCCTTCCAATTTTATCCGGACAAAACTCTCTACTACCCTGTACGATATATTAACATACCTTTACATAATTTGTCTAATACATGGAAATACTTAGTAAAAGATTAATTTGTGGGCTATTGAAAACATGGAGGATTTTTATGAAAAAAAATATTTTCCTTTTGTTGATATTCAGTACTTCTTTGCTACTTACAGGATGTGTAGATAAAAACAAAAATGATGAAAGCCACGCCTTTGTCGATGAAGGGAATGGAGAAGAAGATGCTGTTAATACTTTGCAGGTAGGCAGCAAATATAAAATTGTTGGCCCTATGGACGAGCTAAAGGATGCCGTCATAGATATACTGGATAGCAATTACTGGCCGGATACCCTGCTCAGTTCCGAAGAACTGGCAGAACGGACAGGCATTTCCGAAAATATGTATGATGACTATATGGCTGAATATCAGCATACGGAAGCAGGTATCGACATGATGATTATCGTAAAAGCCAAAGAGGGAGAAATTCAGACCGTTGAACGGTATTTAAATGAATACCGTGAGCTGCTTCTTAATATCTATTCCAACCAACCCCAAAACAGAGCCAAGATATCTGCATCCAGAATTGAAACCATTGAAAACTATGTTTGCTATATTCAATTAGGGGCCGACATATCATCTCTTGAAAAGCAGGGAAACGACGCCATGTTAGCTCACTGTCAGCAGGAAAATGAACGAGCCTTAGATATTATTGAAAAACGGATTTTAGACACTTAATATCTTTTATTTATGATTTTTTTATCTTACACCTGTTTTTTAAATTCCTATTCCTGTATAATATAGGTATTTGATAAATCACACTGACTAAGCTAATAGAAAGGAAAAGTAAAATACCTATGAAAAAATTTATTTCCTGGAATGTAAACGGTTTGCGCGCATGTGTGGAAAAAGGATTCTCCGGTTTTTTTCATGAAGCTGATGCCGATATCTTTTGTTTACAGGAAACCAAATTACAGGAAGGGCAGATATCGTTAGACCTTCCCGGCTATTATCAATACTGGAATTATGCCGAAAAAAAGGGATATTCCGGAACCGCCATTTTCACCAAAAGCCAGCCTTTGTCTGTTTCCTGTGGCCTTGGCATTGAAAAGCACGACCATGAGGGAAGGGTTATCACTCTGGAATTTGAACGCTTTTATATGGTTACCGTTTATACGCCAAATTCTCAGGAGGAATTAAAAAGACTAGATTATCGAATGGAATGGGAGGATGATTTTCTTTCTTATCTCAAAAAGCTGGAAGAAAATAAACCCGTTATTGTCTGTGGAGATATGAATGTGGCTCACAGAGAAATTGATTTAAAGAACCCTAAAACAAACCGCAAAAACGCAGGATTTACAGATGAAGAAAGAAATAAATTCACTTCGCTGTTAAATGCAGGGTTTATAGATACCTTCAGACATTTTTATCCTGACCTTGAACAGGCATATTCCTGGTGGTCTTACCGCTTTAAAGCCAGAGAAAAAAATGCGGGGTGGCGTATCGATTACTTTCTAGTTTCGGAAACCCTAAAGGATACTTTGAAAGACGCTGTCATTTACAAAGACATTATGGGCTCCGACCATTGTCCTGTGGGATTAATAATAGAGGATTAACCTTACGGTTAATCCTCTATTAATCTTAAACCTGCCGTATCCGTCACAGGAAGAGAAAATACAATAGACTTTGCTTTGGTATCCATGCCGGCATTTTCCATAATTGCCTTCATAATAGCATTTTTTTGATCCTTTTTTGTGACAATAAAAATCATTTCTTTCTCAGCCGCTATGGAAACTCCCATAAATTTTTCGGCAAGCTCCATGCCTGTTCCCCTTGCATGAATTACCGTGCCGCCGTAAGCGCCGGCCCCTCTTGCAGCATTCATAATTAATTCTATATTTCCCTGATTTGCAATTACAATAATGAGCTCATGTACCGTATCCTTCAAGGTTGATTCTTCCTCCTTTTGATAATCTAGGCTTTCCAGTAAAAATTGCAGGGCTTTCTTTCCGCCAATACTGCTAAACGGCACCAGAAAAGCAATTCCCCCTCCGGGCGCGTCTATTTTCATTTTCTTTTGTAGCTGCTTTTTCACCAAAAGCCAGCTGCTTTCCTCCTGCATGGAAAAAAACACTACCTTTTCCGTAGCCTCAAGCCCCATATAGTCTAATATATCGCTGGCCGCCGTACCCGCTCCTAAGCTGGTAAACATCACATTTTGCCCGCTTTCTTTATATAGCTCCATGTATTTTCTGCCAACTTTTCTGTCAACAATTGTTATCATCAGATATAATTTACCCATATGTCATCCCATTTCCAAACAATATGATTTTAACGCCTTTACTTTTACAACTCGATAATTTCCATATCTCCAAATTCTTCCAAAGGAACATAACCTTCTCTGCCGGATACTTTTTTGCGCAGTCTGCTTTCTTTCAGCTTAAATACCATACCCATTGTCTGAATGGTAATAAGAGGCGTCATGGCTACCATAGCTATAATACCAAAGGCATCCGTAATAATATTTCCCCCTCTTGCCCCGCATGCACCCATTGCAAAGGGAAGCAAAAAGGTAGCTGTCATGGGGCCGGACGCCACCCCGCCGGAGTCAAAAGCAATAGCAGTGAAAATTTTAGGCACAAAAAACGTTAATATGAGCGCTATGGCATATCCTGGAATAATCAGCCACATAATGGAAATACCTGTCAGAACTCTGACCATGGCCAAACCTACCGACATAGACACACCAATGGACAAACTGGTTCCCATTGCACCGGCGGATATTGCCCCGGACGTTATTTCCTCTACCTGCTTTGTCAGGACAAAAACTGCCGGCTCTGCTTTAACAATATAATAACCAATTATCGTACCGATAGGAATAATAATCCATGCAAAAGAAAGCCCTGCTATGGTCTGTCCTAAATAATTTCCTGCCGGCATGAATCCCACATTTACCCCTGTAAGAAAAAGCACAAGACCTACATAGGTATACACAAGGCCAATACCAATTTTAATTAAGGCCTTTTTGCTGATATCCCTTGATGCCATTTGAAAGAGTCCAAAGAAAACCACAATAGGCAAAAGAGAAACCGCCATTTCTTTTATGTATGTAGGAAATCCGTCGGCGAACAATCCCCACAAATCCACCGTGTTATCCACTACCGGAATAGAATCTGAAACTATCTCGCTTTGCCCCGGATTATAAATCATACCTAAAATAAGCACTGCCATAATAGGTCCCACGGAACATAAGGAAACAAGACCAAAACTGTCATCCGCCGCATGCTTATCGCTTCGGATTGCGGCAATACCGATACCAAACGACATAATAAACGGTACGGTCATAGGACCTGTTGTAACGCCTCCGGAATCAAATGCCACCGCTAAAAAATCTTTTGGCACAAATAAAGTCAAAATAAAAACAACCGCATAACAAAATACCAATAAATGTGGCAATGCAATGCTAAAAAGCATACGCAGCAAGGCAATCACCAAAAATACTCCCACACCTGCTGCCACTGATAAGATCAATACAATATTTGGAATAGAGGCCACCTGCTCTGCCAATACCTGTAAATCCGGCTCGGAAATCGTAATAATAAAGCCCATGATAAAACCGATTGCCAACATAATAAACAGCTTTCTCGACTTTGTCATGATTGTCCCGACTCTCTCCCCCATAGTAGTCATGGACATTTCTACTCCCACATTAAAAAGCAGCATCCCCACAATCAACAATAACGCGCCAATCAAAAAGCACACCAATATACTGGGAGGTATGGGGGCGATTGTAAAGCATAAAATCAACACAATCGCTAATATTGGAAATACGGCTTTTAAAGTTTCATTCAGTTTTTCTTTTAATTTTGACCGATTAACCTGCAAGAATATCAAACACCTTTCCTGAAAATATAAATGAATTGGATATAAGTGTTTTTATTATAGCATTTTTATCTGTAACTCCGCCACAAAAAAATATTTTTTAACAATTCTTTAATTTTTATCAAATAGTAAAAAATATTTATTGATTTTCAATAAAAATTTATTGACAATCGATTTACTTGGTGGTATATTCCATATACGGAAACCGAAATGAAAACATTCATAACAATTCATTTTTTCACCGAACTGCCAAAACCGTTTTGTCTGAACAATTATTTTTACAAGGAGGTCTTTATGAAAAGCAAATTAACTGTCTTTACAAAAATATTTTTAGATTTTTTGTTTTATACCGGAATAATCGTTACTGTTTTTGTCCCTTTAATTATTTCATTTTATGGGAATTACAATACCTATTTCGCACAAAATACTTTTCGGCTCAGTATTCTGTTTATTTTTTCCGGTATTTTTGCAGTTCTTATTATTTATGAGCTTCGAAAAATTTTTAAATCCGTACTGGCGGATAACTGTTTTATCCGCCAAAATGTAACAAGTCTTAACAAAATGGGCACTTACAGCTTCTTCATTGCTCTAATTACCAGCTGCCGATTATTTCTTTACCTGACTCCCGCCGTAATCGTAGTAATTCTCGTATTTGTCATAGCAGGGTTGTTCAGCAAAGTGCTTTCCCGTGTTTTCGATAAGGCCGTTACTTATAAATTGGAAAACGATCTGACAATATAAACCGCTTATTCTTTTTGTTATTGGGAATTTTCAGGTTGAGAAAGGAGCATTGGAATTCATATGTCAATTAAAATAAATCTTGATGTGGAAATGGCAAAGCAGAAAAAGGGACTAACGGAACTTGCAAATGAAGTGGATATTACGCTGGCTAATCTTTCCATATTAAAAAATAACAAAGCAAAAGCCGTGAGGCTTTCCACTTTAAATGCTATCTGTAAGGCGCTTCATTGCCAGCCCGGCGATATTTTAGAATATGTAGAAGATAGGGAGGAAATCTAAATGACAGAATCAAAATTAACCGAAATACAGGAAATAACGCCTGAAACTCATAGAACAAAAACAAACCCTCTGTTTATCTTTATGACAACAGGAAGTCTTCTTTATGCATTCTTTTATACATTATTTTTGTATAAAAACAATTCGGGAATTACCTACCCTTTTTTCGTAGGCGGAACCTGCTTACTTTTCTTCTTATATATGAAAAAATCAGGGATTACCGCCAAAAAATTTACTGCCTTTCCTCTCGTTAGCTTACTTTTACTTGGCTTAAGTACCTGTCTGACGGATTCTTATATTTTAATATTTTTTAATAAGGTGGGGATTTTCTTTTTATTCTTTTATATGATGCTCCATAACCTGTATGAAGATAAAAAGTGGGATTTGGCAAAATATACAGGTTCCGTTTTTAATATAATATTTACCGGTATAACATATATTTTCAGGCCATTTACCGATTTTTCCACTTATTATAAAAACAAAGCCTTCGAAAATACCGCAGACGGCAACACCTCAAAGGACAGCCTGCTCTATAAGAAAACCAGATTAAAATATATTATAAAATATATACTTTTCGGTATTTTAATTGCACTGCCCCTTCTGTTTATTATTCTGATCCTTCTTTATCAGGCGGACGCAGTTTTTTCAAGTATGCTTGATAAAATTTTTACTTTTCACTTTTATATTGATTTTGAAGACGACATTTATGGGATTATCTCTATGTTTTTGTTTGCCTTTTTTGCATCATACGCTATTATGAGCCGTATCGGCAATCATAATCTAAAAGAAGAAATACCCGATAAAAGGACAAAAGAGCCTATTATGGGCATTACTTTTACAGGAATCATTTCATTGGTTTATCTGGTGTTCTGTTATATCCAGGTAGTATATCTTTTTGGAGGATTTGGCAGTCTTCCTTCAAATTATACCTACTCCTCTTATGCAAGAGAAGGCTTTTTTCAATTGGTATTTGTATGTATCATCAATCTGGCGCTGGTGCTTTCCTGTATGAAACGCTTTCGTGAGAATATTATTTTAAAAGGCATTCTCACCTTTATATCCATCTGTACCTATATTATGATTGCATCCGGTACCTATCGAATGATACTTTATATTCAGGCATACTACCTTACCTTTTTGCGAATATTTGTCTTGTGGGCGCTCCTCGTTATTTTACTACTCATAAGCGGCGCTTTGCTTATGATTTACAGGGAAAAATTTCCGTTTACCAAATATTGTATCATAACGGTAACCTCGCTTTATATTCTGTTTTCCTTTTCCCGCCCGGATTATTGGATTGCCGCATACAATTTAAGTAACAGTTCTTTCCAAAGCAATCGCATTTCGTACGATGCGGAATCTGACAATCAAAGAAGAAATACCTATAACGACTATTACTATTTGCAGCGTTTATCCAACGACGCCGCGCCTGTTATCTTTGCAAAAGCAAAAGAACTTGGATATGAACAAAATGACTGGTTTCTTTCATATGCTGCAAATATTGTATACAATCATACTGATTGGAGCTATCCTGAAAAAATAGAAAATCATCTCCCTCAAAAATTACCACTCAGAAAATGGAACTTTTCAAGATGGAGAGCCATTCAAATATACACTCATTATTTTCATGCAAATAAAGAATTTGCACAAAAAATTGCCTTTCATTTTTTTTAAAATATTCCGGGAACGCTTTCTTTTCTGTTCCCCTGCTCATCCACAACAATCGTATAATATTTTTCGCGATATTGACGTGGAGTAATACCTTTTTGCTTTTTAAATACCCGGATAAAATGGCTCTGAGAGCTGAAATTTAAAAAGGAGCTTATCTCCGCGTAAGAATAATCGGAATATTTCAGCATATTTCCGGCTGCTTCCATCTTTTTCGACAAAATATATTCTGAAATTGTGACGCCGGTTTCTTTTTTAAATAAGGTAGATAAATAGCTTCCATTTAATTTTGTTAATTTGGCCAGCTCCTGTACGGGAATAGATTCATGCAGGTGATGATAGATGTAATCCATACAAAGAGTAACCGGCTTGGAAAATACGCTTTTCTTATCCAGTTCCGCCATCTCATGAGTATAAAGGGAAAACATATCAACCTGCAATGCATGGATTTCTTTTACGGTGTTTAATTTATCCATTTTCTGGATATACAAATCACTGATATTAAAAGCCCTTTCCGACGGCATACCCCCTGAAATAGCCGTACGGCTGGCCAAAGCGGCGCCGCATACAAAAATATACCTTGCATTCCTCACAGGATCATCCGACAGTTTTCCCTGCAAGCCGGAATATAATATCTTTTCGCTTTCTTCTATCGCCCTCAAATCGCCGGCTTTTAACAAATCATACTGAAGATTATCTTCTAACGACGTATGATGCCGTTTATCCGTCTCCCGATTTAAAAATTCAATATATCTTAATTCCTTTTCATTTACAACATGCTTTTTCATTTTAAGAAATATGCCTTTCTCTATAAAAATAATTTTTCATATTAGTTTTTCATATAGATTTGACGCAAAAATCAATTTGATCCCAAAATATATATTTTCTATAATGAATACAACGAAAAAGAAAATATATAAACATTTCAAATTATATAAAAAATATACTATAAAACCAAAATATGTACAATATTTATATTTTTTCTTTTCCTCTTATCTCATTGTTTACGGAAATAAATAATTGTTTTTGTAAAATAGTATTGACATAATAAATCTGCCATGATAATATGTTAACGGTAACACATAAGAGATTATGTAAATATAGAGGCGTATCATGGAAACAAAAATGAAAGATATTGCCCGTGAGGCAGGTGTTTCTATAGCTACCGTCGGACGTGTGCTTCACAATAAAGGCTACATTTCTGAAGAAGCGCGGCAGAAAGTAGAAGCCGCCGTAAAAAAATTAGGTTACGTGCCCAATACCATTGCAAGAACCCTTACCACGAAACGAAGCGGCATTATTGGATGTCTGGTAGTAGAAAATGCCAGCAATCTGCATCAGGACATCAGCAAGTTTTTAATGAGTGCTGCAGAGCGCAGGGGATACCGACTTTTTACCATGCAAAGCCGCGTATCCGTACGTGATGAAGACGAATTGATATGCCGGTTTATCGGTTTGGGTGTGGACGGCCTGGCTATTATCTCTAATGTTTATATTGAACAGAGACAAATAGAACTTCTTAGATTACGCTCTATTCCCGTGGTTGCCGTAGAACGTCCTTATTTCTTTGAGAATGTGGATAATATCTGTTTTAAAGATTTAGAAAGAGCTTATGAAAATACCCGTCGAATGCTTGATATGGGACACAAACGTATTGCTTTTCTTGGTCCCCGGCCTTTTGGACAGGTAGAAGCAGACCGTCTTGAAGGATTTCAAAGAGCTATGGAAGATGCCGGTATTCCCCGCAGTGAACAGCTGCTTAGTCTTACAAGTAATTATGGTATTTCTCTGGGCAGGGAAGGAATGGAACATATTTTAGCATTTTCCCAACGGCCAACGGCATTATTTTGCACTGCGGATATTTTGGCGGCAGGCGCAATGCAGGTTATGTATTCAGCCGGACTCCGCGTACCGGAGGATATCAGTATATCCGGATATGATAATCATATAGCGCAGGAACTTGCTCCTCCTATCAACTCTACGGAGCCGGATTTAGATAGAATAAGCGAGGTAACAATGGATTTATTGATAAAACGTATAAAGGAACCGGATTCACCTGCCAGGACAGAGTACGTCGATATGCGCTACATCGACCGGGGGACAATACGCAGACTGACTTAACAAAACATACTGCCGGAAAAATTCCAGTAGTTTTTAAACAAAATATGTTACCGGTAACATATCATAAAAGAAAGGAAAAAGAATGAAATCCAATATTTTTTCTAAAAGATTATGGAAAAAAGACTTTATCCTCATCATATTGGTATGCTGTATTGCATCCTATCCAAACAGTATTTTACAGACTTTGCTTCCGGTCTATATTCTCGATTTGGGTGGAAGCAATGCCATGACCGGCTTTATGATGACCGGCTTCACTATACTGACAATGATTACAAACGTCATTGTAGCTCCGCTTATAGACATAATAGGCCGTAAAAAACTTCTTATTCTCGGCAGCGGTTTGTTCTTCCTAAATACCTTACTGTTCTGTTTTACGGATAATCTTACATATGTTTTTGCTTTCAGAGTAATTTGTGGTTTTACTACGGGCGTATTTTTCCCCATACCGCCAATTGTTGTCGCCGATATTTCCTCTGACGACCTTCTGGTGGATGCCGTAGGCATCTTTGGCGCCGCCGGTTCAGTAGCCTTTGCAGTGACGCCCACTATTGGTCTTGCACTTTATAATAATTTTGGATCTTCCGCCATGTTTATATCAGGAGCTATTATGGGAGGTATATCCTTTGTTATCACTCTCTTTATGAAAGAGCACTATAAGCGCCCGGTCATTGCGGAAACTGTCAAAAATGTAAAAAATTTAAAAAAGGGTGCAAAAATGTCGAATTTCAGTATGGTTTTCTTATCTGCCATTATTATGCCAATGCTGATTAACCTTATTATTTGTTTTGGCAACAGTGCGGTAAACAATTTCCTTACACCATGCGGGCTAAGCAGGAATCTTAAACAAATCAGTATTTATTTTATTGTAAATCTTCTTGGGAGTATTCTTGATAAAATCTCTCGAAAAACCTGTACATTTATTGGCATACTCCTTGCAGCAGCAGGAACCGCTATGATTGCATTCTCTTATAATATGCCGCTTATGCTCATATCCGCGGTACTGATGGGAATAGGTTTTACAGCCGTAACACAGATTTTCCAGGCAGAAAGTTTCGCCAAAGTTCCCAGTGACCACCGGGGATTGGCCGGTACAGCCTTTATGCTCTCCGGCAACATTGGTTCCGGTCTTGGTTCCTCAGTTTGGGGGGCTGTTTCCACCGGAATAGGTTATACCATAACTTATACTTTGGCGGGCGTATCTGCTTTCGTAAGCTTTATATTCCATAAATTGTATTGGAATAAAGAGTGCAAACCTCTATCTAATTTATAAAATGATACGGTCATCTATAATATATAAAAAAAGTGCTATAAAACAAATATTTGTACAATAATTATATGAATTCTTTTGATAAGATAAAACCATCTTAAAGAAATGCAAAAAACGGATGCCGGTCTTCGTCCGCCATCCTTATGTTAAAAAATCATTCAATATATTTTAAGGAGGATTCTAATATGAGAAAAAATGAAATGTTAACTATGGGTAGAAAAGCAGAAACTATTTATACGACACAGAAGAAAAATCAGGCTATGGACAAAACAAATAAAGTGGAATGTACTTTCCAACACAGAAGAATCTCTTTTGAAAACCTGATTAGAAAATTATCCAACTGCAATAAAAGACTTTGCTATGTATACATTAACGGCATCTCAATGCCGGTATCTCACGCTTAAATCCGCTTATAACTTTTTTACCTTAACGGGGATGGCATATTGTGTATGTCATCCCCATTTCATTTTAAAGTTCTTATAATTCCACAATTTTTGTCGCTGTTTTTTCCATAAAAGCCTTATCATGCTCCACGAGAATCATGGTTGGCTTAAATTTTAAAATCAATTCTTCAATCTGCATACGGGAAAACACATCAATAAAGTTAAGAGGTTCATCCCAAATATAAAGATGCGCTTTTTTACAAAGACTTCCGGCTATGAGAATTTTTTTCTTCTGTCCTCCACTGTAGTCTTCTATTTTCTTTTCAAATTGAACTCTTGGAAAATCCAGCTTTCTTAAAAGCGCCATAAACAGCGTTTCATCAATACCATTTTCAGCCGCGTATTCCTTCACCGTTCCATGAAGCATGGAGGTGTCCTGAGAACAATAAGATACAATCATTTGATTGGGCACTTCAATATTTCCTTTTTTCAAAACAGGAGCATCTTTTATCAAATGTTCCAAACCTTCAATATTTTCATTACTTTTTTCACAAACCTGTTTTAAAATGGATTTCATAATACTTGATTTTCCGCAGCCATTTTTCCCTTTCAAAAAAATTCTTTCACCCTGAATTACTTCTAAATGAAATCCGCTTATCAGTTCTTTTGAATCTTCATAAGCACTATTTTCCTGCCTGTTGTCCGGATAAGCAATCGTACAATCTTCCATAACAACCAACTTTTTCTTAAAATGCTGTAAAGGAAATATTTTTAAATCTTCCACTGTTTCCAAATTTTTTAAAAGGTCAGATTTTTCTTCTATCTCTCTTTTCTGCCTTCTCTCCAGATTTTTACGCCTCATCTGCATTCTTCTGGATTTTTCTCCTAAATATGATCTTATACCTATACTTTTCTCATACTTATTAGACTTGTATCCTATCTTGGCGGCTTCCACATTATCGGCCCATTGTTTCGTTACCCTGGCCGATTCTGTCAATCTTTTTATATCCTTTTTCAGCCGTTCATTTTCAGCAAGTTCAAAAGCGTCCTGTCTTTTTTTATTTTCCCACCAGGAGCTGAAATTTCCCTGCTGCACTTCAATATTTGTCTTATTGATTACCAGAACATGATCCACACATCCATCCATAAAATTTCTGTCATGGGACACAAGAATAAATCCTTTTTTGCTGTTTAAATACTTCTTTAAAATCTCTCTTGCCTCCATATCCAAATGGTTTGTAGGTTCGTCAATTAACAAAAAATGGTTATCCTTTGAAAAAAGAAGCGCCAGCATGACCTTCGTCTGCTCCCCATTGCTTAAAGTGGAAAAGGGCCTGTAAAAAATTTCCGCATCTACATTCAGATAATTTAATTCTCTGCAGATTTTCCAAAATTCATAATCAGGGTAAATTTCCTCTATCACATCAATCGTATTTTTATTTACATCCCTGATTTCAAAAGGAAAATAATCAAACTCTACGGAAGAACTAATACTGCCTTTGTACTCATATTTTCCTAAAAGCAGCTTTAAAAAAGTGGTTTTCCCTTTCCCGTTTCGTGCAATAAACCCCAGTTTCCAGTCCGTATCAATCTGAAAAGATACATTCTCAAAAATATTATCATAACTTCCTTCATAATAGAAAGTCATATTATTTACGCTAATCTGTGACATATACATCCCTCCTTAACCTGTTCCATTTCTGGGCGTCAAAAAGGTGCAGAAGAAAACTTCCGCACCTCATAATACATGTCACAAACTATAAATATCATAAATAAAAATTATTACTGTTACTCATATTGATATCTACATAATTTCATAAACTATGCAAATATTTTCAATCCATAACTTTTAATAAGATATTCATTTATGATAGTAACTGTAAAACAAACGCTGTCACTCTTCGCGTTACAGCTTATTGTAATAAGATTTAGGATGCTTTTCCAAGATAATTTCCAAATTATCTTAAAAAGATTTCTTCTACACACAACCTATTCAGTTTGTTATTTCGTAGAAAAAATAATCATCCATACATCTCCTTTACATTTACTAACAATTAAACTATCAAATAATATTTATTTTGTCAATCCTCTAAATTTTGTTTTTTATAAGATTTTATTTTTTCTATTTATTTCCACAGTCCATCCAGAAACATAGCTTCACAGCTAATAGAAATTCAAGAAGGAGCCCTTATAAAAACGCCAGCGCCTGGTGAGGTTTTTTCGAAAGCTTTTAAGCTTTTGCCTAGCGCCTGCTGCGTTTTTATAGAGCGAAAGCGCGGGGACGACTGAATTTCTATTAGCTGTGAAGCGGACGGATAACCAACACAAAAATTATCTACTGCCCATAATAAGCATCCGCACCATGTTTCCTAAAATAATGCTTATCCTGAAGCTCCCCTGGCGCCGGCAAAACCTTAGGATGAATACTTTCCGTCCTGTACGCCATCTTAGCCACTTCCTCAAGAACCACCGCATTATGAACCGCATCCATAGCGTCCTTCCCCCAGGCAAAAGGGCCATGGTTTTTGCAAAGAACAGCCGGTACGGCCATCGGATCTTTTTTCATACGGATAAATTCATTGACTATCAAGCATCCGGTATTTTTTTCATAGGCATCTTCAATTTCTTCCTTCGTAAGGCACCGCAAACAGGGAACCTCCCCATAAATATAATCCGCATGGGTGGTACCATAACAGGGAATGCTTCTACCCGCCTGTGCCCAGCTGGTGGCATAGGAAGAATGGGTATGGACAATTCCGCCTATTTCCGGAAAAGCTTTATAAAGTTCCAAATGTGTGGCCGTATCCGAAGAAGGCTTTAAATCTCCCTCTATCTTATTTCCTTCCAGATCCATCACCACCATATCCTTCGGCGTTAATTTATCATAATCAACACCACTTGGCTTTATCACAAACAGTCCCTTTTCTTTATCAATGCCGCTTACATTTCCCCATGTAAAGGTGACAAGTCCATATTCCGGCAATTTCATATTAGCTTCATAAACCAAACTTTTTAAATCTTCTAACATTTTTCTCCGTTCCTTTCAGGCAGCCGACGTGGAAGCTGCATCTACTATAACGCGTCAACAGCGGCATGTTCGATAGAAAGCCCCTTCATATAACGGGTCATAAACTTCTCAAATCCTTCCACATCCTTTTTATCCGGTTCCATTTTACTACCGGCCTGTCCATTAAAGATCTTATTTTTCAGATAATCTTCCAGACTTTCTTTTTCTTCTCCGCACGACATATAAGCTGCAAGAAGTGCAATTCCCCAGGCTCCCCCTTCTCCTGCAGTTTCCATCACAGAAACAGGCGTATTCATAGCGGCCGCCGCAATTCTTTGTCCAACGCCTTTTGTCTTAAAGAAGCCGCCATGACCAAACATCTCGTCTATCTTAACATCCTCTTCTTTCAGCAGCAAATCAAGACCTGCTTTTAACGCTGCCAGGGACGAATACAAGTGCATCCTCATAAAATTCGCAAGATGAAAGTTATCTTCCGCTTTTCTCACAAACAAAGGAGCGCCTTCTTCAAAACCTGTCACAGGCTCCCCTGAAAAATAATTGTAGGAAATCAGGCCGCCGCAATCTGCGTCTCCCTCAAGAGCTTTGTTATAAAGTACGGAAAACAACTGATTTTTATCTATTTTAGCGCCAATACACTCCGCAAATTCATCAAACAAACCAACCCATGCATTTAAATCGGAGGTACAGTTATTGCAGTGAACCATACCAACCAATGCTCCGTCCGGCGTAGTGACAAGATCAATTTCAGGATAAACCTTTTTCAGCTCTTTTTCCAGTACAATCATAGCAAAAACGGAAGTTCCGGCCGAAACATTTCCTGTTCTCTTTGCCACACTGTTGGTAGCCGCCATTCCGGTACCTGCATCTCCTTCGGGAGGACATAGGGGAAGACCGGCCTGCAAATTTCCGCTTACATCCAATAAAGATGCTCCTTCACCTGTCAGCGTTCCGGCAACTTCTCCTGCCGTCAAGATTTCAGGTAAAATATTCTGCAGTTTCCAGGAAAATCCTTCGCCACTTACCAACTGATCAAACTTGTTTACCATACTCTCATCATAATTACCTGTACTTATGTCTATTGGAAACATACCTGAGGCGTCGCCCACGCCAATTACCTTATTTCCCGTAAGCTTATAATGGACATATCCCGCAAGAGTAGTCATAAAAGCAACATCCTTTACGTGATCTTCTTTCTTTAAAATGGCCTGGTATAAATGAGCGATACTCCATCTTTGAGGAATATTGTATTGAAATTCCTCCGTAAGTTTAGAGGCAGCCTCCTGAGTCATTGTATTTCGCCAGGTTCTAAAAGGAACCAAAAGGTTATCGTCCTTATCAAAAACCAGATACCCATGCATCATAGCGGACACTCCCATGGAACCTATCCTGGTGATTACCGTATCATATTTTTTTTTCACATCCTGAAGTAAATCCTGATAGCACTCCTTAATTCCCTCCCATACATCCTCAAGAGAATAAGTCCATATACCGTTTACATATTGATTCTCCCATTCATAAGCCCCCGACGCCAAAGGAAAGCCCGCCTCGTCAATAAGCACCGCCTTAATTCTGGTGGAACCCAATTCAATTCCAAGAAAGGTTTTACCTTCCTCAATCAATAATTTTTTGTTCATTCCTTTTTCCTCCAATTTTTTATTTACCTTCTTTTCTTTTACAAGATTTTTATCAGCCGAACTTCCGGTTAGAATGAAAGTCCATACATTACTGTACGGACTTTTTTATATCCTTATAATATCCTTATCAAACGGAATCCTCTATCTCTTTATTCACCACCGACCCCGAAACAGCGGCCACAGCATCTTTCAGTTTATCGTCAGGAATATTTGTAAGGTTAATATTTCTGTTTACCTTAGCGTCATATGTACCGGCTTTCACAATCTCAGCCAAATCAATTCCAACCGTATCTTTCATCGTTTCAAAAAGCTTTGTCATAACGCCCGGAACATTGTCGGCCACAGTATTTACTCCATTGCTGTTATCTCCGCCAATAATTGTAATCTTGTCAATCTGGGTAAGAGGCTCCGCAATTTTACCTGCAATTTCAGGCAATACCTGAATCAACATTTCCGCCATAGCGGCATTGTTATACTTCTGGTAAGCAATTGCTTTCTTTTCCATGGCTTCCGCTTCCGCAATACCTTTGGCACGAATAGCCTCCGCTTCCGCTTCGCCCACCATTCTGATTCCTTCCGCCTCTTGTTCCTTTGCAAATCTCTGCGCCTGCGCCGTAGCTTTCATTGCTTCCGCTTCTTTTTCCCGTTCAAACTTATCCGCTTCCGCTTTTTTCATTCTTTCGTACAACTCGGCTTCCGACTGCTGCTGACGGGCAAATTTGTCCGCTTCCGCCTTTTTCTTAATTTCCGCGTCAAGAGACTTTTCTTTTACTTCCGCTTCCTTTTGCTTTAAAATAATCTCTTTTTCCTGCTTTGCAATGGTAGCCTCCTGAGTAGCAATTTCAATCGTCTTTCTTTGCTCCTGCTCCTGAATGCTATAAGCCGCGTCCGCCTCGGCACGTTTTGTGTCCTGCATCTTTTGCAATTCCGCCTTTTGCAGGGCAAGCTCATTATTTTTCTTTGCGATCTCTCGCTCCGCGTTTATTCTCGCATCGTTTGCCTGTTTATCTGCTTCCGCCTTTGCAACCGCTATTTCTTTTTCCGCTTCCGCCTTCGCTATGGCAGCTTTTTTCTTAATTTGCGATATATTATCAATACCCAAATCGTCTATCACGCCGTTGCCGTCCGCAAAATTTTGAACATTAAAGCTCACAATATCAAGACCCATTGCCGCTAAATCAGGCTCCGCATTTTCTTTTACCAGATTGGCAAATTTCTGTCGGTCGCTTACCATTTCTTCCAATCTCATGCGGCCCACAATTTCTCTCATATTGCCTTCAAGAACTTCTCTTGCTATTCCGCCGATATATTGAGTATTCTGGTTTAAGAAATTCTCCGCTGCAAGCGCAAGTTTCTCCTTTTCGCTGCTGATTTTCACATTGACTGCCGCATCTACCTGGATATTAATATAATCCGCCGTTGGAACGGCATTTGATGTTTTTACATCAATGGGAATCAGCTTAAGGCTTAGTTTATCCATTCTTTCAAAATATGGAATCTTTACACTTGATTTTCCTATAATTACCTTTTTTCGCAGGCCGGATATAATATACGCCGTATCCGGCGGAGCCTTCTTATATCCGGTAATTAAAATAATAACCACGAAAATGACAACAATTGTTCCAATAATTGCTCCTACCATACCACCCCTCCTTATTAATAGTATAACCTTACTAAATAGTTACCTTTCTTATTCTTCCTCCTCCTCTTTCGGAAGCGTCACATCTTCGTCAAAAAAATCAGAATCTATCTCTCTGTCAGATACATCCTGCTCAGGGATATCCTCCATAGCGTCATCAATATTTTCAAATTCGTGATCACCGTCGGAAATTTTTTCCCTTACCTTAGCAATCTGTGCAACCGTTACCCCTTCGTCAAGATTAATGAGCTTCACTCCGGAAGTAATACGTCCAAGGGTTGAAACGTCTTCCATAGGTATCTGAATAATGATACCGCCTGTGGTAATCATCATAATTTCGTGATCGTCATTGACTGCCTTAACGCCTACCACATATCCTGTTTTTTCTGTTATTTTGTAACACTTAACGCCTTTTCCTCCACGCTTTTGGACTGTAAATTCATCTAGATAAGTACGTTTACCCATACCGTTGTCAGATACAATAAGAAGGGAATCTCCTTGATGGTCAAGCTGCATGCCTACAATATCGTCGCCGTCTCCAAGGCTCATACCGATAACGCCCATTGAAGCCCTTCCCGTGGCGCGGACATCCGTCTCTTTAAATCTGATACACATTCCATATTTGGTGACAAGGAAAATTTCCGTATCCTTATCCGTAATTTTTACTTCTATTAATTCGTCGTCATCTCTTAAGTTAATAGCCGCCAATCCATTTTTGCGTACATTGCTGTATTCTATAATACTTGTCTTTTTAACAATACCGTTTTTTGTTACCATAAAAAGATTTTTATTTTCTTCATAGTCTTTAACAGGTATAATGGCGCTTATCTTTTCATTTGGATTAAGCTGTAAAATATTTACAATTGCAACGCCTCTTGAGGTTCTGCTTCCTTCCGGTATTTCATAAGCCTTTAATCTGTAAACCCTTCCAAAATTCGTAAAAAACATGACATAATGATGGGTAGTTGTCATAAGAAGATCCGCAATAAAGTCGTCCTCTATTGTCTGCATCCCCTTAATTCCTTTTCCGCCACGATGCTGGGATTTAAAATTATCGATGGTCATGCGTTTGATATATCCCAAATTCGACATGGCAATAATGGTATTTTCATTGGGAACCATGTCTTCCATCGAAATATCAAAGGCATCGTAACCAATTTTACTTTTACGATCGTCTCCGAATTTATCGGAAATTTGTTTGATTTCCGTTCTGATAACGCCTAAAAGCTTCTTTTCATCCGCAAGTATCTCTTTCAGCTCCGCAATTTTAATCAAAAGTTCCTGATGTTCATTTTCGAGCTTTTCCCTTTCCAAACCTGTCAAAGCCCGAAGTCTCATATCCACAATAGCCTGTGACTGAACGTCCGTTAAACCAAATCTTTCCATCAGGCTTTCCTTGGCAATCTGCGTACTGCGGCTTCCTCTTATAATTCTAATTACTTCATCAATATTATCTAGGGCTATCAATAATCCCTGCAAAATATGATCTCTTTCCTCCGCTTTATTTAAATCATATTTTGTTCTTCTGGTAACTACCTCTTCCTGGTGAGATATGTAAGCCCTGAGCATATCAAGAATGTTTAAAACCTTAGGCTCATTATTAACCAAAGCCAGCATAATAATGCCAAAGGTATCCTGCATTTGCGTGTGTTTAAACAAATGATTCAAGATAATATTAGCGCTTGCATCACGGCGAAGCTCTATAACAATACGCATACCTTCCCTGTCAGATTCATCCCTAAGGTCGGTAATTCCATCAATTTTTTTTAACTTTACAAGCTCGGCAATTTTTTGAATCAAATTGGCCTTATTTACCATGTAAGGAAGCTCTGTTACAATAATTCTCGATTTGCCGTTTGGCATAGTCTCAATATCGGTAACAGCGCGGACTCTTACCTTTCCACGGCCTGTTCTGTATGCTTCCTCACTTCCTCTGGTACCTAAAATGATACCTCCTGTTGGAAAATCAGGCGCTTTTACTATAGAAAGCACCTCTTCTATTTCCGTATCCCTGTCGTCAACAATTCTGTTATCAATAATTTTGATGATAGCTTCAACCACTTCCTTCAAATTATGAGGAGGGATATTGGTAGCCATACCAACCGCAATACCTGTAGTGCCATTCACCAAAAGATTGGGATAACGGCTGGGAAGAACGGAAGGCTCCTTTTCCGTCTCATCAAAGTTAGGAACAAAATCCACCGTATCCTTATTGATATCGGCAAGCAGTTCCATGGAAATTTTACTTAACCTTGCTTCCGTATAACGCATAGCGGCGGCGCCGTCGCCATCTACGGAACCAAAATTTCCATGCCCGTCAACCAGTGGATAACGAAATGACCATGGCTGTGCCATATTAACCAGAGCACCATATATGGAACTGTCGCCATGAGGATGATACTTACCCATTGTATCGCCGACAATACGCGCGCTTTTTCTGTGGGGTTTGTCGGGTCCGTTATTCAGTTCAATCATGGAATAAAGAACTCTTCTCTGTACAGGCTTCAAACCATCCCTTACATCCGGAAGCGCTCTTGAAGCAATAACACTCATAGCATAATCAATGTAGGACGTTTCCATGGTTTTCTTTAAATCCACATCATGAATTTTATCTATCTCATGGGTTTTATCAAAAATATTATCTTCCACTTTTTCCTCCATTTAAAAGCGTTTACAAGAAACTTAAATATCCAGATTTTTAACAAATCTGGCATTTTCTTCTATAAATTCACGTCTTGGTTCTACCTTATCACCCATTAAAGTTGTAAAGGTAAGATCTATTTCAGATTCTGCCTCTTCATTCATGGTAACGCGCAGAAGAATTCTTTTTGCAGGATCCATCGTCGTATCCCATAATTGCTCAGGATCCATCTCTCCAAGACCTTTATAACGCTGAATCTTATTGTTTTGATCCCGCCCTACTTCGGAAAGAATCCTATCCAATTCTTCATCGCTGTAGGCATACCATACATTCTTATTTTTTTCCAGCTTATAAAGAGGAGGCTGCGCCAAATATACATATCCCTGTTTAATGAGCTCCGGCATAAACCGGTATAAAAATGTGAGAAGTAATGTTGCAATATGCGCTCCGTCCACATCCGCATCCGTCATAATAATAATTTTATGATACCTTAATTTTGAAATATCAAAATCCTCATGAATACCGGTTCCAAAAGCGGTGATCATTGCTTTGATTTCAGCATTTCCATATATTTTATCAAGCCTTGCCTTTTCCACATTCAAAATCTTACCGCGCAGAGGAAGAATTGCCTGGGTTGCACGGCTTCTTGCCGTCTTTGCGCTTCCGCCGGCGGAGTCTCCCTCCACAATATAAATCTCGCAATTTTCCGGGTTCTTATCGGAACAATCCGCCAATTTTCCGGGAAGAGCGGCGCTTTCAAGGGCAGTTTTCCTTCTTGTCAAGTCTCTTGCCTTTCTGGCCGCATCCCTTGCACGCTGGGCAAGAATTGACTTTTCACATATTAATTTTGCCACGGCAGGATTTTGTTCCAGAAAATAAGTAAGTTGTTCGCTTACAATATTATCTACCGCATTCCTAGCCTCCGAATTTCCAAGTTTTTGTTTGGTCTGTCCTTCAAACTGGGGATCTTCTACTTTTATACTGACAATTGCCGTCAATCCTTCTCTTATATCTTCACCTGTAAGGTTAGGCTCGTTTTCTTTTAATAATTTATTGTTTCTTGCATAATCATTAAAGGTTTTAGTAAGTGCATTACGAAAACCAACTAAATGAGTGCCTCCCTCAGGGGTATTAATATTATTTACAAAGCTATAAGAGCTTTCCGTATAAGAATCATTATGCTGCATGGCAACTTCCACATAAACGTTATTCTTGCTGCCCTCAAAATACATAATATTATCATACAAAGGAGTTTTACTTTTGTTTAAATAAGTTACAAATTCCTTTATACCACCTTCATAATGGAATTTTCTCTCAACAGGCGCTTTTCCTTCTTCCACTCTTTCATCTCTTAAAATAATAAGGAGACCTTTGGTGAGAAAGGCCATTTCCCGAAGTCTTTGCTTTAAAATATCAAATTCAAATTCCGTTGTTTCCTGAAAAATCGTAGCATCAGGTTTAAAGGAAACCTTTGTTCCCGTTTTTTCTCTTTCACATTCACCAATTACTTCCAGGGAATAACATACATGCCCTCTTTCATATCTTTGCTTATAAACCTTCCCATCCAAATAAATTTCAACTTCAAGCCAATCGGACAAAGCGTTTACTACGGAAGCACCTACCCCATGTAAACCGCCGGAAACCTTATATCCTCCTCCTCCAAATTTGCCACCCGCATGAAGTACGGTAAAAACAACTTCCACTGCAGGAAGTCCCGCTTTATGATTAATTCCAACAGGTATACCCCTTCCATTATCGGTTACAGTGACAGAGTTATCCTCATTAATTGTAACTGTAATGGTGTCGCAATACCCTGCAAGAGCTTCATCAACAGAATTATCCACTATTTCATATACAAGATGATGAAGACCTCTGCCGGACGTGGAACCAATATACATACCAGGCCTTTTTCTAACTGCTTCAAGTCCCTCCAATATCTGAATCTGATCTGCACCGTAATCGTTATTCATATAAAATCCATGTCCTTTCCATCAAATCAAAAAATATCTATTATCCTCTACCTTGTCGTTTACGACATTACTTCCACACTACCTCCGGTAACTTTTAATATTTTATTTATTTTAAACCTGTTATTCACAAATTCATCCAAACCCGTACAGGTGATAATTGTTTGTATATCGCCTATACTGTTTAAAAGATAATTTTGCCTGTTACTATCCAATTCGGAAAGAACATCGTCTAAAAGAAGAACAGGCGAATCTCTTTTCATTTTTTTTACCAACTCTATTTCTGACAACTTTAAGGACAAAGCAGCCGTCCTTTGTTGTCCCTGTGAACCAAATTTGCGTATATCAATTCCATTCACAATAAAGGAAAAGTCGTCTCTGTGAGGTCCGGTGGATGTTATCTTTGCATGTACATCCTTCTCCTGATTTTCTTTCATTTTCCTTTCAAAATTTTCTATTTCAACATCAGGTTCATATTTGATAACCAAATTTTCTTTTCCGCCGGATAATTTACTATGTATATCAGATATAATTTCACAAAGCTGCTTTGAAAAAAGCTCTCTTCTTTCAATAATTTTACTTCCAAAAGAGATAAGCTGTGAATCCCATATATTTAAGGTTTCTTTCAGGCTTGGATTAAAATACATATCTTTTAAAAGCTTGTTTCTCTGACTAATAATTTTATTATAATGATTGAGATTATAAAGATAAAAGCTGTCTAACTGACAAAGCTCCATATCTGCAAATCTTCTTCTTTCCGCCGGTCCATTTTTTATAATCGAAAGATCTTCCGGTGAAAAAAATACTACATTTAAAAGACCAAGCAGCTCCGCAGCCTTTTTTATTTTTTGCCCGTCTATCGCTATTCCCTTTGATTTGCTTTTGCGAAGATGCATATCTACCCTGTACTCCACAGCCTCTTTTAAAAGACAGGTTCTGATATGAGCTTCTTCCTTATCAAAATTTATAATTTCCTTATCCTTACTTCCTTTATGGGACTTTGTTGTAGACGAAACATAAATCGCTTCCAGAATATTTGTCTTGCCCTGGGCGTTATCCCCATAAAGTATATTGGTTCCTTCATCAAAGCTTATATTTAATGTTTCATAATTTCTGAAATCAGCCAGTTCAAGAGATTTAATAATCATCTTAAGTTTTCAACCTTCCAGCCTTTCTGTAAAGATAAATCAATCTGCAATCTTAATCTGGTTTCCTTCAAATTCTACAACATCTCCCTTATATAATTTTTTTCCTCTTCTGGTTTCCACTTCTCCGTTTACCTTAACCAAACCATCCTGAATAGCAAATTTAGCGTCCACACCTGATTGAACCAAATTAGCTGCCTTGAGCGCCTGCCCTAATTTTATATAATCGTCTTTTAAATTTATTATTTCCATTTTTTTCCTCTTTAATCAAATCTCTACAGATGGTATTTTTAATTTACCGTAGTAAAATTAACGGGAAGTATCAGGTAAATATAACTTTCAGCAGCATCCTTTATAAAACAAGGCGCTTTAGGATTTACCAGATAAACATTAATTTGTTCATCTTCTATTACACGCAAGGCGTCTATCATAAATTTAGGATTAAAACCAATCATCAAATCCTTTCCTTGTTTTGTAATATCAATTTCTTCATTCATACTTCCTATGGTAGAATTAATTTTAAGCTCCAATACGCCATCCGTAATATTTATGATGATAGGTTTCTTATCCCCTTCTTTTACAAGAAGGGTAGCCCTGTCAATACATTCTAACAATTCCTTTTTATTAATGGTCACCTTTGTCTCATAATCGCTGGAGAGCATCTGTTCAATTCTAAAATATTCTCCCTCAATCAATCTGGATACTACCGTAGTCTTATCAAATTCAAATACAATATGCTTTCCTGTAAAGAAAATAGATACATCCTTATCTGCATCTCCGGAAAGAATTTTACTGATTTCATTCAACGTTTTCCCCGGAACCACTACTTTTTTGGAAGGATAGCTATTTTTTAATCCTATCTTACGAATTGAAATCCTATGGCCGTCAAGAGAAACAACTTTTAAAGTGTCCCCGTTTATATCGAACAATTCTCCTGTCATCAATTTGTTATTGTCATTGTCTGAAATTGAAAAAATAGTTTGTCTTACCACTTCCTTTAAGGTAAACTGGGACAGTACAATGTGATCTATTTTTTCAATGGAGGGAAGATACGAAAAATCTTCTCCTGATTTTCCTATAATTGTGAACTTTGCCTTTTCACATACAATATTTGTTTTAAAGGATTTATCCGTTTCAAGGATTACCTGATTGTCAGGAAGCTTTCTTACAATATCAAGGAAAATTTTTGCATCAAGGGCTATTTGACCTTTTTCAACAATATCTCCTTCTATTATTGTTTCAATACCAAGTTCCATGTCATTGGCAATTAATTTAATATTTCTTCCTGTGGCATCTATTAAAATACATTCAAGAATAGACATTGTAGTTTTATTAGGAACAGCTTTTGAAACAATCTGTACTCCGTTTAACAGGTTTGATTTACTGCAAATTAATTTCATTTAATTATGACTTCCTTTCTTATTTAAAATAATCCACAAGGATAACATTAGCAAAAAATACGAAATCTAATATGAAAAAATATTTTCAGTGCCCTATTAATATATAATGAATTTAGTAATAATATTTAATAAGGGGTGTTAATTTGTGTATAACTCTTTTATTATACTATTTTTCAATGAAAAATGAAATGTAAAACATGTGGATAAAACAAATTTTAAAAATTTTCTTTGGGAATAACCTTTTTATTATCCTCAATATAGCTTAAAAGGTTCATGTTTAATCAGAATTTATTTTTTTTCGAATGATTTCTATTCTGTTTTTAAGCTCTGCATTTGTTTTAATATCCTCCGTTATTTTTTCAATACCGTGGATAACTGTAGTGTGGTCCTTTTTTCCAAGGGCTTTGCCAATACTTTGTAAAGATTCCTCTGTTAAATGTCTACATAAATACATACAAATCTGCCTTGGCTGCACAAATTCTGAATTTCTCTTTCTTGACACAATATCCTCGGGTGAAATACTAAAGTGCTCGGCTACTATATCTATAATAAGCTTTGGGGTAACTTGTCTGGTTGCATTGGAGGATATAATATCTTTTAAAGCTTCCTGTACATTTTCTAAAGTGATGTCAAGTTTATTGAGTCTTGCAAAGGCAATCACTTTATTATAAGCGCCTTCTAATTCCCTGATATTTGATTTAATATTTGTTGCAATATATTGAAATACTTCTTCTTTTATCTCTTTATTATAATTTTCCGCATTTTTTTTCAAAATAGCATAACGGGTTTCATAATCAGGAGGCTGTATATCTGCAATAAGGCCCCATTCAAAGCGTGAACGAAATCTTTCTTCCAAGGTTTCCATTTCTTTTGGCGGTTTATCAGATGAAAGAATAATTTGTTTACCTGCGGAATGAAGTACATTAAAGGTATGAAAAAATTCTTCCTGTGTACTTTCCTTACCTATGATAAATTGTACGTCGTCAATCAAAAGAACATCTACAGTTCTGTATTTTTCCCTGAGCCTGTTCATTTTTGCAGCGTTACCGCTTCGGATAGATTCAATTACTTCATTTGTAAATTGCTCTGAGGTAACATAAAGCACTTTCATATCAGGATTTTGATCCAGTATAAAGTGGCCAATTGAGTGCATCAGGTGAGTTTTGCCAAGGCCGGCTCCTCCGTATAAGTAAAGAGGATTGTATGCTTCGCCGGGAGATTCTGCTACGGCCAGGGAAGCAGAATGGGCAAATTTATTGTTTCCTCCTACAACAAAAGTGTCAAATCTATATTTTGAATTTAGGTTGGCATTTATGTAATTGATGTTATATACTGCTTTGGAGGAGGCTGCTTCTTTTTCCGCATCTTTTTCAAGGATGAAAGAAATATCGTAAGTGTGATCCATCATTTCAGATATTGTTACTTGAAAATAGCTTTTATACTTAGAAGAAATATATTTAAGGGCATGGGCCTGATCAGAAGGAATCATGATTGTCACAATGTCATCTTTTTCACTGTAAAAGTTTAAAGGCTTTACCCATGTATTGTAGGAAATATCTGACAAATCATATTCTGTTCTAAGAGTTTCTTTAATTATATCCCATTTTTCTTTAATTAAGTCCATTAGATACCCCCATATAATAAGTAAAAACTACTCAATTTTATCTTAATATAAATAGGATGAAATTTCAAACTATTTTTAGTTTACATAATTTATAAGGGATTTTGTATTGTTTGTGAATAACTTAAAAAAAGAAATCAACAATTTACACACTTAAATATATAGAAAAAGAATGGTTTTATTTGAATATTCATTGAAGTAATGTTGAAAAAAATTGAGTTATCCACAACTTATCCACATTTTGTGGATATAATTATGTTAATTTATAGAGTTGTTTTTTACTACATGTAGTGCTTTTTAAAAGTAAGCAATAACAATATGTTGTTGTAGTAAATATAACGATTTTTTTGCTTATTTTTTTGGTATTTTTTCTTTTAGTTTTTTCTTTTTTGACTTGACGTAAATATTTTAATCTTATATAATTTTAATGATATTTTCCAAAGAAGGGCTTTTTTGCAGTAAATCTAAATATTTGTTTACCTTATTATATATTAAGGTTTCGTAAAGGAGGTGTTTTGAATATGAAAATGACTTATCAGCCTAAAAAAAGACAGAGATCGAAGGTTCATGGTTTTAGAGCCAGGATGAAAAGTGCTGGCGGAAGAAAAGTTTTAGCAGCCAGAAGAGCAAAAGGAAGAAAAAGATTATCAGCATAGGCCGCGTTATGTGGCCTTTTTTTCTATAGTTTTCCATAGAAAATATAATGAAAACAAAAGTTGTATTTGAAAAATTGGAAGATTACAATGAGTTATATTTTTTCAGAATCTTTAAAAAAGAATATGGATTTCCAGCATGTTTACAGAGTAGGCAAATCTTATGCCAACAAATATTTAGTAATGTATATTTTGGAAAATAATATGGATAAAAACAGGCTTGGGATAAGTGTAAGTAAAAAAGTAGGAAACAGCGTAGTAAGGCATAAAATTACAAGATTGATAAGAGAAAGTTACAGACTACATGAAAATATATTTAATAGTGGTTTAGATATAGTAGTCATAGCCAGAAACAACGCTTCTTCTGTGTCTTATTGGGAGATTGAAAGCGCTTTATTACATCTTGCAAAGCTTCATCATATTTTAAAAATTTATTTTTATGAATAAGTTGATTGTTAAGTGAAACAGTATCTTATTTTGAATTATAATAAAGGATGATGAAGAAATCAGAAAATAACATGAAAAAATTATTGATTTTATTGATTATATTTTACAGGAAATATATTTCTCCAATGAAGCATACCAAGTGTCCGTATTTTCCCACCTGTTCGGAGTATGGGCTTGAGGCCATAGAAAGATATGGAGCTTTAAAGGGAAGTATTTTAGCTGTTTGGAGAATTTTAAGATGTAACCCTTTTTCAAAAGGGGGATATGATCCTGTACCATAAGATTGATAGAATTAACAACAGGAGGAAATAAATTGACAGGAATTATTTTGACCCAGTATGATGGTATGATAATCGGTCCTATTGCCAAGATTCTTGGTTATCTTATGGAAGGAATTTTTTCGCTGTTGGATTTGATCGGAATTCCAAACGTAGGGCTTTCCATTATTTTATTTACGATTGTTATATATTTGTTAATGATGCCTCTTACGATTAAGCAGCAAAAGTTTTCTAAGCTATCTGCAAAGATGAATCCGGAGCTTCAGGCAATCCAGGCAAAATATAAGAATAAAAAAGATAATGATTCCATGATGGCAATGAATGCGGAAACGCAAGCCGTATATGCAAAATATGGCGTGTCTCCCAGCGGTAGTTGTGTGCAGCTTTTGATTCAAATGCCTATTTTGTTTGCGCTTTATCGTGTAATTTATTCTATGCCTGCCTATGTTACAAAAATAGGCGAAACTTTCAGAGTATTATCTGAAAAAATTATTTCATTGGATAAGGGCGAATTTTTACAAAGTTCCGAACTGACCAGTGTTGTAAGTGCAATCAGAATGTATGGAAATAATATTGAAAAGAACCTTTCAAATGGTATTATTGACGTACTGAATAAGTTGTCCACATCTGACATGAATGTTATTTCGGAACATTATAACTTATCGCAGCTTACTTATGACGGGGAACTTATTTTAAGCAGCGATACAACGCGCGGCCTGATTGATACTTATAATAATTTTCTTGGTATCAACATAGGAAATTCTCCTTCTTATATGGTTAGCCAGGGATGGAATTCTCCTGACGGTATTCAGTGGCTATTAATTATTGCGGCGCTTATTATTCCCGTTTTGTCAGCGGTTACTCAGTGGATAAATACAAAGTTAATGCCTCAGGCCGATACCTCTAATCAAAGTGATCAGCAAAATTCCATGGCTCAGTCAATGAAAATGATGAATACCATGATGCCGCTTATGTCAGCGTTTTTTTGTTTTACGCTTCCTGCAGGTATGGGACTTTACTGGATTGCAGGTTCGGTGGTGAGAAGTATTCAACAGGTAGTAATTAATAAGCATATTGACAAGATGGATATTGATGAGCTTATTAAGAAAAATGAGGACAAGAGAATTAAGAAGCTTGAAAAAGCGGGAATTGATCCTAAGTCGTTAAATAAAAACGCTACTTTAAGTACAAAAAATGTGAATCCTTACAGAAATTCTTCTTCCATGTCATCAAAGGCAAAAGTGAATCCTATGACTCAGGAGGAAAAGGATGAAGCAATGAGAAAATCTACCGAATATTATAATAAGAACGCAAAACCCGGGAGTCTTGCTTCTAAAGCCAATATGGTAAAACAGTATAATGAAAAAAATAATAAATAGGGGGAAATTATTTTGGAATACGTTGAAATTTCAGCTAAAACAGTAAATGATGCAATTACGGAAGCTTGTCAAAGATTTGTAGTAACAAGTGATAAATTGGATTATATTGTAGTGGAAGAGGGTTCAGCAGGTTTTCTTGGTATTGGTTCTAAACCGGCTGTTATTAAAGCAAGGGCAAAATGTACCGCACAGGATAAGGCAAAGGACTTTTTAAAGGAAGTCTTTCATGCCATGAATATGACAGTTGTTGTTGATGTAAAATATGATGAAGTGAATAATAATATGAACATAGATTTGAGCGGAGATGAAATGGGTGTTCTCATTGGAAAAAGAGGACAAACTCTTGATTCTCTTCAATATCTTGTATCATTGGTGGTAAATAAGGATTCGGAAGATTATATCAGAGTTAAAGTTGATACGGAAGATTATAGAAGAAGAAGAAAAGAAACTCTCGAAAATCTTGCAAAGAATATTGCATATAAAGTAAAAAGAACAAAACGATCTGTTTCATTAGAACCTATGAATCCTTATGAGAGAAGGATTATACATTCCGCGTTACAAAATGATAAATATGTAACAACACATAGTGAGGGTGAAGAACCTTTTAGGAGAGTGGTTGTTACATTAAAAAGATAGTAATAAACGTCGTCACGTTTTGTGAGTCAGTTTATGGTACTAAAAAATGCTGGAGAATTTATCCTCCGGCATTTTTTATAAATATTTTGTATTAAATTAAAAAGTAAGTTTAAAAAATTTTTTGGATATTCTGCAGTTTGGAGGATTAAATGAACACAGATACAATTGCTGCTATTGCGACTGCTATCGGTAGCGCAGGTATAGGTATTATAAGAGTAAGTGGTGAAAAATCTATTGATATAGTTGATTTAATATATAGAAATAACAAAAATGAAAGAACACTAAAAAATTTTAAAAGCCATACGATTCATTATGGTTTTCTTTATGATGAAAATGAAATAATAGACGAAGTATTGGTTTCTATCATGAAGAAACCTAATAGCTTTACCGTAGAGGATACTGTTGAAATTAATTGCCATGGCGGCATTGTGGTATTAAATCGTATTTTAGAAATAATTATCAAAAATGGAGCAAGATTAGCGGAGCCCGGAGAATTTACAAAGCGTGCTTTTTTAAATGGAAGAATCGACTTATCAAGGGCAGAAGCTGTTATGGATATTATTTCCTCTAAAAATGAAATGGCACTTAAAAATTCCGTAAAGCATTTAAGAGGAGATATTTATGAGAAAATAAAAAATTTAAGAGAGGATATTATTTTTGAAATTGCATTTATTGAATCTTCATTAGATGACCCTGAGAACATAAGTCTTGATGGTTATACAAATAAATTGTATATTAAAATTGAAAATTTAATTCATGAAGTTAATAAATTATTATTGAGCGCTGAAAATGGTAAAATAATGAAAGAAGGCATTAAAACTGTTATTGTTGGAAAACCAAATGCAGGAAAGTCTTCTTTATTAAATTTATTGGTTGGAGAGGAAAAAGCAATCGTAACAGATATTGCTGGTACGACCAGGGATATACTGGAAGAAAATATAAATATAGGAGGCATAACGCTACAAATAATAGATACCGCCGGTATTCATTTTACGGAAGACGTTATTGAAAAAATAGGTGTTGAGAAAGCAAAAAAGTATATGAAGGATGCAGATTTAATCATTTATGTAATTGATTCATCTGTACCTTTAGATGAAAATGATTTTGAAATTATGAAATTAATAGAAAATAGGAAGTCTATTATTTTATTTAATAAATCTGATTTAGATGCAAGTGTATCTTCTAAAAATATAATGGATAAAATCAAAAATGATGTAATTATAATCAAAACTTCAACAAAAGAAAAAACAGGAATAGATAATTTAGAAGCAGCTATAAAAAAATTATTTTTTAAAGGTGAAATAGTTTTTGATGATGAAGTTGTCATAACAAATTTAAGGCATAAAGAAGCGTTAAAAGATACACTTTTTAGTTTAAAGCAGGTTAAAAAAAGCATAGAGAATGAAATGCCTGAAGATTTCTTTTCAATTGATTTGATGAGTGCTTACGCCAGTCTCGGAAAGATTATAGGAGAAGAAGTCGAAGAAGATCTTGTAAATGAAATTTTTTCTAAATTTTGTATGGGTAAATAGATTGATCATCAAATTAGATTTTAATAATATTAATTACAAATTTTTTGTATGCCAAAATTTGAGGGTTACTATAAGGGTAATATTAAAAATTTTCAGATTGAGAAGGGAGCATGTTTGTTAATATGGAAATAAGGGAGAGAGTTGATGTTTGTGTAGTAGGTGCCGGGCATGCGGGATGTGAAGCAGCTTTATCTTGTGCCAGACTTGGTCTTGAAACTGTCATATTTACTGTAAGTGTAGATAGTATTGCTCTAATGCCATGTAATCCCAATATAGGAGGATCTTCAAAAGGTCATTTGGTGCGTGAATTGGATGCGCTTGGCGGTGAGATGGGTAAAAATATAGATAAAACGTTTATTCAATCAAAAATGTTGAATATATCGAAAGGCCCTGCAGTTCATTCCCTTCGTGCCCAGGCAGATAAAGCAGAATATAGTCGTGCTATGAGAAAAGTTCTTGAAAATCAGGATCACCTTACAATTAAGCAGGTTGAGGTTTGTGAATTATTATGGGAATCTATAAATGATCCTAACGAGAGGGCAACAAAAAGGATAGTTGGTTTAAAAACTTTTACTGACGCAATATATGAATGTAAAGCGGTTGTTTTATGTACGGGTACTTATTTAAAATCAAGATGTTTGTGTGGAGAATCAATAGATTATACAGGTCCTAATGGTCTTAAGGCAGCAAATTATTTGTCAGATTCTTTGGCCTCGATGGGAATAGAATTGCGTAGGTTTAAAACAGGAACTCCGGCAAGAATGGATAAAAGAAGTATTGATTTTTCAAAGATGGAGGAACAATTTGGAGATGAAAAGGTTATTCCTTTTTCTTTTTCTACTGATCCGGAAAGTGTGCAGATTGATCAGATATCATGTTATCTGACATATACAAATGAGACTACACATGATATTATCAGAAATAACCTTGATCGTTCTCCTTTATATGCCGGTATAATAGAAGGAACCGGACCGAGATATTGTCCATCTATTGAAGACAAGGTGGTAAAATTTTCCGATAAGAAAAGACATCAGGTATTTATTGAACCGGAAGGTTTACATACAAATGAAATGTATGTTGGAGGCATGTCTTCTTCTTTACCGGAAGATGTCCAGCTAGCTATGTATCGTACTGTTCCTGGTTTAGAAAATTGTAAAATAGTGAGAAATGCATATGCAATAGAGTATGATTGTATCAATCCAAATCAACTTTATCCTACTTTAAATTTTAAAGATGTGAAAGGTCTTTATAGCGGAGGACAGTTAAATGGAAGCAGCGGTTACGAAGAGGCAGCGGCTCAGGGATTGATAGCCGGAATAAATGCGGCACAATTTATATTAGGAAAAGAAGAATTTGTAATTGACAGATCAGAAGCATACATAGGAGTACTAATTGATGATTTAGTTACAAAAGATAATTTTGAACCTTATAGAATGATGACTTCACGTGCAGAATATCGTCTCTTGCTTAGGCAGGATAATGCAGATTTAAGACTCCGTGAAAAAGGTTATAAAATTGGATTAATAACAGAAGAACAGTATAATAATGTAATTTGTAAAAAAAGTTTGATAGAAAATGAAATAAATCGTCTTAAAAATATAAAAATTGGTGCATCAGAAGGTAATCAAAAATTTTTAGAAAAATATAAAAGTTCTTCTTTAAAAACAGGAGTCAGTCTTGCAGAATTGTTATGCAGACCAGAGCTAAATTATCATATATTAGGAGAAATTGATTTTGATAGAAAAAAACTTCCGGAAGATATCATAGAACAGGTAGAAATAGAAATTAAATATGAGGGATATATTGAAAGACAATTTCGTCAAGTTGAGCAGTTTAAAAAAATGGAAAATAAAAGAATACCTTTTGATTTAAATTATGATAATGTTCCAAGTCTTCGACTTGAGGCAAGACAGAAATTAAAAGCTTTTCATCCTATATCCGTAGGACAGGCATCTCGTATTTCCGGAGTATCACCTGCTGATATTTCCGTACTTTTGGTTTATATGGAGCAACATAAAATGACAAATAAACAGGGGTAATATGTAATAATATGAATGATTTACTTATAAAAAATTTTGAGGCTGATTTAAAAGAATTCAATATTATATTAAATGAAAAGCAATTAGGACAATTTATAAGATATTATGAATTACTAGTAGAATGGAATTCTTTTATGAACCTTACTTCAATAGTACAGTTTGAGGATGTTTTAAAAAAACATTTTTTGGATAGTGTTTCTATTGTAAAGGCAATACCTGATTTATATAATTCTTCGATTAAATTAATTGATATAGGTACCGGGGCAGGTTTTCCTGGTATACCTATAAAAATTGTTTTTTCTGATTTAAAAATTACACTTCTTGATTCATTGAATAAAAGAGTCAAATTTTTAAATAAAGTTATAAATGATTTAAAACTTGAAAATATTAATGCTATTCACGGGAGAGCCGAAGACTATGCCAGGTTAGATGAATATCGTGAGTCTTTTGATTTGTGTGTATCCAGGGCTGTTTCAAATTTATCTACTTTATCTGAATATTGTTTACCTTTTGTAAAAAGGAGTGGTTATTTTGTTTCTTATAAATCAGATAAAATAATAGAGGAATATGATAGTGCAAAGAAAGCCATAAATATACTTGGAGGTAGTTATGAACAACAAGTTGAATTTAAATTACCAAATTCAGATATATATAGAAATCTACTGATAATAAAAAAAGAAAATAATACTCCTAAAAAATATCCGAGAAAAGCCGGTTTGCCTGTAAAAAAACCTATTTTGTAGAAATAATTGCTGAAAGACATAAAAATGAGGAGACAGAAATGATAAAAGCAATGATAGTAGACGATCATATAATGGTAAGAGAAAGTATGAAATATTTATTAGAAAATGATGGGAGTGTTAAAGTAATAGAAGAAGCAAATGATGGAATTGATTGTTTGAAAAAATTAAAAAATATTAATCCTGACATATTGTTATTAGATATTAATATGCCTAATATGAATGGAATTGATGTTTTAAAAAAAATAAAAAATGAAAGAAAACTTATCAAAATATTACTGTTTACAGCTCATGAAGAAAATGAATTTTTAATACAAGCATATAAAATAGGTGCCGATGGTTATATATTAAAAAAATCAAGTTTTAAAGAATTAAAATTAGCAATTAAAGAAATTATGAATGGAAATGTATATATACAGCCTGATTTAATTTCAATTTTAAACTCTAAAGAAATAGATGATAAAAATGAAGATATTAATAAGATTAAATTATTAACAAAAAGAGAAATGGAAATTCTTCAACAAGTTGCCAGTGGAATGTTTAATAAAGAAATAGCTATTAATTTGAACATTAGTGAAAGAACAGTAAAAAATCATATTTCTAATATATTTAAAAAAATAGAAGTTTCAGATAGAACACAGGCCGCTGTATTTGCTATTAGAAATAATATAGTAAAAGTTTTTTAATCAATTGTTTCACGTGAAACATTATGTAATTTTTAAATTAAAACACAAGATAATGTTTCACGTGAAACAATTAGCCCTAAATCTAGTAAACATTTCGTGAAACATCCCTTAATATTCCAAAAATAAAATGTGAAACATTAATTAAATAAATTTGTAGTTTATTTATAATATACTCTGTCAAAAGTATTTTATTTTATATAAAAATTTTATGGAATATAAATATAAGAAGTGATATAATCATTTACGAGACTTTGAGAGAAAATTATTTTATATAAGTTAGCATGAAAGGATAAAATATGGGAAAAGTTATTGCTATTGCAAATCAAAAAGGAGGAGTAGGAAAAACTACTACTTCTATTAATTTATCAGCTGCATTAGCGGCAAAGAAAAAAAATGTTTTAGTAATAGATACAGATCCACAAGGAAATACAACAAGTGGATTTGGTGTAGAAAAAAATGAGTTAGAAAATACAATTTATGAATTGATGTTAGGAGAATGTTCGATAAAGGAATGTATTTTAAATGATGTAATTCCTGGGATTTCAATTATACCTTCAAATGTAAATCTTGCAGCAGCAGAGATAGAATTAATTGGAGTAGATCGTAAAGAATTTATTTTAAAACGTGAAATTGAATGGATAAAAGAAAGTTACGATTATATTATGATAGATTGTCCTCCTTCATTAAATATGTTGACTATAAATTCTATGACAACTGCAGATTCCGTATTAGTTCCTATACAATGTGAATATTATGCACTGGAAGGTTTGAGCCAATTAATACATACAATTAATCTTGTAAAAGAACGTTTAAATCCGGATTTAGATATAGAAGGCGTAGTATTTACTATGTATGATTCAAGAACAAATCTTTCCATGCAGGTAGTGGAAAATGTGAAGGATCATTTAAATCAAAAAATATTCCATACAGTGATTCCAAGAAATATAAGACTTGCAGAAGCACCCAGTTATGGTATGCCTATAAATTTATATGATGTAAAATCGGCAGGCGCAGAAGCTTATCTATCGTTAGCAGATGAAATTATAGAAGGAAAGGAAGATTAATAATGGCGGCAAGGGGATTGGGCAAGGGATTAGATGCATTAATTCCAAGTGGAGTTGCTGAAAAATCAGCAAAATATGGGACTAAATCAAATCAAGAAATAGATGAAAAAAGTAATAGCGAAACAATAGTTAAGATTACTATGGTAGAACCTAATAGAGATCAACCACGAAAAAATTTTGATGAAGATTCTCTTGAAGAACTAGCTGAATCTATTAAACAGTTTGGATTATTGCAACCAATTATCGTTCAGGACAGAAAAACTTATTATGAAATTATCGCAGGTGAAAGAAGATGGAGAGCAGCTAAAAAAGCTGGTTTAAAAGAAGTTCCCGTTATTATAAAGAATTTAACTGATCAGGAAATTGTTGAGATATCTCTGATTGAAAATATTCAAAGAGAAAATTTAAATCCAATAGAAGAAGCTCAAGCATATAAACGTCTTTTAACAGAATTTAATTTAAAGCAAGATGAAGTAGCTGAGAGAGTAGCTAAAAGTCGTACGGCAGTTACTAATTCTATGAGATTGCTTAAATTATGCGATAATGTCCAGCAAATGATTATTGATGATATGATTTCAACCGGACATGCCAGGGCGCTTATTACCATAGATGATCCTGAACAACAATATGCTATTGCACAACAAATTTTTGACGAAAAGCTCAGTGTACGTGACGTAGAAAAGCTGGTGAAAAATTTAAATAAACCGGTAAAACCTAAAAAACTTGTTTCTACTGATAATAGTCTTGAAGCAATTTACCAGAATATAGAAGAAAATTTAAAACAAAAGCTTAGTACAAAGGTATCTATTTCACCAAAAGGAAATGGGGCGGGAAAAATAGAAATAGAATTTTATAGCCATGATGATCTAGAAAAAATTATGGATTTACTATCAAAATAATATAAAAAGATACAAGGTAGATAAAGTCAATAAGTTTATGTCAATACTCAATTCTATTGAATTTTGGCAGCAAAGGAGATTGAAATGAACAACTATTTTTTTACCAGTATCGGATTAGAATATATTGATATTGGTATTGTATTAACAATTATGGCAAGTGTTATATTAATTCTTTTTATTTTATGCATAACTAATATGTGTATTATATCTAAATTAAAAAAAACATATAAAAAGTTTATGCTTGGAAAAAATGCTAATAGTCTTGAAAATGATATAATTGCATTATTTGAAGATAATAAATTTATCAAAAGTTCTATAGAAAAAAATAAAAAAGATATCAAAACACTATATCATAAATTTGAATCATCTTTCCAAAAGATAGGTATAATAAAATATGATGCTTTCAGTCAAATAGGAGGAAAATTAAGTTTTTGCCTTGCATTATTGGATGAAAATAATAATGGCTTTATATTAAATTCGGTTCATAGTACAGATGGATGTTATTCTTATACAAAAGAAATTATAAATGGGGAATGTAAAATTTCTCTAAGTGAAGAAGAAGTAGAAGCTCTGCATATGGCAATAGGTAATATATAAAGTATGAAGATCTAAGGCATCAGAAAACGACGCTAAGAAAAACTAAAACTTCATACTCAGAAGGATTCCCTGGCAGTCATTCTTCACGCATTGTTTGTACCGCAAAGTGGCATGTCGGGAAGTTTGAATAAGCTATAAAAAGTATTTGCATAAAATATGAGTACATATTAATATTACAATGTTAAGCTTAAAATGATGAAGTCGTATTTGAAAATTATTTATGAATAAATCAAAAATGGAGGAATCAATATGATAGATATTAAATTTTTAAGAGAAAACCCTGAATTAGTGAAGGAAAATATTAGAAAAAAGTTTCAGGATGAAAAATTAAAACTTGTGGATGAAGTAATCGAGATGGATGCTATGAGTCGCAAAGCACAGCAGGAAGCAGACAGTTTAAGAGCTAACAGAAATAAGATCTCGAAAGAAATTGGCGCTTTGATGGCTCAAGGTAAAAAGGAAGAAGCAGAAGCAAAAAAAGCAGAGGTTGCCGCCGGCGCAAAACGTCTTGTTGAATTGGAAGAAGAAGAAAAAGAGCTAAGCGAAAAAGTTACTAAAATTATGATGGTAATTCCTAATATCATAGATCCCAGCGTTCCAATTGGAAAAGATGACAGCGAAAATGTGGAAATAAAAAAATATGGAGATCCCGTTATACCTGATTTTGAAATTCCTTACCATACCGAAATTATGGAAAAATTAAACGGCATTGATTTAGACAGCGCAAGAAAAGTGGCGGGAAATGGATTTTATTATTTAATGGGAGATATTGCAAGACTCCATTCCGCAGTTATTTCCTATGCCAGAGATTTTATGATTGACCGGGGATTTACCTACTGTGTTCCTCCTTTTATGATTAGAAGTAATGTAGTTACAGGCGTTATGAGTTTTGCCGAAATGGATGCAATGATGTATAAGATTGAAGGAGAAGATTTATATCTGATTGGAACATCTGAACATTCCATGATTGGAAAATTTATTGATACAATTGTCCAGGAGGCAGAATTACCCAAAACCCTTACCAGTTATTCTCCTTGCTTTAGAAAAGAAAAAGGCGCTCACGGTTTAGAGGAAAGAGGCGTTTATCGAATCCATCAATTTGAAAAGCAGGAAATGATTGTTGTATGCAAGCCGGAAGAATCCCCTATGTGGTTCGAAAAATTATGGCAAAATACCGTTGATTTATTCCGCTCAATAGATATACCTGTGAGAACCATCGAATGCTGTTCGGGTGATCTCGCCGATTTGAAAGTAAAATCTTATGATGTGGAAGCATGGTCTCCCAGACAAAAGAAATACTTTGAAGTAGGAAGCTGTTCTAATTTAGGCGATGCCCAGGCAAGAAGATTAAAGATTCGCGTGAATGGAGAAAGTGGAAAATATTTTGCACATACATTGAACAATACGGTGGTTGCTCCTCCCAGAATGTTGATTGCATTTTTAGAGAATAATTTACAGAAAGACGGATCGATTAAAATTCCGGAAGTGCTTCAGCCATATATGGGCGGTAAAAAAGAGATCAGATGATAATAATTTTAGAGATAAAATTGATGGGAGGTGAAATCCTTGCATAAATATATGAGGGCCATTGGCTTTGGTAAATTATCTGAAAGAAAAGAATTGCAAAAGCTTATAACTGACGTAATTGTAGACGGGACGGAACGCAACTATACTTCAAATAGTAAAGATACACTTTTGGCTGAATTTTGCAAGGATTTTGGAACATCTATTGGTGTAGCCGTATGCGGTGAATTTGATAATGAAGATAAATTTACCTATGATTATTATTTTCCATATTTGCGTGGTATGAACGTAAGTTCGGAAGAAGACGTATCTTTGGAAAGACATGCCGCTCAGGAATCCTATGCAGGAGTATGTGACGATGTAAGGATGGGGGTGTCAATTATTTTTTATTTGCAGAATATGATACCTTATGTAAAAGCAAAAAATATAGGAACACTTCCCATCAGGGGTACTACGCTTACATTATCGGCTTTATCTTTAAAAGGCACAATAATGATGCCCATCAATAAAAGTGAAAAGGATTTGATGAGAAATAAGCAGGTTTCCATGAATAGAAGCCAACTTTTAAACGCGGCGAGAAAAGGCGACGAAAACGCGATTGAAAGCCTGACTTTAGATGACATGGACACTTATACCGCTATTTCTAAAAGAATACAAAAGGAAGATGTTTTCAGCCTTGTGGATACTTATTTTATGCCGTATGGAGTAGAATGTGATCAATATTCAATTTTAGGCGAAATTCTTGACTGCAACTTAATTCAAAATGAATTGACAAAAGAAGAAGTGTATTTGATGACTATTAACTGTAATGATATGATTTTTGATTTGTGCATTAACAAAGAAGATGTTTATGGCGAACCTGGGGTGGGGAGAAGATTTAAAGGTACAATTTGGATGCAGGGTTATATAAATTTTCCAAATTAAGTTGCCATAGAGAAATGTTTGTGTTAAAATAACACAGTAGCCAAAATAAAAGGCACAAATCAGTATCAGTTCCCTTAGTTAAATGGATATAACAGGAGCCTCCTAAGCGGTAGGTGTTCGATTGCCGGAGCAACGGAAAATGAACAATTTCATAGCTGAAACACTTGCTTATTAGCAGGTTTTTCATATAAGTCCTCGTAGCTCAGTTGGATAGAGCGATCGCCTCCTAAGCGGTAGGTGTTCGATTGCCGGAGCAACGGAAAATGAACAATTTCATAGCTGAAACACTTGCTTATTAGCAGGTTTTTCATATAAGTCCTCGTAGCTCAGTTGGATAGAGCGATCGCCTCCTAAGCGATAGGTCGGAC